>ERZ772960.2234-NODE-2234-length-14415-cov-5.533078_pt1 | contig 14415 bp, 14 predicted proteins | sample MGYA00580678_ERZ772960 | MGnify/ENA primary metagenome ERZ772960 (study PRJEB29015, sample SAMEA2737930) | human oral metagenome | biome: human oral; feature: human-associated habitat; material: dental | place: China | collected 2059 ... | reverse complement strand
GTTTAACCTCGGTCTGAGCGGCTCGGTGGCATTGCCGCTGCCTCGCGTTCCGCTTTTTTTATATAATTATACACCGCTCTTCCGCGTATATATTTTCATACTGATGCCCCGGACACACGCAAGGGCTTCAGCATAAAAGAAAATAAAGTCTACTTTAGGCGATAGAACAGTCTAAAAAATTATAACAGTATTGAATATTTCTTAAATATCCGGTTATTTTTTCGTACAAAACGTTTTCATGCTGAAGCCTTATTTTTATCTTTCGGCGCTTTTATGCTTTTTGTAAACGCGTGCGCCGTTACAGCGTATACGCTCCGTTACCGCTTTTTGAAAGAAAACGGTTTGCTCGTCAAACTTGCAGTTAAACGAAACGCGCTGTTTTTGTACTCGGCAGCGTTTAGACGTTTTTTCCGAACTCGCGTTCTATTGTTTCTTTTATACTTGATTGAAGTACGTCAATTAATTTATTTTTTATCGTTTTGTCGGGATGTAACATATATGAGTCTTCTCTGTCCGTGAACAGACGATAGGGTTTTATGTGAAGCGCAGCGGCGATCTGTTGTATCATTTCTACGGACGTAAATTTTTTGCCGATTTCGATTTCTCCGATATAGCTCGTCGATGTACCACATAACTCTGCAAGCTTCATTTGCGAAAATCCCTTTTCTTTTCTGCAGCTCTTTAAGTTTTCGATAAAAATACTTCGTAAGTCCATTTACTTATGCTAAAAGCAAATAAAATCTATTGACAATTTGCTAAAAGCGTATTATTTTTAATAAAGAAATAAATTTATATGCTTATAGCACATAATTAATGGCTTAGTAGGATAGAATATGAAAAACAGATTTTTTATATTATCGACGGCTTTTATTTTATGTATCGCATCGATATATGCCGAAGACTCTCCGATGTGTCGTTGGACATTTACTCGAGGTCCGGTAACGCTTAACGGGGAAACATTCCTATACAACGAATATCCCCGTTCGTGGAGAGAGCAGGAAGGTTATGCACTTATCTCGGGAATCAAAACACATTATTGGCTTTACGATACATATACGTACCATAACGGAAATGATTCGGATATCATGGACGACATTCTTCCGGCATGGGTCGAAAATATGGGCTATGTGATCGATTATGACAATCATGAACATATTTCATCTGCAAACAACGTTCCTTCGTCCGTAAAAGCTCTGATGACGCAAAGAAGGTGTGATGTTGCCGTTACACTGACAACGAACAGTACTCCGCATAAATTGATTATAACGAGCTTTTCAAAAAATAAAAATTCGTATTTTTTAGATATTTATCCGTTATATAAAGACAATATATTTTATGATCCTGTTATCGAGGATGCGATAAACGAATGTTTATTGCGCTTAGATAAATCGATACCGAATGGTTATATGAGAGGGAGCGGAAATATCTATATACGAGATACAGAATTGGGAACATATCTTCTGACCCCATTCGAAGACGGTACGTGCAGAAGAGCCGGTATTGGACATTTTTTTGAAAACGTAGATGCCGCAAATGCATGGCTGCAGCCGTTTATTGATTATTTTGATATCAAAGGTTGGAAGAAATGGGAAAAGAATGTAAAAAACCGACAAGCATATTACAACCCAAGCGGGGGTCTTGGAGGACCTTACGCGGAGATTTATTTTCCAAAACAACATAGTGGAGGGTGGTGGGGAGTATATGTTTATTTTGCAGTAGATTTTGTAAGTCTTGATCCAGAACTAGAGAATATGCAGGTAATACTACCATAAGTTAGAGGAGATATTAGGTATGAACGGATTTTGCTATGATTCGCAAAAGAAGACGATTAAAATAACGGATGATTCTTTCGTCGTGATTTGGGAAAATGCGGAATCGGAGGTCGCTTCAGAAGCCGAAAAAATGTATCGTTCAGGAGATTCGCAAAAAACGATTGATACTTATTTATTTCAACATAACTGCAAAAGGTTTTGGGGAAATAATTCACCAAAACAGTGAAGTATCGTTAACGTAACTATGAAAAAGATATTCGTTTTATTGCTTGCGTCTCTTTTATTGGTTTTTACCTCTTGTACAAGTATCGGTATTGCCATGCATGGAAAAGATTATTTCCTCGGTAAAAAAGAATCTTGGTTAATCAAATATTTCGGTTATGACGGCATTCCTGCCGGATCGGAAGTCGGATACGATAAAATTATACATTTTACGAATAAAACCGATTCTTTGATTATGAGTAAGACTACGATAGTAACATATAAAAAAACAAGAAATGAAAAGGTATATAGTTTTGCCTACGCTCAATGCAGCGACGGTTGTCTAATCAATTATGATGCCGAATCATATCATTACAGAGCGGGAAGCTATAGTGCAGGATACGGCGGCCGGCGAATACAAATTCGCGCACCGGAACATAGAAATGATAATGGATTCGTTCGTGCAGAGATAAATCGGTTTAATAGTGAAGTGAAAAGACTTGATGCGGTGTTACCTGATAGGCAGCAAACAATACTTGATCACACTCCCATAGGAAGTTGGTATTTTGTATACAATATTACTAAACAATATGAAGACCGATACTATCCTTCATCTGCAGGAACATATGAGGGAATTCCGTCCAGCGAAATGCTTACTGTTTATACCTGTGATATTTGGCGAGTAAATGTAGAAGCGGATAATAGATCCGAAACCGAAACATATAAAGCATATATTTTTGACGACCGCTCACAGCGGTACTACGATGATAAATATAATAGTATAAGCGAAGCAAAGGCATTTGCAGCTAAAAAATATTATGCAGATCGTGGCTTTACGGCACGACATAAAATATCCGGAATTGCAATCACAGCGTATATCAAAGACGGTAAAGTCGTGCGAGTAGAATAATATATATACCTACAAAAGTAGTACGTCTACACGAATTTTCAACATACGATAGTGATATAAACCTAATTCGGTACTGTTTTCGTAAAGGCGGGAAAAAACTTCAGTCAGCAGTAAATGAAAACGGAAAGGGGTAATCGGCCGTCGGGCTATTGAAAAAAACATACAAAAATCGATACTTTATTGGATATTGGAACTTCAAGAAATTATTGGGACCGGATAACGGCGCGGTGGAGTAAAGATACTTAATAAATTATGAAAAGAAATTGTATATTGCCCGTTTTATTAATCGCTTTTTCTGTTGTCCTTTACGCCGACGAATTCACCGACATTTTGCAGGACTTGGCCGTTCAAACGGCATGTATCGGAAAGTATTCAGCAACGCAAGCCGGCGGCGGTTGGCGCGATGATCCGCACGATTACTATACGCCTGAGATGATGGCGGAGCGTTTTAAGACTATGTCCGGGAGTATGACACGAACTGCAACTTTTTACGGTGTGTGTTTTGATTACGCACAAGCTGCATATGAAGATATTCAAAAATATCGGAATTCTTATAATAAAGCCGGAATGTATGAAAACCGTTTCTGGATCGCGGGAGTCGATGCAAATTCAAATGTTATAACTTTAACTCGTCCTACGAATTATGATAATGCGGATATCAGGGTAAATGGCGTTTATGTAAGGAAAATGAGTACCGAATATGTAAAAACACATGAGATAACCGGAACGCGGGCAACAAATCATGCTTGGCTTTGGATACAACGAAATGACGGTGTTGTGTTTTGGATCGATCCGACATGGACCGATAATAACGGATATGTCGTATGGGGCTGTGTGATAAACGGGGAAGAAATCCAGCTTCGTCCCGATGAAAGATTTTGCGTACAGTATCCGGAATATCTAAAAGATCTGCCTTTTCCGCCTGCGGCAGGGCAAAGGTTAAGACCGAATTCCGTTAACAGCTCGCATATCGCATCTTCGGGGCCGTCTTCGAATTCCGATACGGAGAATGGCTATGGCGATATCATCAGCGGCGGTATTATAATTCCGTTTTCGAATATGTTTCAAAATGCTGATATAGGTTTTTCTTTCAGTTATGAAGAAGGTACTTCATATCGCTTTCCGTTAATCTTACAGATCGATTGTTACGAACATAGGGGAAAAGGATTTTTATTATTCGATTTAGGAGCAGGTCTGCAACTTGGACAGATTTTTGCACTGTACGGCGGCGGCGGAATAGGCTGCTCAAAGGATATCATCACTCTGTTCGATTCCAAAAGCAGTGATTTTTACAAAGTAGACTTTGCATGGAAAGTCAATGCCGGTATTCGTACGACATTCGGAAGCAGTTCTCTACGATACGATGTGTCTTATATAAACGGAGCGGGATTTCTTTTTGGCTTATTTATCGGATATGTATTTTAAAATAGATCCCTCATCTAAAAATAAAACCGCCGAGCGAAAAATATTCGACCGGCGGCGTTTTGCACATATGGTGTGCACTGTCGGCTTCCAACTTCGAGTTTGCTAAAACGCGAAATTTTCCAAGAGGTTCGTGACTCAAGTGAATGGCGAGTTTCGAAAAACAAATAAAAGTGTGCGAAAGCGGCTTTTCGGCTACGTAATAGAACGGTCGGAAGTATAGGCGCTGCGGCGTAGCAGCGGGAGACCCGCGTGCGACTTTGTGCGTTCAGCTTGCGGAAGCGGCGCTTAAAAGCACAACCGGAGCGTAAGCGGGGCGCCCGCTGTGAGAGCCGCTACGTCTACAAAGATTGTACGTCGGTCATTTTACCGAAAGCCCGCTTTATTTAACTGATATTTTCGAAACTCGACATTCAGGCTAATTAATAATTATCAGGACGAAGCGGATCGGAAGATCCCGCCTTCCGCACTTCGGTAACCCTCATCCGCGCCCCGGCGCGGACGCTGCGCGGTGCTCCACGCGGGCGTAAGTCTTTCGTAAACGAAAGTGATATTGCGAGTTGGAGCAGGCATTGTCGTTTTGATATGCCGGCGGTTTTTTCCGCTTTTTGTAAACGACAGCGGCATTGTGCGCTCGGCACACATTACCGCTTTTCGAAAAATTTCCGAATCTCATCGAGCCGTTCGATCGCGTCTTTCCGTCCGATGTCGTACAGCGCTTTGATTTTTGCACCGTCTTTTTCCGTACGCCCGACACCCGCGGTGTGCTTCGGACGGATGAGCAAAACCGAGCCCGCTTCCGCCCTTCGTTCGATATCCGCGACTTCTTCGTTGTATACGATATGGCGCATTTCCATTGCACGGATGAGCGCGGGATATTTCCGCATTGCAATGCGCAGCGCGGGGAGCAGCGGATTTTTTCCTTTACGGTATCCTTCAGGCTGCGTCAAAATGACGATGTTTCGCGTATAGCCGAGCCGCTCGAAAGCGCGGAGCGGAATCGAATCCGCAATGCCGCCGTCGAGCATTTTACGACCGTCCGCGCATACGATGTTCGAAGCGAGCGGCATGGACGCCGACGCCTGCAGCCATTTCATTTCATCGCCGCGGAGCGTTTTACACCGATGGTAAACGGGCTCCCCCGTTTCGACGTCGGTGCACGTTACGTAAAATGCGACAGGAGAAGATTCGAGTGCGTCGTTGTCGTAAGGATCGAGTTTTTCCGGCAATTCGCGCCAGCAAAAATCCGCGTTGAATAAATCGCCCGTTCTAAGCCATGAGCGGAAACTCATATAGCGTTTGTCGCCGCAGTATTTCATCGTATAGCGGACGGATCGTCCGATTTGGTGCGACGCATAACTTGCTCCGTGAACGGCTCCCGCCGACACGCCGAGCACACCGTCGGCTTCGATGCCGTTTTCGCACAATACGTCGAGTATGCCCGCCGCATAGATGCCGCGGTGTCCGCCGCCTTCGATTACGATTCCCGTTTTCATCTTTTCCATCCTTTTCGTTATTCGGATTATGTAATCGGTTTCCACTCGCCGTCGATCAGCAATTCGTGCGGCTTGAAATTCGATTTGTATACCATCGACTTACAGTCTTTAAGCCAATAGCCGAGATAGTACCGTTGCAGATGAAATGTTCGGCACAATTCTATTTCCCTCAATATGCTGTAGGTGCCGATGCTTCTCTTTTTCGTTTCGTCCGACGTGTCATAGTAAAAATAATTTGACGACAGGCTTTCTTTTCCCGTGTCGATGATGCCGACGCCGATGAGCTTTCCGCTGTACCTGTAATCCATATTTATCGTGCCGGAATAAAACGATTCGTATCTGCCGTCCTCCGCCGTGCGGCAGATGCCGTTCATATCGATGAGCGTTTTTTTTGCTTCGTCAAAACTTTTTTCAGAGTCGGGATTGTGCCGCTTGTCGTAGATGCGGAAAAGCGTAACTTTTTCGTCGGTGACGAATTCGTCCGCTTTCGTCGTGATCGTTACGCCAAGATCGCGGTTCCGCTCGAACACTCGCCGCTGCGACTTCGACGGCTCGAACGCGTCTGGAAAAATTCTGATCGGAATACACGCTTTGCAATCGGGACAGTCGGCGCGATATACGTAGTTTCCCGAGCGGCGGAAACCTTCGTCGAGGATGATGTCGAACAAAATTCGCTGACAGAGTGCGGGATCGTTTTCGGTGCGCACAGGCTCTTCATCGTGCAGCAGCATATCTGACGCTTCTTTCAGTGACGGAATGCGGTAAATCGTTTCGTGCGACGTGCGGCCTTCAAAGTAACCGCAGCCGCCGGCATACAGATTGTTAAAAGCATCGCCCCTTTCGTCGGATCGGATATCGCCGGCCATCCTTACAGTCCCGTACTCTCGTCGATTCCCATCATGATATTCATACACTGCACTGCAGCTCCCGACGCTCCCTTGCCGAGATTGTCGAAGCGTGCGGAGATTACGATGCGCTCGTCGTTTCCGTACACGAATATCTGCATATCGTTCGTTCCCGAAAGCGTATTTGCCGCGATAAATCCGCCGTCGATCGTATCCTGCAGTTCCATAACCTTAATAAATTTGGAACCCGCATAGCACGACGCAAACATCTCCCGCACGTCAAGGACGGAAACTTTTTTTGCAAGCAGCCGCACGTGCAGAGGCACGGTAACCGTCATACCCGAAAAATAATCGCATATATACGGAGTAAAGGCGGGCGGAAAATCCAAACCGCTTATCTTTTGCATTTCCGGCAAATGCTTGTGATGCTGCGTGAGCGCGTAGAGGCGCGGGGAGGCGAGTTCTTCGGGGCGGTTTTCCGCTTCGTACTCGGCGATCGCTTTTTTGCCCGCGCCGCTGTAGCCTGAAACCGCGTGGCATACGACGGGATAATCGCGCGGCAAAACACCCGATGTCGTAAGCGGAAAGCAGATCGCGTTAAAGCCGCTCGCATAGCAGCCGGGAACCGCGACCCGTTTCGATCTTTCGATGCGGCGCCTGAAATCGCTTGAAAGTTCGGGAAAGCCGTAATCCCAGCCGGGTGCCGTACGGTGCGCAGTCGACGCGTCGATGATGCGTACGGCGGGATTCGTGCACAGCTCTGCGGCTTCGACGGCAGCGGCGTCGGGGAGACATAAAAACGTAAAGTCGGAATTATTAATTAATTTTTTTCGTTCGCCCGCGTCTTTTCTTTTGTCGTCGTCTATGCGCAGCATTTCGATATCGCTTCGCTTTGCAAAGCGCTCGTATATCTTTAAGCCCGTCGTACCTTCCTGTCCGTCGATAAAAACCCTGTATGCCATACGTCTACTATAGTGCAGTAAAAAAAACTGTGCAATCACGACAGGATGTAGTACAAATATTCTTTTTCTTTTTCGGGTGTTGCGCCTCGCTTCGCTCGGCGCCGGGCTTTGCGGGGTTCCGCGCATAAGCGCTTCATTCCCTCGCTCGCACGGCTCGCTCGGGAACGGCTCCGCCGCCCCTCCAATCCCTAACACAAGAGAGAGACATAACCGGCAGCTTATCGAAATACGTTTACGGTTTTAACTTCAGACTGCGCAAATATTTTTTGCGGTCGTCGGGAACGCGGTAACTTTCAATCGCTTTTTGAATCGTTTTGTTGTGAGTCCATACATCGAGCTTTTTCTTTTCGATAAAGGGAAGAGCGGCATCGTATTGTTTTGCGAGCGCCGTCGCAAAATACCATGCGACCATCATATTGATATAGTATTCGTCCGAACGTATTTTTGAAACGAGGGTTGCGGACGAAAGCGTAAAACGTTCGTCGAGAAAAAAGCGCATGAGTATGCCGATGCCGAATCTCACCGTATAAGTTTTTTTCGATGCCATCCATTCCTGCGCTTTTTTGTACAGCGCGGGAATATTTTTTTCGAGCGCTTTCGGACTCATCGAATCGCAGGTCGCCCAGTTGTCGACGTAGGGCAAAAAATCGTCGAGCGCGGCGACGGCGTCGTCGAAATCGGCAATCGTTTCGATGATGAACGCGTGTACGTTGTTTTCTTCGTAATAGACGTGCGGTAATTTTTTAATAAATCCTTTCGCATCGGAAGTTTTTGCGAAGTCTTTTGCAAAAGAGCGGAGCGCGGGAGTCCGTATGCCGATGATCGTTTCGCTCGGAAGCGTCGGCAAAAGTTTTTGCTGAAATCGCCGGTAACCCTCATCCCGCATCGAAAATAATTTTTTTTGAAGCGCCGTCATAAAACAAGTGTAGCCGAAATACCGGCGGGAAACAAGGGTTATAAAAAAGCGGTAATCGATAACGGCGGAATACGAGAAACGAATTCTCCGGAGCTGATAGCACAGCATGCGTAAATTCGCTATACTGTCCGTATTCTATGGAACCGATATTGACTGTTGAAAATTTGACGAAGCGGTACGGCGCAAAGCCCGCGCTTAAAAATATTTCGCTCGTGCTCGAAGCGGGACGAATCATGGGACTCATGGGGCCGAACGGCAGCGGCAAGACGACGTTTTTGAAAGTCGTTGCGGGGCTGCAAAAGGCGAACGGCGGAAAAGTGTGCGTGTGCGGAAATCCCGTCGGCGTTGAAAGCAAAAAATACGTATCCTTTTTACCCGATCGGAATATTATGCCGAAGTGGATGACGGCACTCGACGCTTTCGATTATTACCGCGATTATTTTGACGATTTCGACGTGCGCAAAGCGTCCGATATGCTCGATTTCGTCCGTCTCGAAAAAAACGTTCCCGTCTCGCAGATGTCGAAAGGCATGATCGAAAAGCTGAATTTGACTTTGTGTTTTTCACGCAGTGCAAAATTGTTTTTGCTCGACGAGCCGCTCGGCGGCGTCGATCCCGTCGCAAGGGAAAGAATCGTATCGGCTATCGTCAACACGTACAATCCTTCTTCATCGATCATCGTGAGTACGCACCTCGTGCACGACATCGAACATATGTTCAACGACGTGTGCTTTATCGGCAACGGAGAAATCGTGCTGTATGAAGATGCGAGCGTGCTGAAAAGCCGCCGCGGTATGGACATCGACGAACTGTATATCGATACGTTTAAGGAAATGTAAAAAACGGCGTTTGAAATATCGCCGTCAGGGAGCTGTAATGATTACGCACGCAACGTTGAAACAGGAATGGAAAGCGAGCCGTCTGCGCATTTTGTATACGAGCGCCGTCATCGCGATGGTGCTGCTCGGTGCGGTTCTTGTTAATTTTATCGCGTATCAAACGAGGTCGGATCACCTTTCGCTTTTCGGTATGATACTGTATTTTATCGGATTTTGCTGCGCGGGGATCATCCCGCTGTATGCGCTGATTCGCGGAAGCGGCAATATGCAGCCGATTCTTTTCGGCGATACGGGATGGCTTGCGTTGCTTGTGCCCGAACGAAGCTATGCACAGCTCGGAGCGAGGCAGCTCGTAAATCTTGCCGAATACGTCATCTATATGCTGCCGGCTCTGTTGTATCTGTCGTTTATGGCGCCGACTGCGGGGCTCTTGTTTCACGGCGCGTTTTCGGAATATATGCCGTTTCCGGTCAACCCGGGTATGTCCTATGTCGAAAGTATAAAGCAGTTGTACCGCTTTGCGTTTGCCGAACATTTTTTAGAACTCGTACAATTCGGTGTCATGGGCGTCATTTCGTTTGCAAGCTGGCAGGCGATGTTCAATTTTGCGATGGCGCTGTATGCCGCATTTATCCGTACGAAAAAACCGAATAAATTTTTAATCGCGGTGATCATATTTTTTCTGTTTTATTTTCCGATGCGCATCGGTACGCTCGGTTTCGATGCCGACGTGAGCGACATGGTTCGGAACTCGTCGGTCTATGCGGCAGTGCTGCGCTATTCGTGGAATCATACGCTGCGTTATGCGATTTTCGACGCAGTATATTTTTTGGCGACGGGCTGGCTTATGGAGCACAAAATCGAGGTGTGACGTGAAACACGCGATGGAACGTCTTCGGGAGCTTTCGAAAAAAAACGGGCCGCTGTGCGTCGGACTCGACACCGATCCGTCGTATATCCCCGAAAGCGTTTTGCGCCGATTCGGCGGAAAAGCGGAAGCGGTTCTCGCATACAACAGAGAAATTGTTAATCGAATTGCGGCCGACAAAAGCGCGTGCTGCTGCAAAGTACAGATCGCGTATTACGAAGCGATGGGTATTGCGGGGATGATCGCGTATGCGAAAACGCTTTCGGCGGTGAGGGCTGCAGGGCTGTCGGTCATATCCGACATCAAGCGGGGAGACATCGCGAATACGGCGGAAGCCTATGCGCGTGCGCATTTTTCGGGCGACTTCGAAACGGATATCGTGACGGTAAATCCGTATATGGGGTTCGATACGCTTTCGCCCTTTGCGGATTTTTGCAAAAAGGGCAAAGGGATATTCGTTTTGCTCCGCACGTCGAATCCCGGAGCGGCGGACATCGAGCGAAGGGAGCTTAAAGAAGGAGGCGCGGTGTTCGGCATCGTCGGCGCGGAACTCAAGCGGCTTGCGAAAGAATGCTCCGAGTATTATCCGGCCGAGTGCTGTCCGCCCGTCGGTGCCGTCGTCGGCTGTACGGAAGAAAGCGATGCCCGTATTTTGCGCGACGCATATCCCGAACTCTTTTTTTTGATCCCCGGCTACGGAGCGCAGGGCGGAAAGGCGCGCGTTGCCGCAACACTTCTTTCCAAAGCGGGCGGCGTCGTAAACTCTTCTCGAGCTCTTTTGTGCGCATGGAAAAACGATGCGGATCTCCTGCGAAAAGCGGATGAAGGGGTGATTACGTTTTCGGATATGGCCGATGCGGCCGCTCGAAGCGCGCTTTCGGCAAAAAAAGAACTGTGCGCTTTGACCTAAGCGCCGGATTTTGCGTCAATCGTTTGAAACATTGTCATTTACGAATTGATGTGTTAGTATGAAGTCTGATGACGCGTTTTATTTAATTTGAAATTGAATCTTTCAACTCGGCTCTAAGCGCGGACACGCGGGATTTGTTCTGCCGTCAAGCGCACGCACAATATGTTTTACAACGGAGGTACGATAAAAAGCGCCGTCTGAAATATCGCCGATACTTTTTATCTCGAGTTTGCTTGGATGTTTGCAGAAGACGTGTATACGTGTTATTTCGATAAAAATCGCATGAATACGATACGTTTTGTTTTGCAAACTCGACTATTGAACGTGTGCGCACACGCGCACGGCTAAAAACTTTTTCGGAAATTGATATTTCCTGCAAAAGTTTTTATGGGAGGAAAAATGAGGAAATTCGCTTTTAAGCGGACGGCAGCGGTGATGCTTGCGGCATCGCTGTTTTTTGTTTCTTGCGGAGGCGGAAACAAATTCAAAGCGGGAACCTATACCGGTGAAGGCACGGGTATGGGAGGGGCGCTCACGGTGCAGGTAAAGCTTTCCGCTTCGAAAATCGAATCGGTTGAAGTGACGAAGCACAACGAAACGCCCGGCATCAGCGATCCTGCGATCGAAAAGATTCCGGTGCAGATCGTAGCTGCTCAAAAAACGAACCTCGACGTTATCGGCGGATGTTCGATTACGAGCCGCGCGATTATGCAGGCGGCGGATGCCGCACTCAAAAGCGCGGGCGTCAATGTCGAAAAGCTTAACGCGGCAACCGTTTCTTCTGCGGAAACGAAAGCGGCCGATATCGAAAAGACGGCGGACGTTATCGTCGTCGGAGCCGGAGGAGCGGGTATGGCAGCCGGCGTTCAGGCAAATCAAAACGGCGCGACGGTTATCATCATCGAAAAGACGGCTCGCGTCGGAGGCGATACGATTATGGCCGGCGGCGCGCTGAACGCGGTCGATGAAGGCAGCGAAACGGCTAAGGCGAACAAGGATTCGGTCGCGCTGCATTACAAGCAGACCTATGAGGGCGGCGACAAGCAGGGTGATCCCGATTTGATTCACACGCTTACCGACAACGCATGGAAGGGCGTCGAGTGGCTCAAATCGATGGGCATGGAATTCAAGCCCGGCACCTTTACGGTGACCGGCGGTTTGTGGCCTCGCGCGCATAAACCGGTAGACCCCGTCGGCACGGGATTTTTCAAAACCTATAACCGCTATATCGATTCGCACGAGGGCATCGAAGTGATGCTCAACACGAAGGGTGAAAGTTTTATCGTCGAAAACGGTAAAGTCGTCGGCGTCAATGCGATCGGTGAAACGGGCAACAAAGTGACGCTTCGCGCGAATAAGGGCGTAGTTCTTGCGACCGGCGGTTTTGCACGCAATGTCGAAATGCGCGAAAAATACAACAAACAGTGGCCGACGCTCGGCGCGAATATTCCTTCGACGAATCCGCCGAGTTCTACGGGCGACGCTTTTGCCATGCTCGAACCGCTTCACGCTCAGCTCGTGCAGATGGAAAACATCCAGCTCCTGCCGCTCGGCGATCCCCAAACGGGAAGCCTCTCCGGCAATATCGAAATGGATGTCGAACGCCGCATCTTTGTCAATAAAAACGGCGACCGCTTTGTCGATGAAGGCGCGAGGCGCGACGTTATGACGATGGCGCTGTTCCATCAGCCGGATAACTATATGTGGATCGTACTCGATTCGCACTGCTATCCGACGGGCGACGAAAAAAACAATTTCAACGAATCCGCGAACGAACTCGTTGCGGCCGGCCGCGCGGTGAAGGCGAACTCCGTCGAAGAGCTTGCAAAAGCGATGAACGTTCCCGCCGATCATTTGAAAGCCGCGCTCGACGATTTCAACAAACACGTCGCCGATAAATCGAAGGACGCGTTCGGTCGTACGCTTTATTCGACGCCGATCGACAAGCCTCCGTTCTATGCGGCTCCCCGCGTTCCGACGGTTCACCACACGATGGGCGGCGTCAAAATCGATACGGGCTGTCACGTGTACAATACCGACGGAAAAATCATTCCGGGCTTGTATGCGGCGGGCGAAGTTACCGGCGGCATACACGGTGCAAACCGCTTGGGCGGCAACGCGCTGACCGATACGGTCGTATTCGGACGCATCGCCGGCGCGAACGCAGCAGCGGGCAAATAATCGTCCGTTCCAAAAGCAGACCTTTCGAAAGGGCTTTGGAGCGCAGGCGATGATGTAAAGGCGGCTTTCCTTTCGGGGAGAGCTGCTTTTGACTACCGATCGATTTTATGGGAGGTTCTATGAAAAAATTATACGGCGTTATTACCGCTATGACGACGCCGTTTACGCAAGATAACAAAGTGGATGTCGCGGCGCTTGAAGAACAGACCGAATTTTTAATTCAAAAAGGCATTCACTGTTTGTATCCGTGCGGTACGACGGGTGAAATGTTTTCGATGTCCGCCGAAGAGCGCGAACTCGTCGCCGAAACCGTTGTCAAAAAAGCCGCCGGCCGCGTAACGGTTTTCGTCCACGTCGGTGCAATGTGTCAGGACTGTACGATCCGTCTTGCAAAACACGCGCACAGCATCGGTGCGGACGGCGTGGGCATCATTACGCCGGTGTTCTTCCATGTCGATGACCGCGCTATGGTCGAATATTATAAAACGGTATGCGCCGCGCTGCCGGACGATTTTCCCGTGTATGTATATGTGATTCCTCAGCTTGCGCACAACGACATCGGGGCTGCGACGATGGAAGAGATCGCTTCCGCGTGTAAAAACGTTGTCGGCGTAAAATACAGTTTTGCCGATATGCGCCGGATAAACGAATATCTGCAAGTGCGCGGAGGAAATTTTTCGGTTGTTCCCGGAGCGGACGATCTCTTTTTGCCCGCGCTGTCGTGCGGCTGCGACGGTACGGTGTCCGGTTGTTCGGGCCCGTTTCCGGAAGCTTTCATCGACGTGTATAAAGCGTTTCAATCGGGCGATATTGCCGCGGCGCGAAAAGCGCAGGTTAAAGCGACGAAATTGGCGATGATTATGAAATGCGGCGCGAATATGTCCATATTCAAAAACATCTTAACGATGCGCGGTATTCGCGGCGGATACATGCGCCGACCGCTTCTCGATTTGACTGCCGAGCAGGTTGCGGAACTGAAAAAAGAAGTTGCATTGTATTTGTAATTGCAAATACGATGTAGAGGTATATGGCTTTTTATGGAGGTACGATAAAAAGCGCCGTCTGAAATATCGCCGTCGCTTTTTATCTCGAG
>ERZ772960.2233-NODE-2233-length-14420-cov-13.099617_pt1 | contig 14420 bp, 10 predicted proteins | sample MGYA00580678_ERZ772960 | MGnify/ENA primary metagenome ERZ772960 (study PRJEB29015, sample SAMEA2737930) | human oral metagenome | biome: human oral; feature: human-associated habitat; material: dental | place: China | collected 2059 ... | reverse complement strand
AAGAGCATGCTCGAGGCGCCAGTCACCTATCAGGCCTCCGATTCGATCATTATGACGGGGAACAACATGGCCTACCTCTTCGGCGAGGGCAACGTCAAGTATCGCGACATCGAATTGCAGTCCGAACGCATAGAAATGAGCATGGACAGCAGCATCGTGTACGCCACTTATGCACTCGACACCGTGGGGAAGGAGTTCGGCTACCCCCTTTTCATAGAGGGCGAACAGCAGATCGAGGCCCGGACCATGCGATACAACTTCCGCACGCGAAAGGCCTTCGCGGCCGACGTCCTCACGAAGCAGGGCGAAGGATACCTCATGGCGGAAGCCACAAAAAAGATGTCCGACAATGTGATGAATGTCGCGGACGGCAGATATACCACCTGCGACGAGCACGACCATCCTCACTTTTACATCCGCATGACTCGTGCCAAGGTGCGACCCGGAAAAGACATCGTCACCGGGCCTGCCTACCTTGTGATAGAAGACGTGCCGCTCTATCCCATCGGGCTTCCGTTTGCGTTTTTCCCCTTCACCGACAAATATTCCTCAGGCATCATTGCGCCAACTTACGGAGACGAGATGGCGAGGGGCTTCAACCTCCGGAATGGTGGCTATTACCTCGCGGTGAGCGACTATTTCGATCTGGCGCTTACCGGAGAGATCTACACCAAGGGCTCCTGGGGCGTGGCAGCACGTTCAGCCTACAAAAAACGCTACCGCTACTCCGGGAATTTCGACGCATCCTATCTGGTAACCAAGCTCGGCGACCGCGGACTCCCTGATTACAGCGTCTCGAAGGACTTCAAGATTGCCTGGACCCATGCCCAGGATCCGAAAGCAAATCCCTATCGCACCTTCTCGGCTGGCGTGAACTTTACGACAAGTAGCTACAACTACAATCAGCTCAACACGCTCTATACACCAGATGGAACGAACAACAATAAGGGTTCGAGCATCAGTATCTCACAACGCTTCCCCAACAATCCCCTTACCGTGTCGGCTACGATGAATATCAACCAGCGATCACAGGATTCCTCGGTCAGTTTGACTCTCCCCGACATGACGGTCTCCATGAGTAGCATCTATCCGCTCAAGCGCAAACATGCGGTGGGCCGCGAGCGATGGTATGAGAAGATCTCCATCTCGTATTCTGGCTACTTCCGCAACTCGATCACAGCGAAAGAAAATACGTTCCTCAAAAAGAACTTCCTACACGACTGGCAGCATGGGATACAACATAACATCCCCGTGAGCGCCACTTATCAGTTCGGATTTCTCAACATCACGCCCTCGGCAAGCTACACCGAGCGCTGGTATACAAACAAAGTCCATCAGCGCTTCGACACTGCACGCGGCGGACTCCAGCCCGTCGACACGGCTTACGGCTTCTATCGCGTCTATGATTATCGCGCCGCCATCTCAGCCTCAACTACGATCTACGGTTTCTTCAAACCGTGGAAAATCTTCGGCGATAAGGTGCAGATGATCCGTCACAGCATGGCGCTCTCGGCCTCTTACAACATGGCGCCTGACTTCGGCGCCGCGAACTACGGTTACTACGAGCCATATACTTACACCGACCGCTCGGGGCGCACCGTTTCGGGCTATTATTCCCCTTACGAAGGTCAAATGTTCGGCGTTCCGGGGCGCGGAAGGCAGGGCGGGATCTCGTTAGCGGTAGACAACAATGTGGAAATGAAGGTGCGATCCAACGCCGACTCATCCGGCATCAAAAAAGTCAGCCTCATCGATCGCCTCACCTTACGGATCAACTACAATACGGCCGCCGACTCCTTCCGATGGAGCGATCTGTCGGTAGATCTTCGTCTCAAGCTCGGAAGTTTCCCCTTGCAGCTCTCGGGAGTCTTCGACACCTACACCTATGGCTACGACGCCGCCACGGGAGTGCCTTACCGCATCGACAAACCCCGCTGGCAGATGGGGAAAGGCCTCGGGCGACTCCGCTCGACCGGTACCGCCTTCTCTTATACGTTCACCAACGACACGTTTAAGAAGCTCTTCTCGCGGAAAGGCGATAAAGACGACGAGAAGAGCAAGCAGAAGGAGCGTGGAAGCGACGAAAATGCCGACGAGACCAACTCCACCGACGAGAAACCGGCTCGCGGCACCCGTCTGCGCCAGGCTAAGAAGGACGATACGGGTGAATACGACGCCGACGGCTACTATAACGCCACGGTGCCTTGGAGCTTCTCCCTCAGTTACAACATGAGCCTCGGTTACGGCTCCTTCAACCCGCAAAAGTTGGAGTACAACTATCAGATCCGTCACAATCTGAGCTTCAGCGGCAACATCAAACCGACGAAGAACTGGAACATTAGCTTCAACGGATCGTATGACTTTGAGGCCAAGAAGATCGCGCACATGACGTGCACCATCACCCGCAATTTGCACTGCTTCACGATGTCCGCCAGCATCATCCCCGTCGGGCCGTGGAAGTCGTACGCCTTCTCTGTGGCCGTCAATTCGTCGCTCCTCCGCGATCTGAAGTACAATCAGAGCGCCAGCCCACGCGACGTGACGAAATGGTACTAAGCCGTGGAGGCTCCCTCTTCAGGGAGTTCCCTTTTTTACCCCATCAAAAAAATACTCCTCTTGGGGCTGATCGTTATGAGTCATTCCCCATTCTCCGGTAAGCCGTAGGGCATACGCCGAAGCCTATGGAGGATGATTTTTCCGTTTTACATGCCCTTAAAGCACCTGCCTACGGTGAAAAAACACCGTGCGCAGGTGCTTCGTGCTGTCTGTGCGGTCACTCCAGCGGACGGCATCCCCTTCGCTGTGCAAATCCGCCGCACGCACGCCGTCGCGGAGCAGGATCGGCGCCGTCTCCACATGGGCCTCGTCCCAGAGACCTTCCCGGATGAAGTGGCTGTGCAACTCCGCGCCGCCCTCGACTAAGAGCGACTGGATCTGTCGCTCATGGAGCGCCTGGAGGAGTTGCTGCAGGACGGGCTGCGTCGGGTCTACGTCTATGCGCGTGACGTTGGGCGGCGTCGTCGGGTTACTCGGCGAGGTGAAGAGGAGCGTGGGCACGCGGCCATCGAAGAGGTGCGCCGTGGGGGGCACCTGTCCGTGTCGATCGAGCAGGAGGCGCACGGGCGACGGTCCCGACCAATGGCGCACCGTGAGACTCGGATCGTCGAGCCGTGCCGTGCGGGCGCCCACGAGGATACTCGCCACCTCGGCGCGTAGGCTGTGGACGGCCCGCGTGCTACGCTCGTCGGAGAGGCGTACCGGAGGGCGGTCGGCGTGGAGCCTCTGCGCGTCGATGAAGCCGTCGGCGCTCTCGGCCCACTTGAGGATCACGTACGGGCGCTGCTCCGTCTGGGCCGTGAGGAAGAACCGATTCATGTGGCGTGCCTCGGCCTCGAGTACGCCGACCACCACCTCCACGCCGGCCTCGCGCAACAAGCCGATCCCGCGACCTGCCACCTTCGGAAAGGGGTCTACGCAGGCCACGACGACACGTGGGATGCCCGAGCGACGGATCAAGTCGGCGCAGGGAGGCGTCTTGCCGTGGTGCGAGCAAGGCTCGAGGGTCACGTAGAGCGTTGATCGGCGCAGCAAGTCCCGATCGCGGACGGCTGCGATAGCATGCACCTCCGCATGAGGCCCGCCAAAGGCCCGGTGATAGCCTTCGCCGATGATCCGCCCCTCGTGCACGACCACGGCACCCACCATCGGGTTCGGCGCAGTCCGTCCCGCGCCACATCGCGCCAACGCCAGGCATCGACGCATAAAACGTTCGTCTTCGTTTGTACTTTTGCTATACATAGATGTTGAATTGTTGAGAGCTAAAGCTCTGTTGAGGTGTTTATTTGTTCTTCTCTTATCTTCTTTTCTTGCCTTGACGCAAGAAAAGGCCCCTTCCGGGGCTGGGAAGTAGGCCGACGTCCTCGATTGGCCGGATATCCGGAAGGAGGTGTTAGATAGGCCGACCCATTAAGTTCAATTATTGGCCGCCGTCCTTGATAGTCCTTTCCAGGACTTGGAAAATTGGCCGGCGTCCCTGACGCCTTGACTTTCTTTTGCTTCTTTTCTTGCGTCAAGGCAAGAAAAGAAGATAAGAGAAGAACTTAATGGGTCGGCGTTTCTAACACCTCCATCCGGATATCCGGTCAATCGAGGGCGTCGGCCTACTTCCCTGCCCCGGAAGGGGCCTTTTCTTGCGTCAAGGCAAGAAAAGAAGATCGGGAAAGAACTTAATTAGCCTCTATCATTTCCTCTCTTTCAAATACACTCCCTATGATCGAAACAACAGCCTACCTCCGCGAGCAATTAGCCGCCATTTACGATCCCGAAGAGACACGCGCGATCAGCCGATGGGTCATCGAGCACGTCACGGGCTACACTCCGGCCCAACAAATACTGGCCAAAGATACTCCGATCGACCCACAGCAGCGAGAAGCCGTCCGAATGATCGTGCGACGGTTAAAGCATCACGAGCCGATCCAATACATCGTCGGCGAATGCACATTCCACGGCCTGACCTTCTCCGTCAACCCCTCCGTGCTCATCCCCCGCCCCGAGACGGGCGAGTTGGTGGAGCACATCGTGCAACGCCACGGCGCGGCGCCTTCCCTGCGGGTGCTCGACATCGGCACCGGCAGCGGGTGCATCGCCATCACGCTCTCCCGGCAGCTACTCCGCCCGCAGGTGACGGCCCTCGACCTCTCTGCCGAGGCCATCCGCACGGCGCAGGCTAACGCCGAGCGCAACGGCGCGGAGGTGCGCTTCGTCTGCGCAGACCTTTTCGACCCGCATTTGACGCTTCCCGGGCCCTTCGACCTCATCGTATCGAATCCGCCGTATGTATGCGACAGTGAGAAGTCAGACATGGCCGCCCATGTACTCGACTATGAGCCGCACGCGGCCCTCTTCGTCCCCGACGACGACCCCCTGCTGTTCTACAGAGCGATCGCCCGACGCGCCCACGAGTGGCTCACGCCCGGCGGATGGCTCTACTTCGAGATCAACGCGGCACTCTCGACCGAGACCGCTGCGTTGCTCGTCGCCGAGGGCTATTCCGACGTTCGGATCAGTCGTGACATGGAGGGAAAAAACAGGTTTGCGGAGGGGAGAGTGGGTGCCGGGGGTCGGTGATACACACGATAGGAATGAAAATGAATCCGAATCGATCCTTGGGAGTAGCCCCTCCGGCCGGTAGGGTAGGGGCAGCGACTGATTAAGCTCCTCTCTTATCTTCTTTTCTTGCCTTGATGCAAGAAAAGAAGCAAAAGAAAATCAAGGCGTCAGGGACGCCGGCCAAGTTAACCGGTTACATAATAAGGGGATCTGTCTCAAGTGCCTGTTCGCCTTCTTATTTCCGTCAAGGATCAGGGACGCCGGCCAATTGGGCAAGGGACGAAACAGGGAATGATCGACAAACCCTAATTTTACGACATGAATACAACCGAAGAGACCGAAATGCTGCACAAGATGGCGGCTTACTGCGCCAGGACGGAGCGTTGCCCGTCGGACGTGCGCAAAAAACTGACGGCGATGGGCGCCACGAGCGACGTGGAGGAGCGCATCGTTGCGCGACTCACCGCGGAACGGTTCCTCGACGAAGCGCGCTACTGTCGGAGTTTCGTGGAGGACAAATGGCGGTTCAACCGCTGGGGGCGGTTCAAGATCCGCTTCGAGTTGCGCCGACGCGACCTGCCGGACAACCTGATCGAGGAAGCGCTCAGCGAACTGATCGAGGAGGAGGACTATCGCGCCGTCCTCGACGAGCTACTCCGCCGAAAATTAAGAGCCATCCGCGCCACGTCGAGCACCGATCGGGCCGTGAAGCTCCTTCGCTACGCCGAGAGTAAGGGCTTCGAGCGCAGCGCAGTGTTTGACTGTATCCGGGCCATGAAGAACGACGACATAGAAGCCCCAGAAGACATCGACTAAGCCTCATCCACTGAAAAAAGAGTGACCTAACGAGGTGCGCTTGAGAGCACTTTCTAAAAAGTGTATTTTTCAGAAGCCTCATTTTTTCGTGCTACATCGTGGAGAGGTCTAAAATGGTGACCTTTTTCTAGCCCTCTACTATAGATGACTTCAAAATGCGCTCCATTTTATAGCTCTCTGTCATGGATTGATCTAAATGGATCTCGTTTTGGATATATCCACGACGGAGGGATCCTAAATGGATCGCGTTTTGGGCATATCCGCGACAAAGCGACCCTAAATGGATCGCGTTTTGGTACTCTCCAGAGTGGAGAGTGTCAAAATGGACCTCGTTTTACAACTCCTCAGCACGGAGAACTACAAAATAGACCTCGTTTACCTACTCTTTATCGCGAAGAGTCCAAAAATGGATCGCGTTTTAGGGTCATCCATCGCGAAGAGTCCAAAAATGGATCGCGTTTAGGGGTCATCCATCACGAAGAGTCCCAAAATGGACCTCGTTTATGAGTCATCTATCGCGAAGAGTCCAAAAATGGATCGCGTTTAGGTGTCATCCATCGCGAAGAGTCCCAAAATGGATCGCGTTTTGGAGTCCTCCATCGCGAAGAGTCCCAAAATGGATCGCGTTTTGAAGTTACACCTGCTATATGGTCGTATTGAATACGCCCCACAAACACCTCCATCGGGGGTGAATCGGGGAATGGATCAAATTTAGATGTCCTCCACAACGGATGAAAGCAAAACGGATCAAATTTAGGGGTACTCCGTTCCGGATATGAGTAAAACGCGGCGCATTTTGGAGACATCCATCGTGGGGTGTAGGAAAATGGATCGCGTTTTAGTGGTCGACATAAAAAAGTCCTGCCGGCGGAGAGGCGTTGGGAACCTCAGCCACCTGCAGGACGGTATGTTTAGATGCGTCGGGCAGTTGCCCCGCGCGGGTTACTTCTCGCGGATGAAAACTTGGATGGGCGTCCCGTGGAAATCCCAGTGCTCGCGCAGCTGATTCTCCAAGAATCGGCGGTACGGCTCCTTGACCCACTGCGGCAGGTTGCAGAAGAAGGCGAACGAGGGCACACTGCCCGCCGGAAGCTGGGTGATATATTTGATCTTGATGTACTTTCCCTTCCAGGCGGGAGGCGGCGTTTGTTCGATGATCGGAAGCATGATCTCGTTCAAACGCCCCGTCGTGACGCGTCGGCGACGGTTCTCATAGACGGCCTTAGCCGTCTCGAGGACCTTGAAAATGCGCTGCTTCGTGAGGGCCGAAATGAAGAGGATGGGGAAATCGGTGAACGGCGCCATACGCTCCCGGATGGCGCGTTCGTAGGTTTTGATCGCCGCGGTGGACTTATCTTCGACCAAGTCCCATTTGTTGACGCAGACGATCAACCCCTTCTTGTTTTTCCGGATGATGGAGTAAATGTTGAGGTCCTGACTTTCGATGCCCCGCGTGGCGTCGAGCATGAGCAAACAAACGTCCGAGTTTTCTATCGCGCGGATCGAACGGATGACGGAGTAATACTCGAGGTCCTCGTTCACCTTGCCCTTTTTGCGGATGCCCGCCGTGTCGACGAGGTAAAAGTTGAGGCCGAACTTGTCGTACCGCGTGTAGATGGAGTCGCGGGTGGTGCCCGCGATGTCGGTCACGATGTGGCGTTCCTCTCCGATGAAGGCATTGATGAGTGACGACTTGCCGGCGTTGGGTCGGCCGACCACGGCGATACGTGGAAGCTCCTCGTCGTGCGCTTCTTCGCCTGCCGAGGGTAGCAGCTCCACGACGCGGTCGAGCACCTCGCCTGTCCCCGATCCATTCACGGCCGAGAGGCAGTAGGGATCGCCCAATCCCAGGCTATAAAATTCTGCGGCTGCGGCGTGGCGATCGTAAGTATCTGCTTTATTGGCCGCCAATATGACGGGTTTGCCGCTGCAACGGAGTATATGCGCCACCTCGTCGTCTAAGCTGGTCGCCCCGTTCATTACGTCGACCACGAATAAGATCACGTCGGCTTCTTCGACAGCTATCTTGACCTGCTTGTTGATTTCTTCTTCAAATACATCATCTGATTGCACCACCCAACCTCCGGTATCGATCACCGAAAACTCCCGTCCGGCCCATTCAACCTTGCCATATTGTCGGTCACGGGTCGTTCCGGCTTCATCATTTACGATCGCCTGCCGCGAACCAATAAGGCGGTTGAAGAGCGTTGATTTACCCACGTTGGGACGCCCTACGATGGCTACTACATTTCCCATATTCTTCTAATTTACATGTTATACGCTACGAATGGTTTGTTGCAAGCCCGCGCTGGCGAGCTGTGCGTTGCGGAGTGTTGGCTCCGCGGTTCAATGTATAGGCTGCACGCGACGAGGAGTGGCCGTATGTGACAAGTTGTCAGCAAAAGAATGCCGGATACTTGTCCTCGGGAGGGTGTTGTCCGCCTGCTAAAGACAAGTATCCGGCACTTGTGACGCGCTTTTTACAACGGCAACTAATCCAGTTTGTATCCGAATCGCCGGAGGAGGTTGTCGCGGTTGCGCCAGTCCGGCTCGACCTTAACGTAGAGCTCGAGGAAGATTTTTTTCTCGAAGAATCGCTCCATGTCACGCCTCGCCGTCGTGCCGACCTTCTTGAGCGCCTGCCCACCGTGACCGATGATGATGCCCTTCTGCGTGTCGCGCTCCACGATGATGAGCGCGCGAATGTGTATCTGCTCCGCGCCCTCAATGAACTCCTCGACAACGACTTCCGTGGCGTAGGGGATCTCTTTTTGATAGTAGAGCAGGATTTTTTCCCGGATAATTTCCGTCACGAAGAAACGCGCCGGGCGGTCGGTCAGGGCGTCCTTCTCAAAGTAGGGAGGCGAATCGGGGAGGAGGGCCTCGATGCGACGCTTGACGGGCTCAACATTGAAGCCCGAGAGCGCGGAGATGGGGATGATCTCGGCCGCGGGCAGGAGCGTGTGCCAGGCTTCGACGGCCTGGGTCAGCCCCGCCTGATCCGTGAGGTCGATCTTGTTAATGAGCAGCAAGACGGGACATTCGATGCCCCGCACTTGCTGCAGAAAGTCGTCATTCTTGTCGGTTTTCTCCACCATGTCGGTCACGTAGAGCAAGATATCAGCGTCCCCCAGCGCAGATTCGGAACTTTCGCGCATGGTCTCCTGTAACTTGTAGTTCGGGCGGAGCACGCCGGGAGTGTCCGAATAGACGATCTGCATATCGTCCGTATTGACGATACCCAGAATGCGGTGGCGTGTGGTCTGGGCCTTCGAGGTGATGATGGAGATGCGTTCGCCCACCAAACGGTTCATCAGCGTGGACTTCCCCACGTTGGGGTTGCCGATGATGTTGACGAAGCCGGACTTATGCTTTCGCTCCGTCATAGCCCCATTTCAGGTAGGTGGCTCCCCAGGTCCATCCGGCACCGAAAGCGGCCAAGATCAGGTTATCGCCGCGGCGGAGTTTGCCCTCCCACTCCCACAGGCAGAGGGGGATGGTGGTGGAGCTGGTGTTGCCGAACTTGCGGATGTTGATCATCACCTTGTCTTTGTTCACCCCGAGGCGTCGTGCGGCAGCGTCGATGATGCGGAGGTTGGCTTGGTGGGGCACGATCCAGTCGATCTGATCTTTGGTCAGCCCGTTGCGGCGCACGATCTCCTCGGCCGCGTCGGCCATGTCGATGACGGCCCGCTTGAAGACGGCCTGCCCCTCTTGGTAGACGAAATGGAGTCGCTGATCGACCGTCTCGTGGCTCGGCATGCGTAGCGATCCGCCCGCTTTCATGATCAGATGCGATTTGCCTGATCCATCGGTGCGAAGGAGGGTGTCGATCACGCCGTAGTCCTCCGTCGTGGCCTCCAGCAGGACGGCCGCTCCAGCGTCGCCAAAGAGGGGGCAGGTGGCGCGGTCGGTGTAGTCGGTCATGGAGGACATTTTTTCGCTCGATACGACGATGAGCCGCTTGTAGCGCCCCGAACGGATGTAATTGGCGGCCGTCTCCAGGGCGAAGATGAAGCCGGCGCAGGCCGCTTGGATGTCGAATGCGTAGGCGTTCCGGCAGCCGGACTCATAGGCGATGATCGACGCGGTGCTGGGGAAGTGATAGTCGCTCGTGGAGGTAGAACATACGACGCCCTCTACTGACATGGGGTCGATTCCGGTCTTCTGCACGAGGTCGTTGACGGCTTGCGTGCCCATGTAGCCAGAGCTGAGGTTGGGGTCTTTGAGGATGCGTCGCTCTTTGATACCGACGCGTGTCATGATCCATTCATCGGTGGTATCCACCATCTTAGATAGGTCGTCGTTGGTCAGTACGTCGTCCGGGACGAAACCTCCGACACCGGTGATGACTGCATTTATCTTGTCCATTGTTCTTTTGATATGTAGGATGAAAAAAATGAAGCAGCCCTCGATCAAGAATGTGTATCGGGGCTGCTTGCATTGCATGAGTGTAGAATTTGATTCTTGGATGGTGTGTGTTCGGTGTGTGTATGTACTGATGCAAGAGCGGGCTGTCTGTCTTTTTTAGACAGCCACGTCCTTGTCGATCGCCAATTTGCCTCGGTAGTAACCGCATTCGCTGCAAACGGTGTGATATACATGCCATGCACCGCAATTGGGGCAGAGGGCCAAAGTCGGAACCGCTGCATGATCGTGCGATCTTCTCTTGCCGGTTCTTGCGCTGCCTTGTCTTCTTTTAGGATGTGCCATAATTCAAATTTCGATTATTGTTTTACTTCTATTCTTCGTCTTTCAGTTGCTTGAGAGCGTCCCAGCGTGGGTCGGTTGGGATGTCTTCTGCGTCGGAGTCCGCTTCGTCTGATGCGTTGTCGGGCTCGTCCTCATCGTCGGGGCTGTAGGCTGCATGTTTACGCAGCTTGGCCGCCATCGTACGGTTGCATTCGCCCGGTGCGTGGACATGCTTCATCGGTACAGCCAGCGCCACGAACTCGTAGAGGAACCATGCGAGGTTGACACCGCCTTCGTCTTCGGAAACCACCAATACTTCGTCGCTCTCTTCCGTATACTCCTTGCCTAACTTCACTGTCAATCGGTTGTTTGTCTCGATCGGCTGCTTCATATGATCTAAGCAGCGATCGCAGGGCAGAATGACAGTGCCTTCCAGGTGAAAAGTCATCTGGAAAGCAGATGCTTTGTGCTCGACTTTGAGTTGCACGTTGACGTGTCCTTGTCGAACTTCCGTGCCGTCTATGTCTGTGAAAAATTGATCATCCAGCAGATATTCATAGGTGCGAACTTCCGCTGGATTTATATCCTTCAAATCAACCCAATATGCTCTGAATTTTCCCAAGGCTTTATTGTATCCGAAAAAACGGCGGCAAATGTAGAAATCTTTTCCAATTGGCGCAGTGCGTTTTATGGCTTGAGAAATGAGCTGGAAGGCGCTTGGGATGCGGATTCTCAGAGGGAGGGGTGGCCATGTCGCTGAGTCTGTCCGATGAGGGACTGTTCGATCTCAATTTGCACTCCTCAGATAACCGTGGAGACTACGAAGATGCTGATGAGCAGATCAGGCACGTCGCGTAGGGCATCGATGCAGTTGAGCAGTGTGGAGCCGGTGGTGAGGACGTCATCGATGAGCAGGATGTGATGGCCGGCGAGGCGTTCGGGGTGAGCTACGGTGAAGACGTTCTTCACATTCTGACGCCGTTCGTAGGCTGACTTCCGCGTCTGCGTCTTAGTGTAGGTGTGACGGATAAGGGAGGTTGTATCGATAGGGTGGTGGTAGACGCTAGCCATACCGCGGGCTACGCGCTCGGATTGATTGTAGCCGCGCTGCCGCATCTTCCGTGGGTGGAGAGGGACGGGCACGAATAGATCGACGTCGGTGAGATAGCCATCTCTTTGCAGATCTTCGGCAGCTAATCGGCCGATGTAGATGGCTAAGCGTTCGTTCTTGTGGTATTTGAATTCGTGGATGAGATGCTGAACGTAGCTCTCCTTTTGGAAGTGTAGGTAGGCGATCACTTGACGCACGGAGGAGCAGCCGGCGAAGATGTTCCGGAGAGGATTCTCATCGTCGGGGTAGCGGTGATAGGACAGGCGAGGCAGTTCGAAGAGGCAATAGAGGCAGAGCAGCTCCTCGCCGTCGATGAGGGGCGCGCCGCAAGCTCCGCAGATGCGTGGGTAGAAGAGCCCAAGCAGGTCATTCCATAGGGTGAGGAGGAAGCGCTTCATCGTGTTGCTGGAGGGTAAGCATGTCTTGTCAGAGCATTCTATGATTGTAGAGGGGCCAATGAGGCGTGTCTGAGGCTTCAAGCATTAGACGTCAAACGTGACTTGTGAGTCGCCTAAACGTCAGTTGGAGCTCCATCTTCGATGCGTTTTATACTTCAGCTGACGATTGCTCCTTGCCGTTTGACAATAAGAAGAAGCTACCCGAGATCATCTCTCCCGGACAGCTTCTTCTTGTCGCATGGCCGATCAGCGGTCGTCAGCCTTTGTTGCTAAGGATGTCAGAAATCTGGACCGGCATTGCTCGTTCGATTCTTGACCAGACTGGCTTACCGTTTTGGAAACCTGAGACGTAGTTGAAGCGTACGTAAAAGGCTTCGTTGTTGCCGCTGCTTTTCTCCTTGCGGGCGATCTCCTCGAAGTAGCTCTTGATGAAATAGGCGCTGTTGACAGCCATGTCGACAGCGGTCTTTGTACCGGCCGTGCGCTTGGTGGTACGGAGATAGATGTCGTAGGTGTGTTTCCCGAGATACGTCTGGGCCTTGGCGTCCGGATTGTACGTCAAGTACCATTCGTTACGCTGGTCGCTGGGTTGGTTCAGGACGTGCTCGACGAAGAGGTAGCCGCGCACATAACCACGCACCAGGTTGACGGGATTCTTGATGGGCACTTCATCCTTCAGTACCTTCCCCGTATCCGGGGCTCCGGGATCGGAGAAGCGAGCTATGCGGTACTTCTCGACCTCTGCCTGCGCACTGATCGTCACGGTGCTATAGCCGCGCGATCGGACTACGGTGGAGGAGTTTTCTGCCGCATCACGGTCGAGGGTAAAGTGCACGAGGACGCATGCGCCTTCGTTCAGTTTGGAGAGTGTCGGTGAGTAGAATGGGCCATAGGGGAAGGGGTTGTCCATGACCATTTTTCCTTCTTTCGATTCGCGCCGTATGATGCCTACGGTGGTCGATTCTACGCTGTTGCTTCCGCCTTCAAGGCAGGAGGTGGTGCATGCCAGCAGCAGCGCGGCTGCTACCCATGCCATTGTCTTGTTCATTCCTTTCATGTCATTATGAATAAGCTATTAGTGGGAATTGTGCGGCTTAAGGGCCGCGGTAGTAATAAGTCGTTAGTAATTATGAGTGGGAGCGGGCCGATGGATTCTCCCGTAGTTCTTGATGCAATAATATAATGTATGGGGGGCGGCACATCGGCCTCTAAAGACCTAACCTCAAACCCGTCTGCAAAGATAGATAGAAGGGTTTCGCCGATCGAATCGTTTCAATGGAGCTCCCGTTGTCGAAGTAATAGCTTGCGCCCACCTCGGCGTAGAGGCTTAGGAATGGCAACAGGGGGTAAGTGGCGCCCGTGCGAGCATAGGTTGACCATTGCCATTCTTTCATTCGTTGCGACTGCTCCGTGCTGCGTCGCCCGGTTCCGTAGCTGTGAACCGTGCGGAGGCTACCCGCCACGTTCCACTCTACTGCGCAGCCCGCAGCTGCATAGAATCGCACACGCCGCCAGTCTGCTATTCGGTAGGCCACCCCAACTGGGATACCGACGAAGTGCAATCGCTGTCGGATGTGCCCATCGAAGATGGAGGCTGTGCGCCAACGCGAAGTGAGGCAGGTGTACGTCAGGCCACTCTGCAATGCCCAACGATCGCTCAGCCGGTAGCTCACGCCGAGGCCAAACGAGAGTGGGCGCGCGTGCTTGACATCGATGCGATCCGCTTCGTTCCGATGGTAGGCGAGGGCGTCGTCCGCGGTGCCTTCCCCGTAGTCGTACGGTGGCAGATCGGCACGGCTGTCATCGCGGATAAACGTCGCATTGAAGTCTCCGCCTCCACCTTGCAGACCTGTTGTGTAGCCACCGCCCCCCATGCCGAAGCCCCAGCGTCGGGCAGGTCGTGTTGCCGCTACCGCCATACGATCGGAGGGATGTTCGATCGCCTCTTCGATTTCCTCAGCCGTCGGGATCTCTGCCGCATAGAGGGACAGACTGTCGGCCGTGCTTATCGTCGTTTCGGCCAGCCAGGCGTTGTCTGGCACCGATGGCTCGTCCGTCGGCAGATCAGTAGGCGGGAGCGATGCTTCGTGCGGCGTGGCTGCGTGGAGACGCGTCATGGCCGGTGCTACCGTTTGTGGGGCCGCTTTCGTTCGCGTTCTTACCTGTGCGACTGCGGTGGGTGGTGGCGTCACAACCGTCGCGGGGAGCGACGACGCGCTCGGCATGGCAACTGACGGCGTAGCTATCGGTGCCGTCGGTACGGGCTTAGCGTCTGCCATCCGTTCCGACGGCTC
>ERZ772960.2231-NODE-2231-length-14430-cov-14.564104_pt1 | contig 14430 bp, 8 predicted proteins | sample MGYA00580678_ERZ772960 | MGnify/ENA primary metagenome ERZ772960 (study PRJEB29015, sample SAMEA2737930) | human oral metagenome | biome: human oral; feature: human-associated habitat; material: dental | place: China | collected 2059 ... | reverse complement strand
CCGTGATGCCCAACACCACTGTGACTGGTGGGGCCGGTGTGCCTATTGATGACCGTGGAGCAGCCTTCGCGATGCGCACGGAACACTCCTCGGTGATGACACCGTAGAGGCAGCCGTAGTTGACCGAGAGCTCCTGAGTCACAGAGGTGTCGGTGCGCTTGGCGTCCGCCGGAGGCGTCGCCGGGCAGTTGGCCGTCGGGATGGAGTTGAAGTTATCCGGGGTCAGGAAGTTCGTTGCGTTCGTCGCAGGGGTAAAGCCCCACAGCTGCAGACGGTAGGTGCGACCGTTCTTCGTGAAGGTGCGATCACAGGTCGTCTTCTGCAGCTTCACCGAGTCCCAGACGTAGGGGTTCTCGTTGACGTTGCCCTTCGCGCCGGGCCACTCGATGGGAGTCACCCTCTTAGCGGTGACGTGGCTGTACGGCTGCTCCGCCCCCTTGTTGTAGTACTGGCCGTACAGGTCGTAGTCGCCGTTTCCCTCGCCGACGTACTTGACACAGTAGTAGCGTCCGGAGCGAGACTCGGGCTTGTTGACGTAACCCTGCGAGGGGTCGGCCGAGTTAGCCAGCTCGGGCTCGTAGGCCGTGCCGATGATAGGCCGTGCCGATGAACTGCCGTTCACCATTTGCGGTGATCCACTTCGGGGTACCGTAGTAGATCCCCTGGTCCATGACAGCGTCGCGCAGGTACTGAACGCCAGACTCGGGGATTGCAGGTTCTGTCGCAGACTTACCGTTGATGCCGATGTCAGTGCGGCAGGTGCCCGTCCTAGCAATACCGGGGTGCTTGATGTAGGCACCACCCTTGCGGTAGATGATCGTCGAGGACAGGGTGTTGAAGGTTTCGTGGTTGATGAAGGGGAAAGCCTTACCCAGGTCACCGGGAATCAGATCGGTGAACTGAAGGTTCAGGCTCGAGACCAGGTAGGGCTGACCGAGGCCACCGGGAGCAGCCGCCTGCTGAATCGGCAGGTTGTTGTGGCGGATCGCGCCTAGCAGGAAGGTCTCGCCCGGTTGGACCGTGCCCGGGTTGTTGGGCTTGAAGCCAATGGCGCTCTGGCCGTTCACCCAGATCTTGTTGGCATCCCCAGACCACTGGTCGTAGTGCGACTGCATCCACTTCTTACTGGCTTCAGAGTCGCCGGGACCAGTATTTTTGTTTTGGCCATCCCACTTCCACAGCGCACCGCGGGCGATGTAGGTCCACGCGTCATTATTCTTCGTGTACTCGCCACCCAGCCACGTCGTCATCGGGCTCTGTCCCGTTGTCACGCGATTCTCAGTCATACCTCTGACGATGCCGTAGCGGATGCTGTCGTTCAGGTTTGCGCCGGTCGGGTTCTCACGGGTATGCCCCTGACCCATGGACGCATAGACATTACCAACGTCGATGCCGGTGGCGGCGGGCTCCTGGGCTGCCTCGGGAGCGGCGACCTGGAAGACGACCAGCGTACCGGCGGCGATGACCACGACGGCCAGGGCGGGCCTCGAGATCAGCCACTCCGAGCGCAGCTCTCGTGTGGCTTTTCGAGCGGGCGGGCCGCCGCCCACGGGCGCACAGAGCAGCCACACCAAGACACGCCATCACAACAGGCAGCGCCCCGGCCGACTGCTGCACAATAGTCCCCATGGATCTTCGCCCCGTCGCCCTCGGCGCATCTGTGACGACGTACGACCCGTCGCGCCCCACGCCCGCAGCTATCGTCTCGGGCGAGGTAGCCGCGCACGATGCGCCGCACCCGCTGTCGGTCTTCGACATGTTCCGTATTGGTATCGGGCCGTCCTCGTCGCACACGGTGGGTCCGATGCGCGCGGGCCTGGCGTTCACGACAGAGCTGACGACGCTGAAGCCGCCGTCGCACATCATGATCGACCTGTTCGGGTCGCTGGGCGCAACGGGCCGCGGCCACTCGACGGACCGCGCGGTCCTCCTCGGCCTGGCGGGCTACGACCCGGAGACGGTGGACATCGAGACGGTAGAGTCCATCCTGCCGACCCTGGCCTCGTCGGGGACGCTGACGCTGCCCAGCGGCACACAGGTGCCCCTCAACATCGCCGAGGACGTGCGTTTCGCGGCGCGCACGATCCTGCCCTATCACGTGAACGCGCTGACGATCACGGCCTCCGACGAGGACGGCGCCGTCATCCTGGAGCGCACCTATTATTCGGTGGGCGGCGGCTTCGTCATGATTCAGACGAATGACGACCCATACAACCCGGAGGTGTCCTCACTCGCGACGAGCCAGACGGGCGTCGGCATCGACGTTCCCGCGCCGCACCCCTTTGCGTCGGGCGCACAGTTGCTCGCCGCGTGCGACGTGTCCGGCCTCAGCATCGCGGAGCTCGTGCGCATGAACGAGGAGGCGGTGCGTCCCCGCGAGACCGTCAACGCCTACCTGGATCGCGTCGCCGACACGATGTTCGACTGCGTGGACGCGGGCACATCAGCGGCGGGCATCCTGCCGGGTGGCTTGGATGTGCCGCGCCGCGCCCGTGCGCTCGCCGGCCAGCTCGCGGAGCGCCTGACGGGCTTCCCCTCTTCTTCGTCGGACGAGGCCGGGGCCCCCTCGGGCGCATCTCCCGCGGACGGTGTGCGCTCCCCCGGTGCGCGCGCCTGGGTGTCGACCGTGGCCGACCCGATGCGAGCGATGGACTGGGTGAACCTCTTTGCCCTGGCCGTCAACGAGGAGAACGCAGCGGGCCACCGCGTCGTGACGGCACCGACGAACGGGGCGGCCGGCGTCATCCCCGCAGTCCTGGGCTACCTGGTGACGCACTGCCCGGAGACGGGTTCGACGCCCGGCGTTGCCGCGGGCCCTGCCACGGGGGACGATGCGGTCACCCCGCTGGCGCACATCCGCATGACGACGGACAGTTCCTCGGAGGACATCACCGACGATCCCGCATCGCCCGAGGCCTGCGCGGCCCGCCGACGCGCCCTCGTACACGACTTCCTACTGACCGCGACGGCGATCGGTGCCCTCATTAAGACGAACGCGTCCATCGCGGGCGCGGAGGTCGGCTGCCAGGGCGAGGTCGGGTCGGCCTCGGCGATGGCGGCCGCCGGCCTGGCGCAGGCCCTCGGTGGTAGCCCGCAGCAGGTGGAGAACGCGGCGGAGATCGCGATGGAGCACTCGCTGGGGCTCACGTGCGACCCGGTGGCGGGCCTCGTGCAGGTGCCGTGCATCGAGCGCAACGCGATCGCAGCCGTCAAGGCGATCAACGCGGCACGCATGGCCCTGTGGGGCGACGGCCGCCACACGGTGAGCCTGGACGTGGTCATCGAGACGATGCGCCAGACCGGCAACGACATGCTGTCGAAGTACAAGGAGACGTCCGAGGGCGGCCTGGCCGTCAACGTCGTGGAGTGCTGAGGCACAGCTAGGCCTGACCGGGGCGGGGCCTGCCTGGCGCGGGGCCTTGCCGTCGTGCGGGCTGCGGCCTGTATGGGACGGCAGGGCCAGCGCGGATAAATTCCGCATGCAATTCCCCCAAAGGCGCGAATCGCCGCAAGCTACAAAACGTTGAAATGACAACGATCTGACGCCAGAGGCCGAAATGCACTCTGGGGAATTGCATGCGAAATAACTGATCGCACGCACAGTGCAAACGTGCTGCACTGCGCACGTTAACCCGATAGGTGGCGCCCTGGGCCCCTTCATGCGCACCTGGGCCCGATAACATGCGCGTGGGCCGCTCATTCCGCACGTTAACCCGATGAGATGCGCGTGGGCAACGCCGCCCAGGCGCATGTTGAGGGGTTTACGTGCGTATCAAAAGGTTAACGTGCAGGCCAGCGAGTTAACGTGCGATCTATCCGGTGAAGACTCGGCTCAACCCACCCGAGATACGTGACTACCGTGCCCACATGCGCGAAGAAACTCTCCCAGCACGGAGCCTCCAGCAGCATGTCCGCAAAAAACTCGCCCAACACGCCATAAAACGCCTATTTTCAGCGATATTTCGTTCGCTGGGCGAACTGTTTCGCGCTCACGCCCGCATCAAGGCCTCGCAGGGCGAGTTCGCGCACAGGACACAGCGACACGGCACCACTGAAACCGCCATCACCTCTGCACACCCCAACACGGCACCGCTGAAACAGCCGACACCTCTGCACCCAAAAATCGCACCAAAAACGCCCATTTCTCGCCCGCAAAGGCGATGGCGGTTTCAAACCACCGGGCCAGCTCGCCTGCAGCACCCACACGCAGCGCCCGTGGGCGGCGACGGAACCCGATCAGCACACATTCGCATGCAATTCCCCCACGCACACTTCACGCCTCGACACACAATCGTTGAAATTCCAGGCTATTCACAGAGCAACGAACTACAGTCGCCAGGGAATTGCATGCGAAACTGAGGATAGGACACACTTCGAGGCGGCGAGGCCTGGCCAGACAACAAGCCGACGCGCCAAACCACCCGTCAGCACGCCAGGCCCCACAGGTGTGGAGGGCGCCGGAGGGCCTGGCTGCGGCGCCCGTGGGCGGCGGCAGGGCCAGGGCGGGCCTCGAGAGCGACCACTCCGAGCGAAGCTCGCGTGTGGCGATCTCGCGGGCGGGCCGCCGCCCACGGGCGCACCAAGCAGCCCGGCCCCACGCAGCACCACACGCCCATGGGGCGCCAGCACCACACGCCAATGGGCGGGGTGCCGTGGGGAAAAACCCACGGCACCCCGCCCATTAACATCCTGTCTTTCGACCAGTGGCGATCACTCCGTGGCCAGCGCCTCCGACGGGCTGACCTTCGCGGCCCGGCGGCCGGGCAGCCAGGACGCGATCAGAGCGGACACAATGGCGACGACGCACACGCCGACCAGCTGCAGCCAGGGCACACTCAGCACCGGGGTAGCCCCCTCGATGGGCAGGCTCATGACGCCGACCCATCCGAAGGCGACGCCCATGCCGACGCCGATCAACGCACCTGTCATTGACAGGAACAGCGCCTCGAGGGCGAGGAGGCTCTTCATCTGGCGTCGCGTCAGGCCGAGGGCCCGCAGCAGGCCATTCTCGCGGGTGCGTTCGGCGACCGACAGGGACAGCGTGTTGGCAACGCCCACCAGAGACACGAGGACGGACACGCCGAGCAATCCGACGAGGACGAGCATCAGCTGGTCGATGATCTTCGTGTACATCTGGCGCTCCAGCGCCGAGCCGTTGACGCTCAGGTGCGAGTCCTTGAGCAGCGCGGCCTGGACGGTCTCGGCGTCGGCCCCGTCGGCCATCTTGATGATGATCGCCTGACGCTCAAGCGAGGACGCGATGGATCGCAGGGTCTTCTCGGAGACCTGGGCCTCCCCGACGCTGCCGTTCTTGTCATAGGTCGCACTCAGGTCCACGCACGTGTCCGCGCACAGGCGCAGCGTCTGCCCGGCCAGGGCCTCGTCGCCGACGCGCACCTGGTTATCGCCCAGCTGGGTGACGGTCGAGTGGGTGACGCCCGTGTAGTCGGGTTCTCCGGTGATCATGACCGACGAGGCCTGGGCCTCGTCCTCCGCCCCGGTTCCCTCACCGGGAGCGTAGGCGGGCGCGCCCGAGGTGGTTGTCAGGGTGCCGGGGGCGGCGTACTGGGTGACGGTGGCGGCGACGCCGTCGGTGGCCGCGATGGCGGCCTGCTGGTCGTCGGTGAGCGCTCCAGAGGTAGACACGGCCATGAGGTCGAAGGGGCGCGCGTCGTTCACGGCGTTGGTCAGGGTGGTGCGCACGGAGGCGGCGCCGACCATGATGGTGACGACGAGGGTCACGCCGATGATGATCGCGGTGCCGGTCGCGGAGGTGCGGCCGGGGTTGCGAATGGTGTTCTCGCGGGCCATGGCGGACAGGGTGCCGGGGAAGGCCGCGCCGAACGCGCGGGTGAGGGCGGGCAGTAGGACGGAGGCGACGAGCAGCGTGCCGAGGAGCGCCAGGAGCGATCCGCCGAAAGCCCCGAGGAATTTCGTACCGTCACTGTCCGAGCGCCACGCAGCCGCGACGGCAGCGCACCCGGCCACCGCGATGAGCGCGCCGATGATGAAGCGGACAGTGTGCTTCTTGCGGGCGGCGGCCCCGGCCTCGTTCACGGGGGCGAGGGCGGCGACGGGTGCCACGCGGGAGGCGGCGCGGGCCGGGAAGACACCGACCAGGGTCGTGAACAGTGTGGCGCCCAGCCACGTGAGGCCCAGCTGCCAGAGGGAGGCACCCGCCAGCGCCGATCCGACGCTAGAGGCCAGGCCGGTCCCCGCCTCCGCGAGCGCGCCAATCAGCCAGCCGAGCACGACGCCAATCGCGGATGAGATCGCTCCGATCGCGAGGGCCTCGCGGGTCACGAGCGAGCGGACCTGTCGCCTGGTTGCTCCCAGCGTGCGCAGCAGCGCCAGTTCTCGGGTGCGCTGCGTCAGAACGACGCGGAATGTCGAGGAGACGACGATAGAGGCCACGAGCGCCGCGATCGCCGGGAAGATCAGCATGATTCCCATCGTCATGGTTGCTCCCAGGCGCGCCTGATCCAGGTCGTCCTGAATTGCCTTGTGCACGGCTGTGACGGTCACGCCCGAGATGCCACTCAACGCGGAGTTCGTTGTTGCCACCCATTCGTCCTGGGTGGCGCTGGGAGGGTTTGCGTTGCTGTCCGTGTCCGCTGCGGACGTCGCGACGATGAACTGCCCGGACGCGCTGGTCCCGAAGATCGCGGAGAATCCTCCGTCGGTCACGTAGCTGGCGGGCACACCCATGCTGATGGTGTTCGAGCGTGTGGTGCCCACGATGGTGAGGGTGCGGTAGTCGCCCTCGCGGAATCCGGCGCGCACGCGGACAGTGTCGCCGACCTTCAGGGAGAGGGTCGAGGCCGTGTGCTCCGGGATGGTGATCTGGTCGTCCGCGGTCGGGGCGGTTCCGGCGCTCAGGTCGGGGTCGGCGAAGGGCTTGGGGGCCAGCGGCGAGACGTAGAGTCGGCCGCGCGTCGCGTCGGTCTGAGCGTCGGCGGGCCACTGGGCCATGTGCTTGATAGCGGTGACACCGCTGGTTGCTGCCAGGGCTTTTTCGGCGCTCTCGATGGCGCCCTCGGGCGCGTCCTTGTCCTGGGAGACGACGATCGTACCGCCTCGGTACTGGCTGTAGACGCTGGAGGTCAGGCCCGAGGTCATCGCCGTCATGACGATGAGGGTGATGACGATGAAGGCCGTGGAGATAGCGACGGCCAGGCCTGTGGAAATGTAGCGGCGGCCGTGGGAGCGCAGGTTGGCGCTCAGGAGTGAGTGTGTTGCAGACATGAGGTGAGCCTTGGGGTGTGGGCGCGCGTTCAGCGCTGCGCCGCGGTGAGGGAGTCGGCGGTGACCTCGCGCAGGTCGGAGACGATGCGGCCGTCTCGGCACACGAGGACGCGGTCCGCGTAGGCGGCGGTTGCGGTGTCATGGGTGACCATGATGACGCTCTGGCCGAGTTCGTCGACAGCGCGGCGCAGCAGGTCCATGACCTCGGTGGTCGAGTGCGAGTCGAGGTTGCCGGTGGGTTCGTCGGCGACGATGACGGCGGGGCGGCTCATGAGGGCGCGGGCGACGGCGACGCGCTGCTGCTGGCCGCCGGACATTTCGGAGGGGCGGTGGCTCAGGCGATCCGCGATGCCCAGGGAGTTGACGATGAGGTCGAACCATTCCTTTTCGGGGGTGGTCCCGGCCAGGCGCATGGGCAGGAGGATGTTGGCGCGCGCGTCCAGGGTGGGTACCAGGTTGAAGGACTGGAACACGAAGCCGATGCGGTTTCGGCGCAGCTTGGTCAGCGCGGTGTCTGTGAGGGCGGTGATGTCGGTGTCTTCGACGAAGACGTGCCCGGAGGTGGGGGCGTCGAGGCCTGCGAGGATGTGCATCATCGTGGACTTGCCGGAGCCGGAGGGGCCCATGATGGCGGTGAATTCACCGGCGCCGAAGCCGACGCTCACGTCGTCGAGGGCGCGCACCTGAGCGTCGCCGCTTCCGTAGATCTTGGAGACGCCCTGGAGTCGGACGATGGACGAGGCCGGGGCCCCTTGGTCGGCCGCGGGGGCCTGCGCGATTGTTGTGTTCGTGTTCATGCATCCATCGTGCGCCTGCGGTGCGCGTCACCGCTACGGAGGTTTCCCCTGATTCATCCCCGAGACCACCCGGGGTCGTCTCGGGGATTGCCCCGCGCTGCGTCTCGGGGCCCGTCTCCAAAACTCGCACGCAATGCGATTACTTAAATATTCAATAAAGCCCAGAAACGTTACAATTCCAACGATGCCAATTCAAATCCTGAAATAGTCACGGGGGAATTACGTGCGAAATTGCTGGGTGCACAATAGCCACGTTGGCCTGGCTGCGGTGACCGTGGGCGGCGGGGCCTGGCCGGGCTTCGAGACGACACACCGAACCAGACAACAGCGACCCGGCCCCACTGGTGTGGAGGGCGCCGGAGGGACCGGAGGGCACGGGGGGGCTTCGAGGCGCGGCGCCGAACGAAGTGAGGCCCTAGCCTCGCGGGTGGCCGGGCCCTCCGGCGCCCGGAACACCCGTGGGGTCTGAAGCGACTACGACTCGGAAACCTCACCGCGTGGCTCGCGCAGGGACAGACCTCGGTAGCGGTTAATGGCGGCGCCCACGTCGATGAGGCGCGGGCGTGCCAGGAACGCCGGGTAGGAGCGGGCGCCGAACTTGCAGACGGCGTCCAGGCCTTCGGAGGCGAGGCGCCGTCCGAGTTTGGCCATGAGGTCGGGCATCGACTGCTTGCCGGCCATCTCCTCGAGGACGCCGCGCACGCACCAGGCGATGGCCTCGGCCTGCCCGGGGTCAACGACTGCGGCGACGTCGGAAATGTCGACGGTCGAACGGTCGATCGTCAGTACGGACGTGCCCGAGGCCTTGGTGCGCGGGCGGTCCACGCGGGCCTTTGCAGCGGGCACGCGGGGGGCCGCCTCCCAGCTGGTGGGGGCGTCGGCGCGGGGGCGCGGCAGGTCGGCCACGACCTCGCGCGCGCGGGAGGTGACGTCGAGGCAGTGGTAGTTGTCCATCATGAGCACCCGGTCGGCGGCGTCGAGGAAGGCGCCGGAGCCGCCGACGACCATGATGAGGGAGACCCCGGCCTCGGTGAGGGAGGTGACACGGTCGACGAGGGGCGTGATGGGTTCCTTCTCGGCGGCAACAAGGTCGCGCATGCGGGTGTCACGGATGAGGAGGTTGGTGGCGGAGGTGTCCTCGTCGATGAGGAGAGTGCGCGCGCCTAGCTCGATGGATTCGATGATGGAGGCGGCCTGCGAGGTAGAACCGGAGGCGTTCTCGGTGGAAAACGACGTGGTGTCGGCGCCGCCGGGCAGGTGGGTAATAAAGGGTGAGATATCGACGCCGGTGACGGCTCGCCCGTCAGCCGCGCGCACCTTTGTGGCGGTGGGGTCGGTGGCGACGAGCTCGCGGCCGTCGCCGGGGATGTGCGCGTAGACGCCTTGGGCGATGGCCTCAAGGAGAGTGGACTTGCCGTGGTAGCCGCCGCCCACGATGAGGGTGAGGCCCGGGGGGATCGCCATGCCGGACACCTCGCCGGCGTGCGGCAGGGTGACGGTGGCGCGCAGGGACTCGGGGGCGGAAAAGGCGACGACGCCGTCACCGGTCAGAGGCGTCTCGGACACGCCGGAGCGCCGCGCCAACAGCGCGTCATCGGCGACGAAGGACACCCATCCGCGTTCCTCGAGGATCCCCTGGAGGGCGCGGTAGTCCTCGTAGGCGGCAACGTGGCCGAGGAGGCGGGAGCGCTTGCGGGTCGTGTCCGGGTCTTCGGAGACGAAGTCGAAGCAGTCCATGACGATGTTGGGCACGTCCACGTCGAAGAGACGGGCGGCGCTCTTGCCGAGGATCGTGCGGCCTCGCGCGGGGAGCTTGACCTGGAAGCGCACCTCGACGCGGTCGGGCAGGACGGTCGCGTAGGAGCGCTGGAGGATGAGGGCGCCGGCGCGGGCGATCGACACGTCGCGCGCTCCCCGGGCGCGGATGGCCTCGTCGAAGGAGCGGGCGATAAAGTCCGCGGCGGCCAGGCGCGCGTCGGACGAGGCCAGGGCGGCCTCGGGCAGTCCCATCGCCTCGGGCGTGGACCAGGCACGCAGGGACGAGGGCGGGGCGTAGGGGTCGGCCTGCACGTGATCGATGGCGAGGGTGAAGTCCCCGTAATCCCAGGCACCGAGGGCGTTCTTGTAGAAGCCGTAGGGGCGTCCGTCCGCGTATCGCAGCTGGTCGAGGAGGTCAGCGTCTGTTCCGGACGTCGAGCGCGAGGGGGCTTCGTATCGGGGAGTCATACCCTCAAGAATACAGGTGGAGCCTGTAGGAACGGCATCACCGTTCCTACAGGCTCCCGTGTGTGAGGAGTCAGCGCTGTCGAGCGACTCTCACGGCGACGTCAGTCGAGGAGAGCGACGATAATCGCGAGAATGATGAAGAAGGCCTGGATGGACACCATGACGACCGAGACGATCTTCGCGGCCTTCGCCACGCTAAGGATGTTCTGCGGCGCGCCCTGCTTCTTGGCGTTGGAGTCGATGATGAAGGACCAGATCATCGACGGGATCGACAGGAGGAACCAAAGGATGAACCAGCTGATCACTGACACAACGATCGCGATGATCGCTTGGGTACGCAAACTGTCGAACTGCGCGGATGCGGGCGAGGTGTACATCGGCTGGCCGTACACCGGCTGGCCGTACACCGGCTGGCCGTACACCGGCTGGCCGTACGCCTGCTGACCGTATGCCGGTTGGCCGTAGGCCTGCTGGGGCTGGCCGTACGCCTGCTGGCCGTACTGCGCGTACTGGTCTGCTCCGGGCTGGGTAAACTGAGGCTGCTGATTCTGAGTGGCAGGCGCGTAGCCGTCCTGCGAAGGAGCGTACGACGCACTACCGGAACCGTTCGGCGCGTAGGGCTGGGCGTAGTTATCCGCAGGGGTCGGGTTCAAGGGATCGCTCACTGGCGGCTCCAATTCTTCTTTCCGGTCAATACGAGAAGCATCCTAACAGGAGGTGTGAACATACACGTGTGGGGTCCGGATCGGCTCTCGATCCGGACCCCACACCGTGAAGAACTCAGTAGTTTGAGCCACCGGCTGCGAGGATAGCAATGATGGCGATGACGTAGAACAGCACGCCCACGACGAGGATGACGATATGGATGATCGAGCAGATCTTCGCGGTGTTACGAGCACTCGCCAGATCCGTCGAAATGTCGAGCGGGGCACCGAGGCGCTGAGCCTCAGCCGTCAGATTGTTCGCCCAGAACCACATGCCGCCAGCCAGAAAAATTCCGCCGAAGATGAAGCTCAGGAAGGAGAGGAGACGAACGGTCGAGGCGTTCGAACGGATCTTCTCCAGGGCCGGGTTCACCGCGTAGGCCTGGCCGTACGCACCCTGAGGGGCCTGGCCGTACGCACCCTGCTGTGCTTGACCGTAGGGGGCCTGGCCGTACATGCCTTGCGGGGCTCCCTGGGGGGCCTGACCGTAGGGGGACTGGTCGATGGAGGGGTACTGGTTGGTGGGATCGCTCATGGGATACTCCGAATGGAATAGATCAGCAGATACGCGCCTCATCCTAGCGCACGCAACGCGGCATCAGTAACCAACGGTGACGGGAGAGCTACGCGCCACAGCTCGTCAGCAAAACGGTGGGCACCCCGTCGGGGATGTCCACCGCCGCCGCTCAGACGAATCAGTAGTCCGCCCCGCCCAACAAGGCCATCATCAGGACGGGGAAGACAACGGAGAAGATGATCAGGAGCACGATGCCGACAATCTGAATGATGCTGCAGATCATCGCGATCTTTCGAGCACCACTCACGTCATTCATCACATCCATGGGGGCGTTAAGGCCCTGCGCCTCGGACACGAGCATGCCGCCCCAGACCCACGCGCCAATCGAGAGAATCGGCCCAACGGTGACGAAGCTCATGAACGCCATGATGCGAACCATCGATGCGTTCGAACGCACACGCTCAACGGCGGGGTTCAGGGTGTACCCGAAGCTCCCGTAGGCGGGCTGACCGTAGCCCTGCGGCTGCCCGTAGCCCGGCATGCCCGGCCCCCCGCCGTACGGAGGCTGCCCCGCACCATACCCCGGCTGCCCCGCGCCGTACGGAGGCTGCCCCCCATACGAGGCCTGGGACCCATATGCCGACTGAGCACCGTACGCGTCCTGCTGGCCATAACCACCTTGGTTCGCGCGATCAACGCCGTAGGGATTCGTCAGATCACTCATCGCTTACTCCGAGAAGATGTGAGGGGATATACCCCCACATCATACGAGCGCTTTCCCGAAAATCCGAATAAACGACGACGCTCACACGCGCCATCACTCCCCCATCCCCGGCCCCTCAGCCCCAGCCTCGTCCCTGATAAAACGGTGCGGGGGCCGGTTTCCCGACCCCCGCACCACCCGACAAACGGGCGTGACGTCACAGCATGCAGGACACGCAGCCTTCAACCTCGGTCCCCTCCAGGGCCATCTGGCGCAGGCGCATGTAGTACAGGGTCTTAATGCCCTTCCTCCACGCGTAAATGTAGGACTTGTTCAGGTCACGCGTCGTCACCGTATCCGGGTAGAACAGCGTGAGCGACAGGCCCTGATCCACGTGCTGCGTGGCCACCGCGTAGGTGTCGATGATCTTCTCGGGGCCGATCTCGTACGCATCCTGGTAGTACTGAAGGTTCTCGTTCGTCATGTACGGCGCCGGGTAGTAGACGCGGCCGATCTTGCCTTCCTTGCGGATCTCCACGCGGGACACGATCGGGTGAATCGACGACGTTGAGTTGTTGATGTACGAGATGGAACCCGTCGGAGGCACAGCCTGCAGGTTCTGGTTGTACATGCCGTACTTCGCGACATCGGCCGCCAGGGCCTCCCAGTCCGCCTGGGTCGGAACCTTGATCGACGAGGCGGCGAGCAGCTCACGGCACTTATCCGTCGTGGGAGCCCACTCCTCGTCAATGTACGTGCGGAAGAACTCGCCGGACGCGTACTTCGAGTCCTCGAAGCCCTCGAAGGTCTCGCCGCGCTCGCGCGCGATCGTGCACGAGGCCTTGATGGCCTCGAACAGGACCGTCATGAAGTACACGTTCGTGAAGTCCAGGGCCTCCTCGGAACCGTAGTGCACGTGCTCGCGCGCCAGGTAACCGTGCAGGTTCATCTGGCCCAGGCCAATCGCGTGGCTCATCGCGTTGCCGCGGGCAATCGACGGCACCGAGCCGATATCCGACAGGTCGGAGACAGCCGTCAGACCGCGGATCGCCACCTCGATCGTCTTCGAGAAGTCCGGGGAATCCATGGTCTTCGCGATGTTGAGCGAACCCAGGTTGCAGGAGATGTCCTTACCGACATGCGAGTACGACAGGTCATCGTTATAGGTCGAGGCCTCGGACACCTGCAGGATCTCCGAGCACAGGTTCGACATGGTGATGCGACCCTTGATCGGATTCGCCTTATTCACCGTGTCCTCAAAGACGATGTAGGGGTAGCCGGACTCGAACTGGATCTCCGCGATCATCTGGAAGAAGCGACGCGCGTTGATCTTCTTCTTGTGGATGCGACCATCGTCCACCATCTCGTGGTACTTCTCCGTCACCGAAATCTCGGAGAAAGGCACGCCGTAGACGCGCTCCACGTCGTAGGGGCTGAACAGGTACATGTCCTCGTTCTTGCGGGCCAGCTCGAACGTGATGTCCGGGATGACGACGCCCAGGGACAGCGTCTTAATACGGATCTTCTCGTCCGCGTTCTCACGCTTCGTGTCCAGGAACTGCATGATGTCCGGGTGGTGCGCGTGCAGGTACACAGCGCCCGCGCCCTGACGCGCGCCCAGCTGGTTCGCGTAGGAGAACGAGTCCTCGAGCAGCTTCATGACGGGCACGACGCCGCTGGACTGATTCTGGATCTTCTTGATGGGGGCGCCCGACTCGCGCAAGTTCGTCAGCTGCAGGGCGACGCCGCCGCCGCGCTTGGACAGCTGCAGCGCAGAGTTGATACCACGCGCGATCGACTCCATGTTGTCCTCGATGCGCAGCAGGAAGCAGGACACCAGCTCGCCGCGCGCCGCCTTACCCGCGTTGAGGAAGGTCGGGGTCGCCGGCTGGAAGCGGCCGCTCATGATCTCGTCGACGAAGCTACGAGCCAGCTCGATATCGCCGCGCGCCAGGTACAGGGACACCATGGCCACGCGATCCTCGAAGCGCTCCAGGTAGCGCTTACCGTCGAAGGTCTTGAGCGTGTACGACGTGTAGTACTTGAACGCGCCCAAGAACGTCGGGAAGCGGAACTTGTGGGCGTAGGCCTGCTTGTACAGCTCCTTAATGTCCGCGAAGTCGTACTGGTCCAGGACGTGCTTCTCGTAGTAGCCCTCGTCCACCAGGTACTTCAGCTTCTCTTCCAGGTCGTGGAAGAACACCGTGTTCTGGTTGACGTGCTGGAGGAAGTACTGGC
>ERZ772960.2227-NODE-2227-length-14443-cov-6.284960_pt1 | contig 14443 bp, 10 predicted proteins | sample MGYA00580678_ERZ772960 | MGnify/ENA primary metagenome ERZ772960 (study PRJEB29015, sample SAMEA2737930) | human oral metagenome | biome: human oral; feature: human-associated habitat; material: dental | place: China | collected 2059 ... | reverse complement strand
TCCTGACCCAGGCGTCCTTCGCCACCGACGACGATGCCCGCCTCCCACTGGCGCGCGCCATCGTGCGGGCCAAGATGCGACACCAGGTCTCCGTGCTGCACCGCACCGGCCGGCGTAGCCGGGGAAGCGACGTCGAGACGCCTTGCACCACCATTCGGCAGCTGGCCGACGACGCCGAGCAGGCCGCAGACGTCGATGAGCTCATGGGATTGGAGGGCGCCGCCTCAACGGCCTACTTCGGCTGCCTGTCCGGATTGGTCCCACCGGAGGTCGCCTTCGACGGGCGCAGCCGCCGCCCGCCCAAGGACCTGGCCAACGCCGCCCTCTCCTACGCCTACGCGATCCTGCTGGCCGAGTGCACGGGAGCCCTGCTCGCCGCCGGGCTCGAGCCCTCGCTCGGGGTGCTGCACGCCTCCACCGACAAGCGCCCCAGCCTCTCCCTCGACCTCATGGAGGAGTTCCGGCCGCTCCTGGTGGACCGCACCGTCCTGTCCTCGAAGCGGCTCCGCCCAGAGCACGCCACCACCTCTCCCGACGGCGAGGGCGTATGGCTGAACAGCAAGGGCAAGAAGACGCTCGTCGACGGGTACGAGGCGACGCTCCAGCGGCAGGTCAAGGGCGCCATGCCCGGCTTCTCGGGCACCTGGCGCCGCCACATCCACCACGGTGCCCAGCTCCTCGGGCGGGCCATCACCGAACCCGGCTACGAGTGGACCGGTGCGTCATGGCGATGATCGTCATCCTTGCCTATGACATCGCCTCCGATACGCGGCGGGCCCGCCTGGCAGCCGCGTTGGAGGGCTGGGGCTACCGGCTGCAGGAGTCCGTTTTCCAGCTGCGGCTGGAGCCCGCCGAGCTCGATGAGGTGCGCCGGCAGGTCACCGAGATCATCAACCAGGCCGACGACGTCATCCACCTCTACCCGCTGTGCGACTCCTGCCTGGCGCGCAGCGAGGTCCACGGGACCGCGCCCGCGCTCGACGACGCCGGACTGTACCGAGGGGTGTGGTGAGCCGGCGGCACGCCGAGTACGCGCAGCTCACCAACGCACCCCGCCCGGCGACGACGCCCGTATCTTGTGCGACGATCAGTGCCGCCGGCCGTGGTGATGAGTGTTGCCGTGATGGCCGCCTTGGCGCCCTCCACGATGCTGCCGTCCCCCGTTGCGACGCTCGGGCTCAGGAACCTGAAGAAGCTTCGTTTCTCCGGCCCCAAACATGTCGACCGGGCTCAAGCCGCATTTAGGATCTCCGTAGCGATCGACCTTGTTGTTCTCCTGGTTCTCATTGAGCAGCATGTGACGGACAGGCCTGCCGTCCGAGTACCCGAAGGACGCGCGTTGGAGAGCCTGAACCCACGGCAAGGCGGCCGGGTTGATCTTCAGCGCGAAGTCCGCAGGACGATGCACCGTCTCACTGACGCCCAAGCAGCCTGACAGGTTCTGATATGCCTCAGAGAGATCGTTCTCACCGCCCACGTTCACGGCTCGAAGCCCGTCCTTCGCCATGCGCACCTCAACGGCACCGAGACCCAATGGTTTACCAAGCCCGACGCGAAGATAGCCGGTCTTACTCTTTTCCGCGTTCTGCTCCGACGCCGGGACAAGATTCGCAGGTTCCAGCAGCCAGATCAGGGCGGCGAGCTCGTTGCGAGACAGGTTCTCAAACCGCATCCGGCACCGCAGGACACTTCCGGGACGAATCCATGTCTTCACCACCGACTGAATTTGAAGATTCTCCCCTTGGGTCACTCCTTCCTGACGGGGAGCCCGCGTCGCCGACGCGGGGAACGCCTCCGAGCCCACAATCGAGCGATGAACCGGGTGCACCGCCACACCGAGATGCTGTCCGGACCTGAAATACTCTGAGCGCCGTAGAACCTCCCCCGCGTTCCGAGGAGTCCGACCATTCCTATCGGTCAGGAATCTGCGAGCAGAAGCCGGTTTAGGGGAGAGAAGAGGAGCAATGGGGGTCTCCTCTCGGCTCAAGACAACAGAGGAGGTATCCACCTGCCCGAAGGTGAGCCGCCCCCTGGCAGCGACGTCACCGTCTTCAGCGCCTTCACGCGTGTCGGGGACGACGTACCCGAAGAGCCTGTCGGCGGCTGACGCCTCTGCGGCGGACCCGAGAGGAGCAACACGCTGCTCCTCAGCAAGACTGCGGGGGCTCATGCAATACGAGCGGCGTCCCGCCATGGTCGGTACCAGCTCCTCCACGGCGGTCTCATCGTCGGAGAGGACGGCGTATGCCAGGGATCCCACGTGGAGGAGGGACTCGGAGTCCACACCTGTGAAGCGGTTCGGATGCATCCCAGGCTGGAGGTCGTTCTCCTCACGTTGCTGCGCATAGCTGTCGACGACTCCGCGATAGGCCTCAACGACACTCCGGTCCACTTCGAGCCTTTCAGGGCTCTCAGAGAGATCGAAGAACACCCGTTCATCGTGCTTCCGAGGAAACACATCTGAGGCTTGATCCCCGTCCCTCGCTGTGCGATAGACGTATCCCGTCACATCATTGCGCTCATCCACGACGTCTATATCGTTCCGCACGTCGAAGGCGCAGACGGGATTCCCCCGGCCGTCGTACAGGCCGACCACCTGCCAGTAGGCGTAATGACCTCCCCTTGGATGCAGGCACAGAGCCAAGTCACAACGCACCTTGTTCTCATGCCTCGTCATCGCACGGAACTGTATCTCATTGAATTCACGCCCACGTTCAGCGTGCCCTCTTCCTCCATCCTGGAGGGAGGCGGCGAGCATGATGGGGAACGGGCGATGATCGAACTGATCCTTGTACTCCACGTCCCCGTCCCCGGTGCTGCCGCGCAACAGCTCAACGACGATTCCCCCATCGTTGTCCTTCACCTCCACGACCCGTACCGGGACGAGGCGCAATGCGTCAGCGACATCCGCCCTGTAGGTGAGCGGCTTGGCATGCTCCTCGAACACTCTGAATCGGGACGCGGTCAGTACCTCATAGGAACGCGACAGCATTCCCTTGACTATCGTCCCCGGGAACACCACGCGCCCCTGATGATCCGTGGGGATCTCGACCTGGGTGCCGCCGCCGGGGTTCTCTCTCTGCTCGCCGTAGACGAGAGGAGTCCTCACCGTCAGCTCCAGATCGATCGACCCCGACCAGCGCTCCAACAACAGGTGATCGTGCGCCGGGGGCTCCTGGTCCCCAAACAGGTCGGCGGGTAGTGCCTTTCGATCCACAAGATCAAGGACTTTTGGCCTGAGAACCGGAATCCGGTTGACGGCGGAGTGGAACGGCTGGAACGCGGTCATGTCAGCCCCACCTTCCGGTCATGAGCTCGTCGGCGAATACGGTGTTTCCGTATGTCTCCTCCACGGTGAAGACCTCGATGCTGTCCATGACGTCGCCTTTCTCTCCGTGCTGGAGGTAGCTGTTGTCCCGAACCCAGCAGTCGCTGCCGCCCGGGAGACCTTCACGGGACGCGCCGATCACGATCTCAGCGGCCCCACTGCCGTTGAGCCACCGCAGCTCATGGGCCAGGACGCCGTCCTCGCCGGCGACGTTGCCGCCGTCGTCGGTCTTCTTGCCCATCACCCGCCACAGGCGCAGCTCGTAGACCGTGTCCAGGTCGATCTCCTGCTCCCGGGAACCGGCCTGGCCATCCTTCTCGATCAGAGTAATGAGCCCGGAAGCCCCCGCCCTCCTCACCGAGTAGGCGCCGCTGGTCGTGTAGGCCACGCCGTTCATCTCACCTCCCAGGTCCTCGGCGCGTTCAAGAACCCGTTGAAGCTCAGCGCCCCCGGGCTGCTCCGCTCCCGCGCCGGGCATGTCCTTCCAGACGGCTTCTCGCAACGGCTCCGGCTCCCACGTCTTCTCAGGCATCCCGCTCCTCCTTGTCCTCAAGCGGCCTCTCGCTGCTGCCCACCAGGTAGGAGGACCATCCCTCCCAGCCGGCTCCGGCTCTCGGATTCCTCTCGATCCCGGAGTTCACGTCTCTGAGGCCCTTCAGAATCAGCCGAGGAAGCGACTCGCCCGTCCCGTCCTCCGAGGCCTTGAGGGACCAGTTCTCGATTCCCAGGCCCTTGCCGCCAGTCACGGCAATGGCCTTGACCTCGACCTGCCCCATGCCCCGGGTGCCGCGGCTCCCCAGTGGGAGCGTCCCGGCGGCCAGCTCGGCGAGCACCAGCCCCAGGAGGCAGAAGGCGGCGCGGCTGCGGTCCTCGCCCCGGCTGTCCTCCTGCCCGCCCGGTTCCTCCAGGCCCGCCCGCGCGTTGGTCAGAAGCCGGTCGAGGTCGAGCTCCAGGACGATGCTGTTCCAGGTGGAGTCGTAGACCTCCTCGCTGTAGAGCGCCCCGTCCGCGACGCCGCCGGTCCACCGGTCGCCGGCGTTGTGCGTGACCTTGCGGCTCGGGCCGTCCTCGGCGGCGAGCGTGTCGAGGACCGTCAGCGCACCACGGTGCGTCGTCGACCCGAACAGGTCCCGCACCAGGCTCGGATCCTGCGCGAGCTGCTCGTGGACGCCGGCACCCGACCAGTCGGCCTCCGTGTTCGGGTCCTTCTTCGCCAGCAGGATGGTGCGGGCGATCCGCGTCGCCCGGGTCCGCAGCGCGCCGCGGACGGAGCTTCCGGGCAGCACGATCGGGTCGGTCTCCTCCGGGCCGGCGCGCAGGGGGCGGGCCGGCTTCGTCTCCTCAGAGTCCGCGCTCTCCGCCTCCCCGGCTGATCCGTCTGCGGCCCCGGCATTGGCCTCCTCCTGGGAGCCGTCATCCTGGGGCTCGGCCACGAGGATCCCGGTGGGGCTGTCCCAGGTGATTTCGATCCGCATCCGGCCGCTGCCCCCGCAGTCCACGGGGTCGACGTCGACCAAGCGGCCGCCAGCGCTGGAGAGCCACTCCTCCAGTCCCGTCCGGCTGCCCGGCTCCGCCTTGGTGAGGGTCCAGGCCTTCTTCGAGTCGCTGAGCGCGACTCTCCCCCACCCGGCGTTCTGCCTGCCGCCGAAGGCGACCCTGCCGTCCTTGATGAGCCCGATGATGAGCGCGAAGAGCTTCTCGACCTGCTCCGGCCCGGGCGGGGCGACATCGCCCTGAGGCACCTCGACGCCGTCGGGCAACCCGGCCTCCGCGGTGATGGTCAGGGCGAGCTCCTTGCCGCGGGGCAGGTACTCGTGCTCGAACAGCGCGGTGTCGCCGGCCGAGCCCCAGTACCGGTCGATGGCGTTGCCCATCCGGGTCGGGAGCACGATCTTGTGCTCCTCATTCCCCTCATAGCCCTCGGTGGGCAGCTCGACCGTGTGCACGGTGATCGCCGAGGCCCGCAGCGGCGGCGCCGAACCGGCCCCGTGGGTTCCGTCATCGCCCCACAGCTGCTGCAGCTCGCGTTCGTCCAGTCCGACGGCGTCGCCGTGCTCCTCACGGAACCTCTGGCAGGCGGCTCGCAGGGCGCCCTTGACGGAGCGGCCGGTGAGGACCGGCCGACCGCAACCGTCGCGCGCGAATCGCCGGGCGACGGTGGTCCTATCCTCTGGGTCGCGGCTGCGGTCGACCACCTCGTCGACGCCTCCCGAGTGGAGGGGCGCGTCCGTCACCAGGTGGACGGTGAGCTCATAGCGGGTCACGCTCATCGCTGAGCCTCCTTCGATGCCGCAGCACCATCAGCGGTCGGTGCGAGGTCCTCCCCGTGAAGGCTCCTCAGTGTGAACGTCTCCTTCTCCAGCAGAGGATGCCCGACGACGAACCGTCCGAAGCCCTGCGCCCGCAGATCCCCGATGCCGACGGCCGCCAGGGCGGCCAGCCTCTCCGGGGCGGTGGTTCTCACCTTGAGGACCGAGCCGGCCTGGATGGCCATGCGGGTGGCCCGGGGCTGGTGGCTCGCCGCGGACCAGGAGTCCACGCGCCGGTGCCTGACCCCGGCGTTGAAGCGCGTCCCGTCCGCCTCGGCGAGCTCGATGGGGGCACCGGCACGCTCGAAGGCGGCGAGCAGGTCGGTCAGACTCCCGCCCGGGCCGAGCCGGGCCGAGCGGGCCAGCACGTCGGAGGTGAACCAGATCGTCGTGTCCGCGGCGTCGACCACCTGGGGCGCCGTGCTCGGTGCGAAGGCCGAGAGGGTGCATTCGGTCTCCCCGAAGGTGCCGCTGAGGCGACGCGTCCCGAGGCGGGCCCGGTGCCCCATGCCGGCGAGAGCCTCGAGCTGTTCACCGATCCGCTGGTACAGGCGGGTCGAGACCGTCACCGTCGCTTGGAGGCTCAGGCCCGCCGGGAGCGCCCGCACCAGGTAGAGCTGACCGTCCCTGGCCGCCCCGGTGGCGGCGTCGTGCGCCGTGGACTGCCGCCCGATGAGCGCCGGGGTGCCCTTCGCGCCGGCGGTCGGGAAGACGTATCCGTTGCGCAGCGGCTTGTGGACCTCGTTCTCGGGCTCCTCGGCGCGCATCCGGTTGCAGACGCACATCTTCTCGTCACCCTCGCCCTCAGCCGTCTTGGGATCCTGGCGCGTGGCCCCTTGGCCGACCTTGGGGCTGGAGAACACCAGGGGCATCGGCAGCCCGCACTCCCCCTGGTAGGAGACGACGCCGTCGGAGACGAGAAGCTCCCCGTTGACGACGGCGTCGCGGACCTCCCGGACGAGGGCCTCCGATGCGCCGGGGGCCTGGGCGACGGTACGCGTGATGAGCCGGTGCACCCAGGGCAGCAGCACGGTGCCGCGCAAGAAGTCCAGGGAGCGGATCTCGTTGGACATGGGGACCTCGTAGGAGACCACCGGGGTTCGCAGGTCGATCGTCAGGGTCGCCTCGTGGAAGGCGCCGGCAGCGGTGGATGCACTGCTCGCCTTGAGGACCGGGGCCGCCGCAGCGGCAGCGTCCGCCGCGGGAGGCTGCGGGGCACCGCGCCCTTTCCACCTGCCCAGCTGTGTGCGGCACCAGTCCTTGACGGCCCGGGTGTCGCCGGGCTCGTGGTCGGCGTGGATGAGGACGTCGCAGACGCCGTCGCCGACGGCCCGGTTGGAGCCGATTGCGCGCACCAGCAAGCCCGAGAGGGCCAGGAGGAGCTCGGCGGCGTCGCGCTGCTCGTCGCTCCAGGTCAGGGGAAGGCCGTCCTTGTCGACGTCGGACAGGGTGACCTCTCCGCGCAGTCGGCAGGCGCCGACGCGTTCGAAGATCCTCAGGAAGTCCTCGCGCGCCGTGCCGGTCCTCTCATCGATGGACAGGGAGACGACCTCGTGGATGAGGTCGGCGGGGTCGGCCGGCGGGTCGATGAGCCTGGCGTCGGAGAAGGTGACGAGCCGCGGCGCCAGGTCGGAGCCGAACAGTGCGGAGGCGAAGGCGCGCCAGGAGCCGCCGGGGTCGCCGTCGTCGAGTGCCTGGGCCGCGAGGAGCGACTGCTCCCGCACGACGCCGGCGAGCACGGTCGCGCGCACGATCGGCAGGCCGCGCTCGTCCTTCTCGACGACGGAGTCCACGCCGCCGGCGACGCCGGTTCCGGTGGTGACGCCCCAGTCGGAGTGGAAGGTGACCGACAGGGGGAAGGAGGTCGGGGATGAGGGGCTCATTCGGTGGCCTCCGATGCTGCGTTGATGTTCTTCCCCAGGTCAGGGAGGGAAAGCTCGAAGAAGGAGGGCGGGAGGAGGTCGGAGAGCTCCAGGAGGTCGAACACGGCGCCCATGCCGCCGAGCTCGGTGATCCAGTTGCCGACCTCCTTGCGGGCCTCCTCCCACTCGACGTCGGCCGTCTGAGTGCGCCCGGAGGAGAGCAGGCCGCGGATACGCGCAGCCCGGGTGCGTGGGAACGGTTCGAGGTCAGTCTCGCTCCGGCTCTCGTCGGCGCTGCCGAGGGACACCCCCTTGAATCGGGCGACGCGCCGGCAGGTCGCCTCCCAGGACTCGTGGCGAAGGCCCTTCGTCGAGGAGCCGGCGGATGTGCTGTCCTCACCGCCGCCGGAGCCGGCGGTTCTGGAGCCGGCGTTGCAGGTGCGCGGGGCCGACGGCGTGTCGTCGTTGAGCAGGCGGAAGGGACGGGTGGTGAAGCGCTCGTAGCCGCGTATGGCCTCGTCGGGGTCGAGGACCGTGGTGTCGAACAGGACGTGGTAGTCGAGTGTTGAGCACGGTGGGCACGCCGTCTTGCCGACTTTCTTGGCGCGATCGACCAGTTTCTCGGCCAGCTCGTAGGCGATGTGGAAGGGGAAGTTGCGTTTGACGATGGCGACGCCGGCAGCGGCGGTCATGGGGCCGGTGTCCTGGCCCTCGGGTGGGGTGAGGTAGCGCAGGATCGGGTCGTTGCGGGTGGCCTCCTCGTAGTAGCGGAGGTAGGCGGCGGCGAAGGGGAGGGCGTAGTCGCCGCTGGTGATGACGGTGACGTCGTCGCCACCGAGGATAACCGGGACGACGGGGATGGCGGTGTGTTCCCGCCCGGCCCGTTTGTCGTCACGGTGGGACAGCTCGTCGATTCGCGTCCACGCGGCGGCGAAGGCGTGCTCAACCGCGTTTTGCAGGCGCTCGTTGACTGCCAGGAGGAAGCGACGCAGGGCGTCGGGGTCGTCGCGGCCGCAGCCGATCTCTTCCTGGAACTCGGCCGGCGCGACACGGTCCTTCGAGTCATTGAGATCCTTCATGATGCCGCCGACGCCGTTGCCGTCGATATGGATGACGGCGACCTTGGACAGGAAAGTGTAGCCGCCGGAGTCGGTGTCCGGGCTGGCGGTGCTGCTGGCATCCGGGTTGGTCTGGATGGCGCGCTCAAGCGGGCCAAACTCCTTCGCCCCTCGCGCGACACTCTCCTCGGGTGACGGCCTGCCCTCATTGCCCACCGGCTCGATGCCCTCAACGAAAACCTGATGGAGCTTCTTGGCCAGCATCGTCGGGTCGCGGATGAGGAGCGCCTGCTTGTCTGAGAGGTCCGGACTGCGATTGACCCCCGTCTTCAGAAGATCGAGCCGTGCCTGGTACGCCCGGTAGCGCCGGACGCGCGAGGTCAGCGACAGCGCGTCCTGGCGATCGTCCTTGGCCTCGTCCCGGGTGGCCAGCGGCGGGGAGGCTGGCAGGGATGAGTCCTTGGCTCTGGCGAGGAAGGGAAGCTGGGCGAAGCGCGCCTCGGCGGGCGGGCGCTGGAGGGCGTAGCGGGCGGCTTCCGCGTGGATCTCCTTGAGCGCGCTCTCGGTGACGTAGACGGAGCCGGGCTGCGGATCGGAAGGAGTGGGCAGGAAGATGAAGACGCCGGAGACGTCCATGCCCGGCGCCTCGGCGAGAGCCGTGCGCGTCACGGCGCCGATGACGTCTTTGGCTTGTTGGGGTGTGTCCACAAGGAAGATGACCTTGCCGGACGACTGGGAGACCCACTGGGACTCGTGCGGTTCCCGATCGTCGGGCAGTCCACGCGCCGTGCACCAGGCTGCCGCCGCACCAGTAGCGAGGAGCTCATGCGCAGTCCATTGTTCGAGCTTGGTCAGCAGGGAGGAGGCACCGACGCTGTCCCGCAACCGCGGTGAGGAGAAGATGAAGCGCTGATTCCCGTTGGTTTCAAGCATGACAAGGTGCATCGTCAACTCCGTTCGGACGGTGGCGCGGCTGTGCGACCCGGAACAGTCTTACCAGACACCCGGTTGGCGTGGCGAGTGTTTGACCAGAGAAAAAGATGCTCTTGACAAAGATCGTTATGCAGGTTTAACGTTACACTCTTTTGAACACCAGCGACGACAATAGGTGAATCATCAACTTTGCAGAAGTTCTGCACGATCGCATCAAATGTGACACTCTTACGGAGCCCCGACCAACCTCCCCTGAACCAGATCGAGAACAGCTTACCCACATCCTCTTATACCCCAGAGCCGAATCGCTGACATTCAGAGAGGAAAACAGCGTTATGCTGCTTGTTCATATCGCAGGCCATGCCGACCTCGGCGCACCATCACCCTTTGAAGACCCGGACAAGATCGGCCCATTAAGAGCAGAAGAACTCATAAACTGCATGACGCCTCATGAGGCCACACGATGTCTCTTCGACCTCTCTTTCACTCAGACTCCGAGTCACAAATACACGGACACTGCACATTCTCCCCACTCGGGAAGCGCCTTGCGAAAAGAACTCACAGCAGTTTCTCAGATCTCGGCAGCTACGAGCACCGATGAAACCACCGAGGTACTCATCATCGGGGTGGAAGGCGGAAAAACACCGACCGACGGGCTCGCACGCGCACTCGTCGACGCACTGAGAATTGCATCCTCTGAAGCTGCCGATCTCGCCGGGACAAGCGAGATCATCATCCGCGACGCCTGCATCCTGCCAAGTCTGGCGGTGAGCCGCGAGAGCATCGAGCTGCTGGAACGGAGGATCGGCGCACATGACGGGCACGTCCTGCTAGCCATGGCGGGAGGGGCCACCACAGTTCTCGCCGAGGCAGCCGGAGTTGCCGCAGCCACCCATCAGGATGAGTGGTCACTCATACTCGTCGACCGCGTCGAGGAAGGATCGGACGGCCAGAGTCTCCCCCTGATCCCAATGTCGGTCGACGCCGATCCGCTGCGGGGCTGGCTCATGGGGCTCGGGCTGCCGACGGTTCTGGATGATATCTATGAACAATCCGATCACATCGACACGGAGGTGAAGAAGGCCGCCGACGCGGTTCGTCGGGTCATGGGCGAGCTGGATTCGGAACCATCATCCGAGGACTTCGCGCAGGTTCTTCAAGCAGATGTCGCCCGCGGCGACCTTGCCGCCGGAATGACCCTGAGGGCTTGGATACTCGCCAAGTACAAGCATCTTCGGGACGCCCACAGCTACACAAACGACTCCTGTAAACAATCCAACAAGCAGCTAAGACAAGAGCTCGGCAGAGTCATTGGGCGCCTCAGGGAGAGCGCGAAGTCCCACGCATTGGAGGAGCCGGAATCCTGGTTAGTAGCTCAAGGCGATCTGAACGACTTAGGAAAGTATGCGACGCACAACCTTGAGTCACCATTGAGGAACCTCACATCCAACAATCTCCAGGAGCGGATAAAGCAAGCAGTCGGGGAGCCTCCGGAATGGTTGTCAGTGCCGTCCGGTGACGTATGCCTGCTGACCGCCCAGGGAAAAGCAGCCCGCAACGCCCCCCTCACCTCCGGAGCAGACGCACCTGACAGAAAAAGACGAAGGCCTATCATCGTCTCCCTTCTCACGTCGGAACCAAGTGATTCCGTACGGCAAGCATGTGCCGTTCACGGGCCCCTCACGCTGAGTCCCTTCATCGCATGCTCCAGCTCGAGCCTCAGCGAGGGTCGACGAGTAGCGGACGAGGTGAAGAACGGAGAACAGCCGGCTTCACACTCACCCTGGACTCTGGATGAAACCTCCATCAAAGTCCACGACTATGGAGAGTCGATCACTCGGCCCGGAGTCTCTTCGGAGACGATATCTTCATCAATGAAGGGGTTGAGTAGAGCCGCAGAACACTGGCTTGAGGAACGCACATCCCGGCCTCGCGCCGTTGTCGTGACAGTCCTGGGAGAGAAGGCGGCCGCCATCAGTTTGCTCCATGCGGCTCAGACCTTCGGAGCGAAGCACGGAGTTCCCGTATTCCTCTTGTCGATGGTCAACAGCAAGGACACCGAGACAGGCGAGTCGAAAGAATCTGTTCAGTTTCACCAGCTAGGCCTCGACCGCGACGTTCGCCAGGCACTCCTGAAAGCAACCACATACTGTCTCAACCGTTTCGACCTACTATCCGCCAGCAGACTCCTCTCCTTGGGCGACCCAGCAATGGAGGTACTTTCCAACGAGGCCAACATGCTAGCGGACCGGCTCATCGAGGCCGTGAACACAAATGATCTCGACGGCGCATCCAGCACCGTCTTGGGCGCCATGAACACAGTTGCGGACTTGGTGAAAATAGTTCCTTCGGACGCACAGGCGCGGCTCACCACTATCGTTGGCGAGTTACTGAGGACGCCAGACGAAAAGTATCGGAGCCCTAACTTCAAGGCCCCTGTCGCACTCGCCTGCGCATCTCCAGATTTCGATCAGGGAAACGATTACAAGAAGAAGTTGAAGCAACTCGAACTCGAGCCCTCGGAAAGCCTTCTTCGCCTACTTATTCGGGTACGCAACAAGATTCCCATCAATCATGGCAGGAACACACTTGACGTTGCGACGGAGCTCTCTCTTCAAAACTTTCCGGACGGAAACCGGTACACCTACCCAGTTCTTCTGCAGCGGGCGATTGCCGCAGTGGGGAGTAAGCACGGAGCAAGGGCCGGGGACTGGGGCCATCGGTTCCATTCACTGCGAGACCAGGTGGAGGCGTTGGGGAAGACCGGCTACGGGGAGAAGCCGTGATCGGCACTGGCCCACAGCGCGCCTGCGACCCACCGCAGCGCCTCGTCAATCTCACGCCGCATGACGTCGTCCTCGACCTTGGTGCGGGGAAGCAGCTGCGCATCCCCGCATCCGGGGTGGTTCCGCGTCTCGTCCTGTCCGAGGGCCGGCTGGAGACGCTTCACGTCGTCGATCCATCACACCCTGAGGATCCACCGACGGCAACTCATGCTGTGCCCCTCGTTGTGGGCACGGCGCTTCACGGCATCGATCCTCCTCTCCCCGACTCTCGACCGGGCACGGTGTACATCACGAGCCGTACACTTGCCGAACACTTCGCCGAGCGGGCTGATCTCGTCTGGCCCGACGACCTCGTCCGCGATGCGCAGGGGTGTGTCATCGCGGCACGTCGCCTTGCCTCTCATCGAGGAGGCTCTTCTCACCACTTTTCATCGAGTCGGAAGCAGCCCAATGAGTCAGATCGATAAGCGCACGCCGACGGAACTCATGGAGATCGATGCCGAGGATGACAATGCATTACGTGTCATCGTCGTCGTGCCGTGGGAGTTGCCCGGACAGTGGGAGCAGTGGCGATGCCTCTTCGCCCCAGGCCCGGTACCGATCACCGGAGGAGTGGGCCGGGCCGTTTTCGACGGGGCATCTCGCCGGCTGCGTGAGCCGGTGAGGAAACGGATGCTCTCCGCTGAGCATCGCGGCCACTATGTCTACGAGGACCTCTCACCCGTATTCATCAGCGAGAAGAACCGGACTAGCCACGGCGCTGCTCCTCTCGCGGCCTTTGCGTGGGATGTTCTCAGAATCGAGACCGTGAGTATCCCCTCCGGCTCCTCCGGCAATCGTCCCGCCCCGAAGACGGCAACGAAGGTGCTTATCGCCATGCACCTGGTTCTGCGCGACCCGTCGAGCCCTCAGGCGTTCTCTTGGGTCCGTAACCTCACGCAGGAGCCAAGGGGGAGAAAGGAACTCGTCTATGAGGTGAGTCGAGTCCTCTCCCTCCTGTCCGGACATGGCCCGGACGACGTCGGTCATGGCTTCGGCGCCACTGACGTGAACGGTCACGAGGATATCGACCCCTACACCATCACCTACGTGCCGTACGGCGTCGTCGCCTCGGAGCAAGGAGAGGGCTTCGAGCTGGACGACTCTGACGTGCGTACCGAGCAGGAAAGGACTGCGGGCGAGCAATACCGGGGGCTCAGGCAGTCCATCACCGATCCCGAATCGGGCATGACGAGGGAACGCATCATCATCAGTTCGTGGCGGTGGGGGCACCTTCCTCGGCGCACCGACGAGACCTTCCAGGATGGGCTCTTCGAGCAGCGTGCTCAGCAGCTCCACCGGCTCTCACAGACTTGGACGGCCTACGCGGGATCCCATGGGTGCTCCTTCTGCCAGGTTCGACAGGGCGGTTTCTTCCCTCTGGCCCAGGTTGAGGGGCGTTTTATCGAGGCGATTCTGCTCATGCTGCTTCAGCGCTACCGGGCCTCCTCTCTCATGGCTCGTCTGGCCGATGTGCAGCCGCGTGCCGCGGATGAGGTGGATCGTGTGATCGAGCTCGACTCGGAGGCGGTCGGGTTCGTTGTCTCCGAGCAGTGGACCATGATGACCGACGCCGATAGGCAGCTCGACGGCTTCCTGACCTACCTGCTGGACACCTACCGGATTCCCCTGCTGGTTGAGGAGGCCAGGGATCAGGCGCACAGGCTCCGGGAGAACGTGCTGATGCGCATCGGTCGCGACGACCAGAAGGCCGAGGAGGAGCGCGCCCGCTCCACGCGGATCATGGAGATCGCCCTGGCGGTTCTGACCTTCATCGGCCTGCCCCTGAGCGTGTTCCTGGAGATCTGGTCCAATTGGGAGGCCGCTAAGGGCATTGCGGTCCGACACCAGCACATCGGCGGCTGGGACGCAGGATGGGGATGGATTCTTGGCTTCGGTCTTATCGGGTCGGTCCTCATCGGCGGTGGGATCTGGCTGCTCGTCGACAAGCTGGGCAGCCGGGCGGCTCGGCGGGGGAAACATTCCTGACACCGAGTCCAGAGCCCGGTTCCACCTCCACCACAGCGGGTTGTGCCTGCAGTCACAGGTCGGAACGTCGATCTTTTGGCTTGGCGTCGTCGGAAGTTGGTAACTGAAGGCGCCCGAAGGGCCGTCGGTGGCGCTTGGC
>ERZ772960.2225-NODE-2225-length-14446-cov-2.376346_pt1 | contig 14446 bp, 6 predicted proteins | sample MGYA00580678_ERZ772960 | MGnify/ENA primary metagenome ERZ772960 (study PRJEB29015, sample SAMEA2737930) | human oral metagenome | biome: human oral; feature: human-associated habitat; material: dental | place: China | collected 2059 ... | reverse complement strand
CCTAGAGGATTGGTAAAGACTACTTTGCGAGTATTCTTAAACTGAACCTCTACGTATTTATTGCGGTCTATATCATCGGCATAACCCGAGAGCCAGTCGTAGCTATTAAGGGGCTGTTTGCCACACCCTTTGCAACCCGCTGAGTCTATCTGAGCCGAACCAATGTACTTTATATCGTCTTTATGCATTATCTAATCACTTTGTTATCAAGCGGTAAAGTTACGAGTTTCTCGCTGAATAGGCGATAAGGCGAGTTCAGAGACAAGTACAAAAAAATCTCCGCCACCCTCGGAGAAGCGAAGGTGGCGGAGAAAAAGTATATGGGTTTAGGCGTTTCTAACCTTAGAGAGCCGGGAGCTTATGCGTGAGAGTAGAGCCATCGGACAAATGCACTCTGAGTAGCGTTACAGTCTGACAATGAGCACGATCTACAACGAACTCTAGAGCATTTACTCCTCCATTCATCGTAAGCTGTCTTCCATCTATTCCGTACAGAGCATAGGCCTGTACTCTTACGGTACTCTCTACTCGATAGCCATCCTCTCCGGGGATAACGCGAAGCACATCACCTTCTTCGTGAGGAGAGGTTACAGACTTCACCCCGGGATACTCCATGCGAAGCTCAAAGCGTGTACCCTCGTTCACACCATTCTGATAGGTGTAATGCGGATCCGCGAGGAGGTCATGCTCACGACGCGTTGCGCGGTCGTAGAGAGAAAGGCGGGTAAATAGGTTGCTCGTGAGGGACGAGAAGTCTAATTCGATAGTGCCCATCAGTGAGCTATGTACCCCCATAGATACAACACTGAGAGAAGCTCCCGATTGGATTATGTTGGGGGTACCTACTTCGGTATCCACAAAGTAAACCGTAGGCACTTCGTCAATGGTCGGATAGAAGAGTGCCGGTGCCGGTGATAGCTCCGTATCGGGGAGCAAAATAGATTCTCCACCCTGTCCTGCACCATTCGTAGCCACTACAGAAACCCTGCGCACGGGGTCGCTTGAGCCCGTCGTGCGGCTTTGTAGAGTCCAGGACTTATTGGGAGCCAGGAGTACATTCCTATTGCCCGAAGTGGGGAAGAGGAGCTCTCCTGTTGCTTTTTTCTTTATCACAATAGCTTGGAGCGGAAGAATCTCTTTCTGCAATGTGCTAGTAGGAGAAGTAACCCCCTTGTAATAGGCCTTCCACGTATTATTGGTAAAGATGTAGTAGTAGGGCTCGATGAGGGTACTATTTACCTCTACCAGCTTATCGAAGTCAATCGCACTCATAAAGGGATTACCCACCATGCGCAATTCGGAGTTGGTATCACCCGTAAGTTGGAAGGCATAGCCCTCTACGGATGTACCTGCCACCGTGATTGCCCCGATTGCCTTATTGCTACTCGTCTCGAAAACAAAGCGGAAGTCCTCCTCCGGCTTACGAATATAACGATCGAACTTATTCAAAGGAGCAAGAGTCCTCATACTATAGTATCGGAACGTCGACGTCTCGGTTGGCTTATCATACTTATGGAGCGGATAATAGTCATCCTTGTCTCTATTGAGATAGTAAGGGATGCGGATAATACCATTGAGGAAGTTGAGATTCGTATGCTCTTTGTAGCCTACCTTACTTGCATCGTAACCTGCCACCTTGAGGGCAATAGCATGATTAAACTGACTCATGTTTTCGACCAACGTATTCACAGGCTTCTCAAAAGAGCCCTCAGTAAGACCGGAAGCATCGGTGAGCCCGGACTTGAAGTGACGCTGGAAGGTCATAGGATAACCTGCCAAACCAAAGTCTCCTGAGAGGATATTCTTGAGCGGAGTGGCTAGCATGTACCAGCGGTTACGAGCCATCAAACGCGTATCGCTTTTGGGGAAGTGAGCTTCGGCATGAGCCTTGATAGTCCCCTCGTCCATTTTGCCAAAGTTATAGTCTACATAAGCACGGCTATAGCGAAGCAATTGAGGACGCCCCATTTGGCTACCATAGTGGAAGTAAACATCGTTACACTCTGCTGCTCCATAGGTTAGCTTTTTATCATCATACTTAGATTTGGAAGGATCCAAATCCGGGAAGTAATTATCCACTTCGGCAGGGATATGTATCGTAGTACAGGGAGCCGGGATAGCCTTTACCATCACCCCATCCTTGCTGCGCCAGTTCTTTTCGTTATACCAATTGGCATCTTCGGCATCACTAGCCCACCAAAGTAGAGTAGGAGCCACCGAGAGCCTAAACTTCACGGTGATGCTCGTAGGAGCACCCTCACAAATTACATTTTTTGCCTCCAAGGTATATTCGCCAGAGTGCTTGGCATTGGTGGCAGAGGTGATTTCGTAGATCCTCGCATCCTTAGAGGGACCAGTTGCAGGGTATTTGGTCCCATCCGGCAATGTCCACTGATATTCAACTTTTCCTCCGAGTGAAACGGCTTCTAATTTAATATTATCTCCCTCGCAGTACTTAGACTTAACCCGAGTGGTTTTCACAATACTTGTAGAACCGAGGTCGTAAAGTGTGATGGGAGTACCCTTGCCGTTATCATTTTGACAGGTAAGATCTTTAATATAGAGGAGATAATCATCGTCCAAAGCGGTAGAGCTCGTTAAGTCAAACTCAACGCCCTTGGTGGGATCAACTTGGTGATCTTTCTTTTCTGCAACAACGGTATGCCCATCCATTTTACGAATGGCAATATCCAGCTTCCCAACATAGTTGATAGGCATGAAGTAGATGTGCCCTGATTTTCCTGAAGGGCACTTGTACCCCACATACGAATCACGGTCATAACCGAGATTGGCATTCGACAAGTCTACAGAAGTCTCATTCTGGATACAATCGGGGTAAACTTCGTCTTTTCCGTTCTTCAGTATCTTTACACTCATTTTCAACACCCCCTTGGTCGCAGGCAAGTCGAAATATCGCTTAGACTCATTTTCAGTTTTTTCAGGTTTAGCTTGTAGCCAAGTAGAAGTCCATCCGTAGCCTACTTTCACATCAGAATTCTGCACCCCCGCCGGTAATTGAGTGATGTGTACATATAGCTCCTTATCGGCATAAGAAACTCCATTTTTAAGAATGAGATTATCTATTCCGTTCGAGAAGGGATAAATACGAATTCGTCCACAATCTTTTACCTCTATCTTAGGAGCCAACTTCTTCGTCCCAAGAGAATACTTCTCAGGAGAGCTATCCACCTTGATAGTCTCTATTTTTTCATTGTTACCGCCACACCGATCCTTAATCTTAAACTTGTATTCTCCGGAAGGAAGCTTAATATACTGATCTTTATCCTTACGAGGATCTTTAGTCGTACCAAAGGGATAGAACCACTCTTTTCCGTAATTAGAAGGCACTTTGTAGGGAACATTCAATTGAAGAGTAGAACCCACCGGAGGAGTGAAGCCCGCCGGGGCGGAGATGAGGGTAATCGTATAATCTTGGAAAGAGGCAAGTTCAGTAAAGAGTTTCCACTTGTCATTATCCAGTTTTAGATTAGCCATAGGAACCTTATATACAAACCCAATATTTGTCGTCTTTTCTCCAATACAATAATCGACCTTGTAATTCACTCTCTCAGAAAAAGAATGAATCATCTTCCCCAACTCAAAAAATTGGACATTACCATTAGCATCGGTCACGGTGAAAACATACTCCTTCTGAAGATCAAACAGGTATGCTTGAGAAGGGTTGGCCTTGTCCTTATACTCTATAGCATTTTGCCAAGCAAGTTGTTCCAACCCAAGAACTAAGGGATCTGTAACCTGTACAGTTGGGGTGCCCTTCTCTGCTACAGTAACTGTAACAGGGGGACAATAGGCTCTATCGTAACCATCGGCAATCCAAGCTTTCCTCTTATACTTTTCACTTGGACACGGGAAGCCCCCATGACTTATGTATGAATAAACCCAAGGAGCTTTATCGGAGTAGTACAAATCATATGTTTGAATCTCGGTCGTTCCCTTTACTCGGTATGCAAGGACGTACTTATCTCCATTATTGGTAGCATGCGCCATCTTATACCAGGTATCCCCATTCTTTAATTTGAGGGAGAGAGGGTAATCCCTGGGGAACTTTGCAGGGTCAAATGCTATGTCATGGCTGTCATCTATCGTAGTGGGTAGCCCCGCGAAATCTTTCCAAACAGAAGCATTGCTTGCGGTAAGATTCGCCTTTTTATCAAACCCAACCTCGAAATACTTCTTCAGAGTATCAATATTGTCCATATAGCGACTAGTCTCCCTAAATGGTCTCCTAAAGTCGTACCAACCACACTTTTTTCTATGGGGATATGCTACGTTATGCTCTATACGACTAGGCAAACCATCGTCGGACATATATATATATTGTGCAGGATAGTTGTTGCACGCGTCTGAGACTTGTACGGTATAATCACCTTTAGGAAGATTGTAGAAATACTTTGTATCAGAGGTAGGAGTAAACTTGAACTCCGTATATCCCGTATACTCAGTGGGGTGTTTCGTTAGCTTTACCGTATACTCACTTGCACTACCATTGATTACTCGCACCGAAATCATCCCCGTCTGCTTTTCCTTAAAAGAGGGGCGATACCTCGCAATAGCAATGGTAGGGATTCGATACGAGGAAGTAACTTGGATATGCTCCTTTTTGAGTTCTACCTTAGCTCCTGATTCATTGACGAGTACTGTAACCTCTACTTTATAAGTACCAGCTCCCAACCCCGTGGCTTTGGACGTGGTTGTATTCTGAGTCGTAATTAAGGCTCCTGAAATTTGATTGTAAAAGCTGAAGGTAACCGACTTAATCGTGTAAATCGAACTCTTCGATTTAACCGTCACTTCTATTGCCCCATTACTTTCGCAAGTGGCATTGGTAACGGTAGTGGTGAGCTCGAAGTCCGAAGGCTGTTGCGCACGGAGCGGGAAGCTAGAAAAGATACAGAGAATAGAGAGCACCCCTAGGGCAGTGGACATTCTCTTAGAAAGGAGTGATAATATAGATTTCATAGTACAACTATTCATTGGTGATCTGGAACAAAACGGACAGAAATACGATAGCAACTATTGCGGTACACGCTGTACTCGCCTGTGGTAACCATAGTGCCACCATGGAGCGTAACAACCTCTTGTAGGTACTGACGCGCAACAGCGAGGTTCGGATTTTGCATAGGGTGATTGGAGGTCTTCTCTTTCAGAGTAGAGGGGTTCCAAATATCTTCCCAATACTTGTAGGTGAACTTGAGCAATGGCTGAGAGTCAGCTCCAAGCCCTGTCTTTGCCAGATACTCCGGGATATAGAAAGCAAGCCTATAGTCTGCCGTTAATACACCCCCAATGCTTGGGTCTTCCGGAGATGCCGGCTCTATTACGCACTTAGGATCGGGCGTTGCAGGCAGGGGGATATTATTGAAAAGCACCCCTGACGCTACTTCGGCATCGGGTGTGAGCTGATTCTGTGGCATAAGAGAAAAAGACTTGGGCATGTTCTCGCTTTGGATCGTATAGACCCGCTCGAAAGAGCCGGAACCAATCCAAGAATATTTCTTTTGATTGTTTGCCAACTCCTCTACCTCTATCATATCTTTTAGGAGCAACTCCACCTTGGCCATACCTCGTAGTAATTCTACACCACGAGAGGGGGTGGGCAATATGATCTGATAGGGTGTAGCCTGAGTACCGGAATGATTCATATCCACGTTCTTATACTCTGCCGTCATAGGACTACGAAGCTTGATATTGGGCAAAGTACCCGCCTTGTAGATGGTGGGCATATCGATGCGGATGTCATTCAGTTGGTCACGGCGAGCAATCCCATTAAGCTTGGTCGTAATAGAGGGACCCTGCGTATCGTCCACGCGTTCGTTGGCGATAACGACCATATCATACACCCCGGGTTTGGGGAGTTTGAAGACGGCTCTGCGCACAGTGGGATCGCCATTGAATGTAAAGTCAGTGCCCGTACCCCCAGGCACGTTATAGCAAAGATTATACTTGAGATCCCCACCTTGGAAGAGCATAATACGCAACTCGTGCACTTTGTCTTCCTCGTCTTGGAGGTCTTTGTTGAGGGTATTCTTATTGCCTTCTTGCGCGCGGAGGTTAAGGTTCACAGATAGATAATTCTCACCGTTGCCATTGGGCGAAGATTGAGACGAAGAGCATCCGACCAAACCTCCCCACACAAGAGAAAGGAGTAGCACCAGTGTGCCCTGTAGTGTATAGGTAGATAAAACTTTCGATTTCATGCGTTCAAAAGAGGCTGTATATAGTGTGGGCATTAAAATTCAATGTCATAGCTATGTACCACCCAACCATTGATGGAGATCTCCACCGCCATAGAGGGGGTGAACTTAAGATCCACGACAAAAAGGTGGTCGCATTCGGGTTTATAGCTAGGGAGCTTCTTGAGGAGGTCCTTTTTCAGATCGAAGTGCAAAAGTTCCTCGCCTGTGTCAGGGCGGAGCATTACCAGCTCGGGTTGTGTAGCAGCATCGTCAAGGCGAAGCGTACGGAGCGTTGTCTCACGACGAGGAGCTCCGGAGGGGATATCCGCAGCGTAGATTACATTTACTTGAGGAGAGGCAAGAGCTCCATTCATACTGTAGCGCGCATTATTGTCACGAATCTCCATTCGGCAAGGCATCGACTCCCGAAGCCCTGTCACGCGCACCACAAAGTCGTTGGAGTATTCGGTAAGGAGCGGCTTACTGTAAAGCACGGTAGAGGCTCCTTCTATATGGCTATCGGCATTGCGCACATCTATTTTGCCATGATAGAGGGTGTGAAAGAGTTTGTTTCCCGGGCGACCGTTTGCGGAGAGTTTCAAGCCAAAAGTAGCCTCCGCAAGAGTGGGAAGTTTAGAAACTTCAGGTATATAGGTATAGTCCTCTTCGGCATCGCCAGCCCAGAAGAAACAGCGGTAAACCGCCTCTTTGTTCTCCGAGAGAGCAACTTCAAATACACTCTTTTCCGAAAGAACGACATCCTTAAATGTCTTATACCCGAGGAGTTTTCCCTCTTTATTAAAGACAACTACAGTCATGCGATCTACCCCTTGAGGATAGGCAGGAGCTTCCATACAAGGAGTCTGCACATAAGGAGTAAACCGGAGCAAGGTAGGGCAATCGTCTCCCTGTTCATAAATCAAGCCACTGCAACTCGTGGCTATGAGGGAGAGCAATAGCAAAGGTATTATTCGCTGTAAGAACTTCATTGTTCAGAGGGAAATTGAATCTTAATTTATAGAGAAATAAAAGAGGAATAATGAGACGCGAAGCTACTCCATCCTCACAGTTCAAGTGGAGCAGTCGTCTCTACACCTTCATGAATAGATAAGGAAGGTGAATGCTCCGGCGGGAGCCCCTCCATGCCTCAAGAGATGAGGTAAGAGGCATGAGGGATCTCCTTTGGGAGCTTTTGTTTCCGTTACTCAAAACGGAGACTTTAGAGTGATAGTTCGATATCGTAAGAGTGAACTGTCCATGCGAGTACCGACATCTCAACACTCATCCAAGTTTCCTTCGGAGTGTTAGGATCGTCAGGATTGAATGGGTTAGGATTATCGGGATCGTCACTAGGTTTGGGGTCTGGGTTCTCAGGACCACCGGGGTTAGGATTATCAGGATCTTCGGGATAGAGAGGATTCCAGTTTGTACCAATCGTCTTGAAGCCCGTAATATTAATGTGATAGATATTGTTTCGGAATACAGGAGCATCAAGAGTACCGGGAGCTCTATCGGGATTCACAAAAGCATAGTAGAGCACCTTCCCCTTAACGTAGTGGCGGAACTTCTGATTTTTAATACCTCCCTTTGCAGGGTCTATTACATTCTCTGCCGTTGAGTAGAACTTGTTATTGGCACCGAGATAGAAGTCTTGTCCTTCTTGATAAGTAGCCCCTGTACCATCGGCAAAAGCACCTGCATCAGGGACGAAGAGGGCACGTACAAGCACGTAAGGAGTATTACCGCGACGGAAATCACCATCGTAGGCATTTACATCCGTATTAGCAGGATTGGATTGATACTTGTGTGAAGCTTCATACATAAAGAGAGTCTGTGCAAGAGACTTTTCTCCAATCTGCTCTACCGTAAGTGTACCGCTGAGCTTCGTCGCATAACGAGGATTAGAGTCAAAGGTATGAGCCTTGAGGTCGCTGTAGTCATAGCTATTCTTTCCTTCCGCTCCCCAAATATCGGCGATCTTCTTCGGAACATAGGCATATGCGGGAGTATTGATCTTACCTTCAGGAGTCAGTTGCTGGCCGATAAAGAACTTCTTCTCACCTTGGGCACCGGCATAAGAAATATTCTTTACAACACCCATCTTGGTTGTACCATCGCTGTACATTACTTGATAGGTTTCTTCTTTAGTAGTAACGAGCACACGAGCTACCACACGCTTCATCTCCACCTTTGCGCGGTTACGAGGAGCAGTAGTATCAAGAGCTTCTGCAGCTGTTACACCATCGTCCACGGTAAGAGAACATTCCTTTGCATTCGACGCCATGATAACATCCTTTCCGTTCTCATTCTTTGCAAGACTGGCAATAGCGAAGTCTTGTGCCACTTTGTTGTAAACATTTTCGAATACAGTTGCATCTGCATTGGCAAGAGCTTGAGTTACCTCAGCTGAAGCATTGACAAGTGCATACACCTTTTTTGCCCCCGGAGTGGTACGGATGGCAGTTTTGGGAATAATCGTGATAGAGGGAGCTCCGTCCGTCTGGGTGATTGTAAAATTGTTCTTGTTGTAGAACCCTGTAGAAACGACGCCGGAAGCAACGTCTACAACGTACACATCGATCGTTTTGATCTCGTCTTTCCCATTCCAAGTGCCCTTTTTACTGTAATTATCGTCTTCGTTGGCACGGAGGTCTTTAGTACCCATGCTAAGGGTAACACCTACATACGTAGATCCTTCTTGATTGGGATCTTGAACATCTTTCCCAGACTTTGAGCACGAAGCAAAAAGGCCGAGAGCTGCGAGCAACGCGCCCGCCATCATCTTCATTTTCATCTTTAATACTTATCGATTTATCTATATTGATATGTTGCTTTTAAGAGCTATATTTATCATTCAAATCAACTTCACGGGCACAATCTAACGAGACATTCCTCTGTAAAAAGTAGTCTGCCACAAGCGAACTAAGAAGATAATGCACCCCAAAGATAGACTCGAAAAGAGTGAAAGACTCCCAATAGGGAACGAAATCTATCACCTATTGCGATTAGACAGAACGCATCGCTATGCGCACCCAATCATCCACAAAGGAACAAGAAAAAAATGACCCAAACAAAAAAACAAGGTTATTTAAGTATTGTTTTGCATTGAAAACACTTTGGATAAACAAATAAGCCCAACTCTCCCCTCTAAAACACTAGACATTCACCCTTAATAAAGAATAGGAGAGGAAAGCGAAGTGTAAAAAAACTTTCAACAAAATGAGAAACACCCCAAGTCAAGCAAAAGAGAGAAAGAAAATAGGCCAGCCTTAGGAATAGACTCTCTCGCTTCAAACCCTATCTAAACTCCGAGTAAAACGGCATCAGAGGGCATCTTATGGTCCCAAAGTCACGCAAGGAACATATCTTCAAGATCAATCCCATTCCTATTGCTCCAAACAAAAAAGGAGATGCCCCTCTACCTGGAGCATCTCCCTACATTGACGGCATCTCTCCAATAAAAAGAAGAGGAGAGGTACCTAATAGACGTGGCTTAGAAACGGAAGGTCACCCCTAGGTTTACAAGGGTGAGGCCATAACCCAATTCTCCCCCCAAGGCAAGAGTAGGGGTCACATAATAGCGAGCACCCACAAAACCTTGGGTACCGAAGGATCCGCGATTCTGTACAGCAGTACCCCCTACGAAAGACCATCCTAGAGCGAGCCCAGCATAGGTATCCAATTGGGGAACGAACTCATAATGCAATGCACCACGACCTCCCAAGAAGAAATAACCGGAATAGTTATCAGCCCCGGAACGGAAGAGGACATACTCGCCCTGACCACCAACACCGATAGTACCCTTGCCGTTACTAAAGAGGTTGCCCACAACGCCATACTCATACACAGCCGCAAGAGGAGGAACAACAATGCTAGAGAATAGGCCGGTGGTGCTGGGCAAGCCAATCATAATACTTGCAGTCTGCGTGCCTTTTTCAAACGTTTTTTGGGCATTTGCTTCACCCAAAGAGGCAAAGCCTGCGAAAGCTACGGCTAGCCCTAGAACCAGATTTCTTACTTTCATAATTAATTTCTTGTTTATACTATTGTGGTCCCTCCTCCGGAGTAGACAGGAGGGAAGAGAACCCTTAATCTTCGCTACGAGAGCGACGTTTGCGCTCCAGCTCATCGAGGATAATCTTACGCATACGCATACTATTGGGGGTAACCTCTACATATTCGTCTGCTTTGATGTACTCGAGAGCATCCTCAAGGCTAAAGATGACGGGAGGGGCAAGAGCCACCTTATCATCGCTACCCGAGGCGCGCATATTGGTCAGTTTTTTGCTTTTGCACACATTCACCACGAGATCGTTGTCTTTGGTATGCTCCCCAATCACTTGGCCTGCATACACCTCGTCTTGTGGTGCGATAAAGAATCGGCCTCGGCTCTGGAGGTTATTAAGAGCATAGGCAAAAGCCGTACCACTCTCCATCGCTATAATAGAACCATTGAGGCGGCGTTGTATATCACCTCGCCAGGGGGCAAACTCAATAAATCGGTGCGCCATCACCGCCTCCCCTGCCGAAGCCGTGAGTACAGAGTTGTTGAGCCCGATAATACCTCGAGAGGGGATGGTAAACTCCAGCATGATGCGATCGCCCTTACTCTCCATAGAGGTCATCTCCCCTCGACGGCGGGTAATTAGGTCGATTACACGGCTCGAATACTCTTCGGGCAGATTGACCGTAAGCTGCTCTATCGGCTCACATTTGACCCCATCTATCTCCTTTATAATTACTTGGGGCTGCCCCACCTGCAACTCATACCCCTCGCGGCGCATCGTCTCGATAAGCACACTGAGGTGCAGAATGCCTCGCCCATAGACGAGCCACGAATCTGCCGAGTCGGTAGGCTCCACACGTAGCGCGAGATTTTTATCCAGCTCTTTGACCAAGCGGTCGTGGATATGACGGCTGGTGACAAACTTGCCATCTTTGCCAAAGAAGGGCGAGTTATTGATGGTAAAGAGCATACTCATCGTAGGCTCATCTACACGGATACTCGTAAGAGGTTCGGGAGCAGAAGCATCGGCCACCGTCTCCCCAATCTCAAAGGAGTCTAGCCCAATAATGGCACAAATATCGCCTGAGGAGACCGATTCGGCCTTAGCACGCCCCAACCCCTCAAAGGTGTTGAGCTCCTTTATTTTCTGTCGCACTACGGAACCATCGCGGCGACAAAGTACAATATCGCTATTCTCGGAGATCGTACCTCTGTGCACGCGCCCCACGGCAATTCGCCCCACGTAGGAGGAGTAGTCGAGCGAGGTGATAAGCATCTGCGCCGACCCCTCCAGCATGGGTGGTGGGGGTATATGATCTACAATCGCATCCAATAGGGGGGTAATGGTGTCGGTGGGATTGTTGTAGTCCTCACTCATCCAGCTCTGTTTGGCCGAACCAAAGAGAGTGGGGAAATCCAACTGCTCTTCACTCGCATCGAGGCTTGCCATCAGGTCGAAGACCATATCTTGCACCTCACCGGGGCGGCAATTGGGTTTGTCCACCTTATTAATTACTACAATGGGCTTGAGACCCAGGTTTAGAGCTTTTTGGAGCACAAAGCGCGTCTGTGGCATGGGGCCCTCGAAGGCATCCACTAAGAGAAGGCATCCATCTGCCATATTGAGTACACGCTCTACCTCGCCTCCAAAGTCTGCGTGCCCCGGGGTATCTATAATATTGATCTTAACGCCGCGATAGCGAATACTCACGTTTTTGCTTACGATGGTAATCCCACGCTCTCGCTCGATAGCATTGTTATCTAGATAGGTATCTACCTCGGTAGCTTTGTCGTCTCGGAAAAGTTTGCCCGCTAGTAGCATCTTATCAACAAGCGTTGTCTTGCCGTGGTCTACGTGGGCGATAATCGCGATATTGCGTATTTCTTGCATACTGCTCTATAATAACCGGCTACAAAGGTAATGAAAAAGCATTGCCATATCTCTCCAATTATCGCAAGTTAGGTGATAAAAAGGAGGGAATAACCCTCAAATGGAACAGGACAAGCCCTAAGAAGAGTACATAGAGACGATAGAAGGCCTCCCATAAAGAGCAAGAGACAGGACGGCAACCTCTTTAGATAAGGAGTGCGAAAGAGTACCTTAGAAATAGCGAAAGGCGATAGAGGAGGGTGGAGCGAAAGCAGAAAAAAAAAGTCTCCAAAACCCTAGATGAATTTTGGAGACCTATAATGTGTAGTATAGAGTTGCGGGGAGAGGACTCGAACCTCTGACCTTCGGGTTATGAGCCCGACGAGCTACCACTGCTCCACCCCGCGATATTATCTCAATTGCCCTGCAAAGGTACAGATTCTTTTTGAATTAGCCAAATACCAGCCCCCATGCAGATTCCATTATTCTCATCCTTGAGGAGTGAGAGTTCTTGTCTTTGATAATACTCTAAGGACACAGGATAGGGCACTATCCCTCCACGAGAAATTTGCGGAGATAGGAGTCTAATAACTTATTGAACTTAAACCTGCTAAGCTCCTTGCCGACCTCCTGTTCAAAGAAGGATTTCGCCTTATTTTCGTCTACCGACTCAATAAGTTTTGTAAAGCGATTATACTCGTTGATGTTCCCTTGGTTGAGGTGCAGATCCAGCATCTCTCGAAGGAGATTTTCTTCGAGACCAAGATTCTCTGCCACTTCGTGAATGCTATCATTTTGAGCTTTGCTCTGATAGTCTACGATGTAGTCTTTTAAGGTCTTGCCCTGTTCTAGGCTTACCGTTCCTTGCTCTACCTCGTGCAGGAAGATGCCGGCAAAGCGTTGCTCTTCTTGAGAGAGAGAGGCAAAAGAGCGGTGCAACTCCTCAAAGACAGATGCACGCTCCTCGGCTGTAGCTGTTCCGCTGTGCAGGATGCGAAGGTACTTCTCAAAGCGGCTATTGAGGTAGTCGGCATCAATAATTGCAGTATCTATCTCGGTGATATAGGGGTCTACATCATAGGGGACGTCCACAGACGAGGGATTGCCTCCGCCACCCCCTTTCTGAAGCTCCTTGTAGCGCTGTACGAGGGTGAGGTAGGTCAATTCGTCAAGTAACACCTCGATATGCTTGGTTTTTCCATCTTCGTCTTTGAGTTTATAACTGAGCTTGCTCCAGCGGAAGGACTGTATGCGTGCAGCTTCGAGATACTTATTCAGCATACTAAAGAGCTGGGCAAAGCGTCCTCGCTCTGCTTCGTTGTCGGGTAGCTTGGCAAAGTCTGGGATGCCTGCTTGCCTAAAGAGGGACTGAATCTCCGTGAAGCGATCATTGATACACTTGAGGTTATGCGCTAGAGGATCGGCAAAGAGCTTCACGGGCTTGCCATCAGAGTAGACCTCCACAGCACGATCGATGTTGTGTTGCATCGTGTGGGGGCGACGATAGTAGCGGATGACGCCAAAGGGCTTGTCTGGGCCAAAGAGACGATTGGTGCGGCTAAAGGCTTGGATGATGTTTTCATATTCCATCATCTTATCCATATAGAGCGTATTGATCCACTTCGAGTCGAAGCCGGTAAGCATCTGATTCACCACGATGAGGAGGTTCAGCTGCTCCTCAGGCTTAATGTTGCGATAGGGCTCTTTGTGTGCTAAGCGGAGCGACACATCTACCTTGTATTGCGCATAAGTGGGCAGAGTGTAGTTCACGCCGAAGAGTGCGTTATATCCCTCGAGTATCTCTACCAAGCCATCCTCCTTGATGGTCTCTCCTTCCACATTGTCGATACTAGGGTCAAAGAGTGCCGTAACCCTAAGTTCGGGACACTCTTGCCGGAACAGACGGTAGTAGGCAATAGCCTCGGGAATGCTACGAGAGGCCAGAAGGGCATGGAACTTACCGCACTGGCTCAGCATATCCCAGTTCTCTTGTATGTCTTGCACCACAGCTAGGTGATGCTTCTCGTTGTTATACTGGCTCTCGGGCAGAAAGTCTTCGATACCTTTCACGTATCTCCCATCTTCTCCCACATAGCCAGCCATAGGGACGGTGTTGCCCTGTGTATACTTTAGATAGATCGTCTTCTTCTTGTCGTCGGCAAGGGCTTCTGCTTCCGTGCGTGCTTTGGCTTGCTCTAGAGCCACAGCTCGGCGCAGGTCTTTGGCCTTATAGGTCTCAATCGCCTTTGGTTCAAAGCCGAGTACATTACCATCTCGTATACCATCGGCCAATAGATATTGGTGCAGCGATTCGCCAAAGACGGTCTGTGTAGTATTCATGTTCTTCTGGTTCTCGTCCTTGATGGGGGTACC
>ERZ772960.2224-NODE-2224-length-14449-cov-5.437752_pt1 | contig 14449 bp, 12 predicted proteins | sample MGYA00580678_ERZ772960 | MGnify/ENA primary metagenome ERZ772960 (study PRJEB29015, sample SAMEA2737930) | human oral metagenome | biome: human oral; feature: human-associated habitat; material: dental | place: China | collected 2059 ... | reverse complement strand
ATGGCATGCGCTTAAATCTGCTATTATCATGTTCTTGGATTTACTAAATGTTATAGAAAACTGCTGCAAACATACGTATTTATTTTCTGAAAACAAAGAATTAGCCTGTAAATAACGTGTATCTGAGAAATGAAAAAGGGGCACACAGAGCGTGTACCCCTTTTTGATAGGATATCTACAGATAGGACGTCTTATCTTTGTGTGACGTCGTCTGACAAGTTTTATTGGTTGTAGCAGAGCTCAAGCGAATAAAATTCCGTTTTGCGAACTTACCCTTACTACTTTCTCCAGCCGTTCTTAGCATACTTAGGGTTGACAGAGAACTCCCCTGCTCCTACATCAAGATCTCCGCTGTTCGGCACTCGGTATTGTCCCCATGCACATGGTTTAGACTTTTTGGTCTTGTTACTTTTCCATGTTCCTGCATATTGGTTGTTACAATAGGAGTCCGAATGGCTATCAATATCGTCATAAACGAACTTACCATCATTGGTTTCGTACCAATAGAACAGCAGATAACCAGTGAAGACACCGCTTCCCGTTTGGCTGGTTTCTTCTTCTAAATTATATTTCGCAATACTACACCCACGACGCGTGAACTGACCCTTCATAGAGTCGTCTACACCATACGTGGGATGCGTAAATTCCCTATTCTCAACAATATCAATGGTTCCACGGAAGTTACAACGATTGTTCTTGACAACGGTAATACCGCTGACACCATATTGATTATCATCCGTTCGTTGTACTTTTTGGATGTCTATCGAGAACTTCTGATAGTCCGTTCCAATATAACCAATGTAAGGAACGCTCTTGTCAGACAATATATTTGAGAAGTCAGCCTCAGCACTTGTATTCTTACTATCACTTACCATAGAAAGAATCCACTTCGGAACATTTGCCTCCGCCTTCTTTTCTTGGCAACTCATGAAAGGCAATGCAATCAAGAATAGTGCTAAGCAGTTGAAAAACTTTCTCATAATATTTTGATAAAATTATGATTATAGGGAATTAACAGATTATCCAAGGAAATGTACCTGACCGATGAAATAGAGTAGGATGTAACCCAAAATGAGAGAAACAATACCACTGGTCAGACCCACCTTAAGCATATCATTCTGCTTCACAAGTCCTGTTGAGTAAGCAATAGCATTCGGTGGCGTAGAGATAGGGAGACACATAGCAGTAGAAGCAGCAATGGCAATACCGATGAGGACAGTGCTTGTACCACCAATACCATCGAGATTATGATCCATACCACGGCATACCACAGTGAGGATAGGTACTAACAGCGCAGCTGTTGCTGTGTTTGAAATGAAGTTAGAAAGGAAATAACAAATCAAACCAGAGATAGCAAGGATAACGATAGGACTCCAATTGCCGAAAGGAATACTCTCAATAGCAGCATCTGCCAAGCCTGAACCGTTCATTCCCAAGCCAATAGCAAAACCTCCAGCAACCATCCAGATGACACTCCAGTTAATCTCCTGCATATCCTTTGCAGTGATAACACCAGTGATAGCGAAGATTGCCATAGGAATCATTGAAACGGTGTTAGTGTCAATACCTGTGACATCCTTTGGAATTACCCATAGAAGGATTGTCACAATAAAGGTTACGATAACAACCCACATACGCCATCCACGGTGTACCTCACCATCAATCTTCAGATGAATAGTCTTCTGTGTGAAAGGGAAGAAATAAAGAATAATTCTCCATGACAACAAAAGCAGAACTATCACAAGCGGTGCCATGAAAGCCATCCAGTGCATGAAGTCAATATTCATATTAAGACCAGCTGGGTCATTGAGATATTTAAGAGCAATAAGGTTAGGAGGTGTTCCAATCGGTGTTCCCATACCACCGAGGTTGGCTGCAATAGGAATAGACATTGTCAAGGCAATACGTCCCTTACCATTAGCAGGTAGCGCTGCAAAGACTGGAGTAAGGAAAGTAAGCATCAATGCGGCTGTTGCAGTATTTGAGATGAACATTGAGAAGAGTCCTGTAATAAGCAGGAATCCCAAAAGAACATTCTCACTCTTATTACCAAAAGGCTTAATAAGATTACGTGCCAAGAGCGTGTCAAGTCCCGACTTCGATGCCGCTATCGCTAAAATAAAGCCCGCAAGGAAGAGCATAATGATAGGGTCAGCAAAGGATGCCATGATTTCCTTTGAGTCAAGTAACTCACCAATCCCGTCACCTTTGAATACTCCAAAAGCATTTTTGGATACAGTGACGCACATGATAGACATGATACTCAGCGACGTTGCCCATGCAGGGATGCACTCTGTTAGCCACGATAAGGTGGCAAACACAAAGATTGCAATAATGCGTTGCTGTACTACGGTCAACCCATCAATGCCAAAGCTACTTGTGGGAAGATTCCAAATGATAGCTGTAACCACGAAGATAGCCAAAAGTTCCCAGACTTTTTTCATCTCAATGTGATTACCAAGTTCGTTAGTCTTTTCTTCTGCCATGGTGTTAGTTGTTTAGTTTAATAGATTTAGATTGTTGATTAATAGATTTGTGGGCTAAAGTATAAAAAATATTCTTATCAAGCAAAAGAATCTTTCTTTTTTTGTATTTTTGCATGATAAATCTTTGTTTATGCGGCAGTTATTAGTATTTACCCTCTCCATTTTATTGTTTTTATCGTGTGGTAATCATCAAAAGCAAGTGGCTGATAAAAGCGAGAAAGGAGAGAAAGGAGAGAAAACAGAACTACAGTATGCTCGAAATATTACAATCGAACGTACGAAAGATTATGTGATTGTACGTTTGTTGAATCCTTGGAAAGCGGGAACCGTTCTACATACTTACTACCTTGTTGAACGCGGAAAGGATGTAAACGTTCCTGACGACGGAACAAAAGTTGTCATTCCCCTTCGCAAGAGTGTTATCTTCACGACAGCCCATGCAAACCTTGTTGAGATGCTTCATGCACAGAAAGCGATTGCTGGTGTTGCTGATTTGAAGTATATGATTATCCCTGATATTCAGAAACGCGCAAGAATAAAGGGCGGTATTGTAGACTGTGGTGATGCGATGAAGCCTGATGTAGAGCAAATTATAGATCTAAATGCAGATGCAATACTACTTTCTCCCTTTGAAAACAATGGTGGTTATGTTCGTTTAGAACAGATAGGAGTACCCATCATTGAATGTGCCGACTACATGGAACGTTCTGCTTTAGGACGTACTGAATGGATGAAGTTTTATGGTATTCTCTTTGGACGGGAGCAAGAAGCCGACTCCTTATTTGCTGTTGTTAAACAAAACTATAAGTCTTTAAGCCAAAAGGCAAGTCAGAGTAAGATTACTCGTAGTGTCTTACCTGACAGAAAAGTGGGTGCTGTGTGGTATCTACCAGGTGGCGAGAGCAGTGTAGGTTTACTATATAAAGATGCACATGGACGCTATGCTTATTCAAATGATAAGCATAGTGGAAGTCTTGCAATGCCTTTTGAAACGATCTTGGATAAGTTCGCACAAAGTGATTTTTGGATATTAAGTTATAATGGTAATTTCAATCGACGAGTTTTATTGGCAGAATATCAAGGTTACGCAAAGCTAAAACCTTATCAAACAAAGGAAATATATGGCTGTAAGGTAGATAGCAAACCCTACTTTGAGGAGGTCAGCTGGCGTCCCGATTGGTTGCTCTCAGACTTGATTCAACTTTTCCATCCCGACTTGAAGATTGCCCCACTGCGTTACTATCAGAAGTTAGAAGATTGATAGAACCGAAACGATAAGATAATGAAACGGAATATTCTTCTTTTTATATGCTTAGCAACAAGTATCCTACTTCTATTTGGACTGAACCTTACAACTGGTTCTGTTCAGATACCCTTTGCTGATGTATTGGATATTCTGTGTGGTCGTTTTACGGGAAAAGAAAGCTGGGAATATATTATTTTAGAGAACCGACTCCCTCAAACACTCACTGCCATACTTTGTGGAGCATCGTTGTCAGTTTGTGGTTTAATGCTTCAAACAGCCTTTCGCAATCCTTTAGCAGGTCCAGATGTATTTGGTATCAGTTCTGGTGCAGGCTTAGGTGTTGCCTTGGTGATGCTACTATTGGGTGGAACTGTCTCTACTTCTATCTTTACCGTTTCAGGCTTTCTTGCCATTCTTACCGCAGCTTTCGTTGGAGCAATTGCTGTAACAGCACTCATCTTGTTCCTTTCCACTTTAGTGCGCAACAGTGTTTTATTACTGATAGTGGGTATCATGGTGGGATATGTTTCTTCTTCCGCTGTTTCTCTTTTGAATTTCTTTGCATCGGAAGAAGGCGTGAAAAGCTATATGGTATGGGGAATGGGTAATTTTGGAGCTGTATCAATAAATCATATCCCTCTTTTTTCTATTCTCTGCTTAATAGGTATTATAGCTTCTTTGTTATTGGTAAAGCCACTGAACATCCTACTCTTAGGACCACAATATGCAGAGAGTTTAGGGATTAGCACACGCCTGATTCGCAATATACTATTAGTAGTCGTAGGTCTGCTAACAGCCATCACAACCGCTTTCTGTGGTCCTATTTCATTTATCGGGTTAGCTATTCCACATATAGCCCGCCTCTTATTCCGTACTGAGAATCATCAGATACTTCTTCCAGGAACAGTGTTGAGCGGTGCTGTAATCGCTTTGCTTTGCAACTTTATTTGTTATCTTCCTGGCGAATCAGGTATAATCCCACTTAATGCTGTCACCCCACTCATCGGTGCCCCCATTATCATTTACGTAATTATTCAGCGTAGGTAATTGTCAACCGACATTTTTAAGATCCTAAATGCAAAAGGTAAAACTTATTAATTTCAAACTTCTGAAAGTACTTTTTTTGTCTTATTTTTTCACATACTGATTTTGTAAAGACCACCAAACGGCTTGCAAACAACGCCCTTTTGGATTGCAAAAGATGCCCTTTAAGCGCCTTAGTAACGCCCTTTTGAACCCTTACAAAGCACCTTTTAAAAACCGCATCTACAACTATTTGATAACAAAGAACTTACGCAGGTCCTTAATCAAATCGTTTTTTCACCCATTTCCCCACGTTTCCTTTGCATTTTTGTCAATATATTTCGAGGGGTGGTGGGTGTTAATGGTTTCTATAAAGTTCATTGTAAATCCACACATCACCATCACCCAACATTCAACACCCAACACCCATCATTTCCCACCCCATTAATTTCATAATCTCGTTTTTTTTATGTAAGTTTGCGGTAAAATAGGTGATGAATGTTAGGTGGTAGGTGATAGGTGTTGATGATTACCATAATCTACACACCATCAACACCAGGAAGCTATGAAGAAACTTCCAAAGTTGAGTTGATGATTACCATAATCTACACACCTTCAACACCCAACACCTATCACCCATCACCCACCAATATTATGAACATGAAACAGAATCTTAAAAATGTTGTGCTTGCCGCAGGACTCGCCTGCACAGCACTTACAGGTCAGGCACAGAAAGCAAGACCTAAGACCACGCAGACGGTCAGCAATTCGCTTATGAAACAGAGTACGCTACCTTTCAATGCCCCTGATTTCAGCCGTATCAAGGGTGAAGACTATCTCCCTGCTATCAAAGCGGCTATCGCTGAGCAGAGAGCTGAGATAAAGAAGATCACGGACAATAAACAGAAGCCTACCTTCGCCAATACCATCTTAGCTTACGAGCGGAGCGGAAAGGACTTGGAACGTATCTCAAACATCTTCTATGCGCTGGTATCGGCTGACAAGACGCCTGAGATTGAGAAGGCGCAGGGAAGTATCGTACCACTGATGACGGAGTTTGAGAATGAGGTTAAGTTCAACCAGAAGTTCTTCCAGCGCATCAAGTATGTCTATGACCATGAGTACAAGACGCTTAAGGGCGAGGATAAGAAGCTGTTAGAGGTGGTTTACAAGGACTTCACCCACGCTGGTGCCTTGCTTCCAAAAGAGAAGATGGCACGTATGCAGGAGATTAACAAGGAGTTGGCAAAGCTTCAGCAGGAGTTTGGCGACATGCTTCCTAAGGCTGCCAATGAGGCTACTGTATGGGTCAGCGACGTGAAGGAATTAGCAGGACTCAGCGAGACGGATATCGCTCAGTGTAAGAAAGATGCTGAGAGCCGTGGTGGAAAGGCACCTTACTGTATCGTGATTACGAATACCACTCAACAGCCTATCCTTGCAAGTCTTGAAAACCGTGGCTTGCGTGAGCGTGTCTACAACGCTTCTATTCATCGCACAGACGGTACAGGTGCTTACAATACCTTCCCTGTCATCGTGAAGATAGCTCGCTTGCGTGCGGAGAAGGCTCAACTGATGGGTTATAAGAACTATGCTTCCTACTCACTCTCAAAGACGATGGCGAAGAATACGGATAACGTCTATGCCTTCTTGCATCAGATGATTGAGGCTTACAAACCTAAGTCGGAGGCTCAGACAAAGGCTATCGAGGAGTATATGAATAAACAAGTGAACAAGTTAACGAGTGGACAAGTAGACAAGTTAACGGCTGGACAAGCTAACGCAAATAACTCGTCTACCAGTCAACCTGTCAACTCGTTTACTGCTCTCCAGCCTTACGACCGCTTCTATTATTCGGCTAAGATGAAGAAGGACCAGTATAGCTTCTCGGATGATGACGTGAAGCCTTACTTCAATCTTGATTCCGTACTCGTGAACGGTATCTTCTATGCGGCTCACCGTGTCTACGGTCTCAGCTTCCGTGAGCGTAAGGATATCCCTACCTATCATAAAGATATGAAGGTGTTTGACGTGATGGATGCTGACGGCAAGCAGCTGGCACTGTTCTACTGTGATTACTTCCGTCGTCCAACAAAGCGTGGTGGTGCGTGGATGAGTGCCTTCCTCAAGCAGAGTGGTGACCGTCAGCAGAAACCGCTCATCTTCAACGTATGCAACTATGCCAAGGCTCCAGAAGGTCAGCCAACGCTCCTTACTTGGGATGAGACTCAGACGATGTTCCACGAGTTCGGACACGCTCTGCATGGTATGCTTTCTAACTGTAAGTATAACACGCTGAGCGGTACTGCCGTTTCACGTGACTTCGTGGAGATGCCATCACAGTTCAATGAGTCATTTGCAAGTATACCAGAGGTTTTCAACCACTATGCACGCCATTACAAGACCAACGAACCGATGCCAGATGCCCTGCGTGAGAAGATGTTGGGTTCGCTCAACTTCCTTTCGGCTTACGCATTAGGCGAGAACCTTGCCGCTACCTCTGTGGATTTGGCTTGGCATTGCCTCTCACCTTCTGAGGTTCCGACAGCTGAGGAGGCTCCAGCTTTTGAGAAGAAGGTGCTGGCTGACATGGGTTTGCTTAACAATCAGATTCCTCCACGCTACTCTACCTCTTACTTCAACCACATCTGGGGCGGAGGATACGCAGCTGGCTATTACAGCTATCTGTGGAGTGAGGTGCTGGCTACTAACATCGCTGACTACTTCGAGGCTCATGGTGCCCTGACACGTAAGGTGGGTGATGACTTCCGCCAGAAGATTCTCTCACGTGGTAATACCCGCGACTTGATGCAGATCTTCTCTGACTTCACTGGCCTCAAAGCGCCCGATACAAAGGGATTGCTCAAGGCAAGGGGGATGTAAAAAAGCCTCCCCCAACCCCTCCGAAGGGAGGGGAGTTGGGGTGAGTCTTCTTCATGACAAGCCCAGCTAAACAGAAGAAAATCGAACTTATCTATGACAAGAGCAGGAAACCCATCCTGCTTTATACATATAAAAATTATCTACAGATTGGGATTATACTCTCAGCATATTCTACCAACACAAACCTATTTGTAATAAACCTTTTTAATAACTACAACTAATTATTTATAATATGATTTTACAACGAACTTTTCATCCTGTTGGACAAGGTGCTTTCTATACAGAAAGACACAAAATTTCAAATGGAAAAGATTTTACCATTGTTTATGACTGTGGTTCTTTCCAATTAACAAACCTCAAAAACAGAATCAAATCTGCATTCCAAAAAGGTGAAGAAATAGATATTCTTTTTATTTCTCATTTTCATGTCGACCATATCAATGGTATCAAAGAATTAAAGGAAAGATGCAAAATTAAACGAGTAATTTTACCTCTATTAGACGATAAAACAAAATACATATTAAAAATTAACAATTATCTTGCTAAAAATTACAAAGAAACAACCTTAATAGATAATCCCAAGCGCTTCTTCGATGAAGAGACCTCAATCATACAAATAGAAGAAGGAGGATACCAAGACCGTCCTGTAAATCCTGATGAAATAGAAGACATTAATAAACTTAACAATATAGATAAGAAAAAGAGTGGTACTGTTTTTTCTTGTGACAAAAGTTTATCGTACAATGACCAGTGGTTGTTTATACCCTTTAATTACAAACAAGAAGATCGTTTTAACTTATTTAACAAACTGCTCAAAGAAGAATATCCCTATATCCCTCTCAACAAATTAGATGACATAGAAGTAATGGAAGAATATGAGACAGAACTAAAAAAAATATACAAAAGAATAAACGGAGACCTTAATGTAACTTCTATGATTTTATTTTCTGGAAGTATAACACCTACTCCTATAAGATGCTGGAACATACCTATAAAGCCGCATCCCTCCCAATACTATGAGTATTACAGCTATCCACATGACTTCAAATATTTAAATTATGAATATAGAATTCCAAGTGGATGTCTTTATACGGGAGATATTAATTTAAAAAAAGATGAGAATATCGTAAAAGAAATAAAGAGCAGATTATGTCTTCTGTGGAAATCTATTGGAACTATTCAAATTCCACATCATGGATCGATACATAACTTTTCAGAAGAAATAATTAGTAAAGTTATAAAATGCGCTATCATTTCTTTTGGCACAACAAATACCTTTGGACACCCCTCAGATAAGATTATGGGAGATATTCTTAGTAAAAATATTGCTCTATATTTGGTAACAGAGAGTATAGAAACTATGGTTATACAACACAAATAACAACTTGATATATTAAATTACAAAAGACACCTCCTATCAATCTCTTGTTATAAAATCTAAAGATGAGGTAGGAGGTTCCTATACAATATGAACAAGTTTATCTCCCACTCGCTTTCCCTTCCCCTCCAAAGCATATCGGCAGTTCTCACCTTACTAAACGAGGGCTGTACGATTCCCTTCATCTCCCGCTATCGTAAGGAGCGGACAGGGGGGCTTGATGAGGTTCAGATAACTGATATCAGCGAACTTTATGACCGTCTGAAGGAACTTGACAAACGTAAGGAGACCATCCTCAAGACTATCCGTGAGCAAGAGAAACTTACACCAGAATTAGAAGCAAAGATTCACGCTTGTATGGATTCCACAGAGTTAGAAGATATCTATCTACCTTATAAGCCCAAACGCCGTACACGCGCGCAGATTGCACGTGAACAGGGATTGGAGCCGTTAGCGTTGGCAATAATGGAGGAAGCCCAAAACCCTACAGCCCCCTCCGACTCCCCCGAACCAACGGTCACTGACCGAAGGGAAGTAAAGGGGAGAGGAGCCCCACCCAACCTCCCCGAAAGGGGAGGAGTGCCTATGCGCACACGAGAGAATAAGGGCACTTTGAATCTTCCCCAACGCCTCAGCAAAGTATTTGCAAGTTTGTCTCCTCCCCTTTCGGGGAGGTCGGGTGGGGCTTTGGCTTTGGACATCATTGCCGAGATTGTCTCCGAGAACCAGCAGGCACGCAATACCGTCCGCACAGCTTACCAGCGTGGGGCTATCATCACATCGAAGGTCATCAAGAAGATGAAGGATACCGACGAGGCGCAGAAGTTCGCTGATTACTTCGATTTCTCCGAGCCTCTCCGACGATGCAATAGCCATCGACTGCTTGCTATGCGTCGTGGCGAGGCACTGGGCATCCTGCGTGTAAGCATCACGATTGACGGTGAAGAATGTATCGCACGCCTCACCCGACAATTTGTACGTGGACACGGAGTTTGTCAGACCCTCGTCAGCCAAGCCGTTGAAGACTCTTTCAAACGTCTTATCAATCCGAGCATTGAAAACGAATTTGCAGCCTTGAGCAAGGAGCGTGCCGATGAAGAGGCTATCAAGGTCTTTACCGAGAACCTCCGCCAGCTTCTCCTCTCTCCCCCACTCGGTCAGAAACGTGTCCTCGCCCTCGACCCCGGTTTTGCCAACGGATGTAAGATTGCTTGCCTTGACGAACAAGGTAACCTCCTACATCATGAGATTATCTATCCGCATCCCCCTCGCAATCAGGTAAGACAAGCCACCGAAGCCCTGCGGAGAATGATAAGCACGTATAAGATTGAGGCCATTGCCATTGGTAATGGTACGGCAAGCAGGGAGAGTAAGGAGTTTGTGGAGAACATAACGACCGAAACTACAACTACGACCAGCCCCTCCCCCTCACCCCTCCCCCGAAGGGAGGGGAGTGATTACCGTCACTTGCTTGAAGAAAAACAACAGTTTACAGATAATACGTCTCCGAACTTTGCAAAGCAGACTGATAATTACCATAATCCGAATAGCAAAACACAATCAGCAGGACATACTACTCCCCTCCCTTTGGGGGAGGGGTCGGGGGAGGGGCCAGCTTCTTCCTTGTTCATCTTCCTTGTCTCCGAGGACGGCGCATCTATCTATTCCGCTTCTCCCGTGGCTCGTGAGGAGTTCCCCGACGAGGATGTGACCACACGTGGAGCCATATCTATCGGTAGACGACTGATGGACCCACTCGCTGAACTCGTGAAGATTGACCCGAAGAGCATCGGTGTTGGACAATATCAGCACGATGTCGACCAATCAAAGCTCAAGCGTTCACTCGACCAAACGGTGATGAGTTGTGTTAATCAGGTGGGTGTCAACCTCAACACGGCTTCCCGTCACTTGCTTACATATGTCAGCGGACTCGGTCCTGCCCTTGCCCGTAACATCGTTGATTACCGTCGTGAGCACGGTCCCTTCACCTCACGTGCCCAACTCAAGAAGGTGAAGCGTCTGGGTGATACTGCCTACCAGCAGTGTGCAGGCTTCCTCCGTATTCCCAATGCCAAGAACCCGCTCGACAACTCTGCCGTTCATCCCGAGAGCTATCACATTGTTGAGCAAATGGCGAAGGACTTGAAATGTACGATAAAGGATTTGATTGGCAATAAAAAACTCTTAGCTGAAATTGATGTCAAGAGATACCTCACCCAAACCAACCAGCCTCACCCTCTTACCCCCTCTGAAAGGGAAGGAGCCCCACCCGACCTCCCCGAAAGGGGAGGAGTGCCTATGCGCACACGAGAGGATAAGGATGCTTTAAATCTTTCCCAACACCTCAGCGAAGTATCTGCAAGCTTGTCTCCCCTCCCTTCGGAGGGGTTGGGGGAGGTTTCCCTCCGCGACATCCTCACCGAGCTTGAGAAGCCTGGGCGCGATCCCCGTGGAGAGGTTGAAGTCTTCGAATTCGACAAGAACGTCCATACCCTCAACGACCTCATCGTAGGAATGGAACTCCCCGGTATCGTGACGAACATCACCAACTTCGGAGCCTTCGTCGACATCGGTGTTCATCAAGACGGACTCATCCACATCTCTCAACTCTCCGACCGCTTTGTCACCGACCCCACACAAGTCGTACGCCTCCACCAGCACGTCCGTGTCCGTGTCGTCGAAGTCGATATGCGTCGCAAACGTATCGCATTGAGTATGAAGAATATCAAACAATAAAATATATGAATCAGACAAAGAAAATCCTTGCTTACTTAGGTTGTATCGCGTTTACCGTCTTGGGCATATGGCTCCTTACCGTAGAAGACCCCACCACAAGTTATCCACTATGGACAATAAGAGTTGCTGGCATCCTCTCCATCATCTTCTTTGGTGGTGGCGGTTTGTTTATGGCTTATAAAAAGGTAAAACTTCTCATAAACCATAAGAAAGAAATAGAATTTACCGATAGAGGTATCTCTATCTGCAGAGCTGAGGAAATATTATGGAACGAGATAGCCGACTTCTCCCTAATACGTTTTAAAGGCAACAGGTTAATAACCATTCAGATGAAAGACCCTGAAAAGGTTATCGCAAACGAATCTTCATGGATAAAACGCAAGACTATGGAGTATAACCTCAAGACTATCAACGCCCTTTACTCCTTCCCTGCCTATATGATGGATGGGCGAGCTGAAGAAGCACTTACGCTATGCAGACTGAACATGGTAAAACATCAAAAGCCATAGCAATTAATAACTCCCCACACTTAGTATTAAGCTCAATAATATGGATGAAGATATATTACTATACATCAGCTCTATTATCTGCGCACTCCTCACAATCTATCAGATATTCAATCGCCAGAAAAGAGCAGGTATCTTATCAGCTATTGTATTATTAGGTTACTCTCTCCCACTCTATTACCTCTTCTTCTTTCATTCAGAATATGGAGCAGGTCTCACATGGTGGTTTTATCTTCTTGTGCTTAACCTCATATACATCCTCTCAACAGCAATACATCTCATTTTTAAGTATATCAAGGGAAGATAGCTCTTCTCCCTTTAAATTATCAATACAAACTATGGGAATGCTTTTTGTTCTTATTTTCTGGGCAATCGTTTTTGTAGTTCTATCCCTTATATTAGGACTGATAACGTTACCTTTCTCTTACTTTCTTTGCAAAAGGCAAAGGAAGAGGAAGATGGTTCTATCATTCCTCACACCAGGAATATTTATTGGGATATACGCTGCAAGTAGTTTTGTGTGTATGCTTATCATTGCTATCATTCTTGGTTCTGACATTGGTATCGGTGATGGCTGGTGTATCCCACTAAAGAATGGTTATGAACTTACCTCCGTTGATACACCCGAGTATGCTAACATCAATAGTAGAAACGATCCGTTGAAAGAAAACCTCATTGATGAGATTACACATATACAAGTGGTTGGAGACTCTGTCATAGGAAAAGAGGCTGATGGAAACTACTTCATCTTCAACCTACAAAATGGTGACAAGGAAGACAACCTAAGCTATCAAAATCTCACAATAAAAATGAAATCAAGATCCATTACACTCGTTAATAATAATACCTACTATTGGGAACAACGCAAAGTACCCTATATAATTGCGGGCATCTTTTGCCTTCTTATAACCATTTTAGCAATAAAAACTCTTTGGCGAATAGGTCTAATTTACTAACCTTTTATTTCATATTAGTCTTCACCATTTACTACATTTAAATCAGAAAAAGTATAAGCAACGACCTTTAATTTTAAGATTCTTTCTATATTATCATTTGACAATCTCAATCAGCGAAGCTTTATATCTTCCTTTCGGAATCCTATCTATCACCGCCTCTTTATATCCAGTAGGTAGAAGTCCACCTGGAAGCCATAACACATTCGCTCCGATTTCGTTACCCGACGGCATCCTCAACCTGAGTTTCTTTGGTTTGGGGATGTCAATCCTTACTAATACCCGATGTTTCCACGCACCTGCAGGGATTCCCAATTCATGTTCGATGCGCGACAAGTCGCCATGACTTCTCATTAATACACTATCCATCTCCGATTTCATCATGATAAACTGACTATTATCAGCCTTACCGATGGAGTCGCCATGATATCGTTCTAACAATTCTTTCGAAACAATACACGATGCACCTGCCTTAAAATTCTTCAGATGTCGCCTTATATATCTTCGTTTCAAATAGGTTTCGGGTGCAGGTCGCTTACCCTTAGGAATCATCAGTATGCCCTTTCTCGACATACCCCTGCGAAAGTATTTGTCAATAAGACTTACAGTATCAGCACGATAAGAACTCTTAAGCTGCCCATCAACTTTTTGCCCAAAATTATCCGACAACAAAGAATCCTGCTTCGTCAGACACCTCGCAGTATCATTCGTTATCATATATTGCGCATGCACCTCCTGCCCCACTCCTACAACGAGCAGTAGAAGCACAAAAAGCCTCACCCCCAACCCCTCTCCGAAAGGAGAGGGGAGTAAATAGCGAGATACCCCTATGTTCAGGGACTTCTTCTTTGCTTTTTTCATTTTTACCACAGAATAATCTAATTATATATGGATAACACGCTGTTCACTCCCCCTCTCCACTCGGAGTTCATTTTTACCACAGAATCATCTAATATATAGGGATAATACGCTGCCCCCCACTCGGAGTTTATTTTTACCACAAAATCGTCTAATATATAGGGATAATACGCTGCCCCCCACTCGGAGTTCATTTTTACCACAGAATAATCTAATATATAGGGATAACACGCTGTTCACTCCCCTCTCCATTACTTCCCTTCGGTCAGTGACCGTTGGTTCGGAGAGGGGTTGGGGGTGAGGCTGGGGGTATCTCGCTATTTACTCCCCCCCCTTTGGGGGAGGGGCAAGGGGGAGGGGCCAGTTGTAGTGTTATGTTA
>ERZ772960.2221-NODE-2221-length-14463-cov-4.394364_pt1 | contig 14463 bp, 10 predicted proteins | sample MGYA00580678_ERZ772960 | MGnify/ENA primary metagenome ERZ772960 (study PRJEB29015, sample SAMEA2737930) | human oral metagenome | biome: human oral; feature: human-associated habitat; material: dental | place: China | collected 2059 ... | reverse complement strand
CGCATACTTGCGCTCTTTCATGATGAGGAAGTTCGTGCTGCCTCTACCCTATGTGAGTTCGATATAAGCCCCATGGAGAAAAACAGGAAAAAACTTCGTCTCTAAAGCATCAGATTAACAGGAAACAAAAAAAGAACGCCCGTCCGACGGCTCGGAAGATAGTAAAACAAAAAAAGAATGTTCTTCGCCCGCGGGCGAAGATCGTAAAATAAAAAAAGAATGCTCTTCGCCAGCGGGCGAAGCTAAAAAATGTGAAAGAAACGTTCATCACCCGCGGGCGATGATAAAAAACGTAAAAGAAATGCTCGTCATCCATGGGCGAAGCTAAAAAATGTAAAAAGGAACTGTCGTTCGATACCGTAGCGCTATCGGGTGGGTTCTTTTACCCCGAGCTGCACTCTACGATTGTGAGAATGGTATGGCCGCCCTTGTCGACAATCAAGTCCGTCTCCGATACGCTACGAGTTTTTTATCTTCCAACTAGGGCAATTGAAATCTTTTTCAATCTCCGAACCGCCTGCCGTCAGCCTCCTTTGGGGCGTTCGTGTATGCTGTTCGTGATGCTCGGGGCTCAGGAGCTTTATGCCTGCGCAGGGGGCTGTAGTGGCAGTTCATCTTATGGAGGTTTCAGCCTACCAAATGTCCGTTACACCGTGTTTCGTCATTGCACCACGGCCACGAGACGGTCGGTGCGCTCACCCGGACCTCTATAATAAATCAGTGCCTGATATTGGTTTTGGGTCTGGTAGAAATTGCCTTCGGAGGGAAGGTTGCGGACATACCCGTCGGCACCGACCTGCACATACGTATAAGAATAATAACCCTGCTTCAGCAATAGTGCGAGTTCGTAATTACCGGTAGCGGCATTGCGTTGCATCTGATATTGGGGCAGCAGCAGGTGGTTCGTGAAACCTCCGCTGACGTATATTTTATCGTCGGTAGAGTTGGTCTGCAAGGTGAAGTGCACCATCACGTAGTCGGAGAGATAGTCGTTCCCGCGGTTGTCACTGTTGCGAACGACGAAGGTTCCCTGCGCACTTTCGTCGTGTACGTAGTTACGGCGCGGAAGGTCGGGCCACAGCCAGGCATGATAGTTGCGGCCGTCCCAATCGATAGACGCGATGCCCATCGTGGGGTGATCGAGCGAGAGACATTCGAACTTGCGGTAGACGTTTCCTGCCTCGAAGATATATCCGCGGCAGTGCTGCCACTGTAGGCCGTCGCGTCGCGTGTATTGCGGCTGCACGTTGACACGGGCGTCGTTCCAATTCCCGTTTTGCAGAACGACGGTCTTTATCTGACGGCCGGGGTCGGTGATGGTAAGCACGCCGTAATCAAGTTTCATTTCTACTTGCTGATGCGCCCGATTGATGTCGATGTCGGTATTCGTCATGTATGAAAGGCCTATACGCATTCTCGGTTCAACAACCATGAAATAGGCGTTGAGTAGCAGGTTGTTGGCCTCGTCATAGATACTAACCTTGTAGTTGCCGCTTAGGGTCATGCGGCATTGGGCGTTTGGCAAGACTAACGCATAGTGGGTGTATTCCGTGTTTGTGTTGACAGACTCCTTGATGTCTTCGATGAGAAGATTGTTTCCGAAGCCTTCCAGATAGTCGCTGTCGAACAATTGCGTGGAGGGTGACCAATCGGCTTCGCAGTGTGTGATTTTGTAAGTGAAACGATGATATTCATGACCGAAGCAATCGAACGAAATCTGAATGTGTTCGTCACTGCCCAATTGAATGACGGGTAGCACGGACAGCCTTTGCCGCGTATTGTTTACTTTCAGCGTAGCGATGTCGGGTGAGAAAATCTCATTTCGCTGTGCAAGACAGGACAGGGCCATGCACAGCAGGAATGAAATAGTCGGAAGTCTTTTGCGGTTCATCATGTTTTATCTATAGGAAGAAACGCCCGATTTGAAACACGGCCGCACTGACACCCCATGCAAGCAGTGTGGTGTAGCCAGCGGCAAACAAGGCCCATTTCCAACTTCCCGTCTCGCCTTTGATAGCAGCGATTGTGGCGATGCATGGGAAATAGAGCAGCACGAACAGCAGGAAACAATAGGCGGTGAGCGTAGCGACGGGCTCGGCAGCTTTGTAGGTGATGCCGTGTAGTCGGGCCAGATCACTTGTCATCTGTCGGTGCAGCGTCCGGTATTTCCCACCTTCATCGTTGAAGCTGTCGTCCTCGCTAAAACTGTCGTTGTTACTGTAAAGCACGCCCATCGTACTTGCAACGATTTCCTTTGCGCCCACGCCCGAAATCAAACCGACATCAATCTTCCAGTCAAATCCCTGTGGGCGGAACACGGGCTCCACAAACTTTCCGATGCGTCCGATGTAGCTCTGTTCCTGCTGTTGTCGGGCATCGAGTGCATCGTCGTGTGGGAAGTAGCCCAGGGCCCATACGATGATGCTGGCAAAAAGAATGATGCCTCCCATCTTCTTGAGATATTGCTTTCCCTTTTCCCATGTGTGGCGTCCCATGGCCTTCCACGTCGGAAAGCGGTAGGGGGGAAGTTCCATGACAAAAGGCGTATCTTCTCCTTTCACGACGAATGTACTGAAAAGTCGGCTGAGGATAACGGCGATGGAAATGCCGATGACATAAAGAGACAACATCACAAATGAACGATATTTCAGCGCAAAGAAAGAGCCTGTGATCATGATGTAGATGGGGAGACGGGCCGAGCAACTCATCAAGGGCAGAATAAGCATAGTGATAAGTCGTGATCGCCTGCTTTCGATGGTTCGTGTGGACATGACGGCAGGAACATTACAACCGAAGCCCATGATAAGCGGAATGAACGACTTGCCGTGCAACCCCATTTTGTGCATCAGCTTGTCCATAATGAATGCGGCCCGGGCCATATAGCCGGAGTCTTCCATGAAACTGATGAAGAAATAGAGAATGAGTATCTGCGGCAGGAACACGATAACCGCACCGACACCGCCTATCACGCCATCTACGAGCATGGCCTTGACCGGCCCGTCGGGCATATTGTGTGAAATGATTCTACCGAACCAAGCGACTGCTGCATCTATCCAGTCCATGGGATACTGCCCGACGGTAAAGGTTGCGAAAAACATGATGAACAGTATAAGGATAAAGATAGGGAAGCCCAGATATTTGTTCGTGATGACATAATCTATATAATGTGTCATCAAATACGTGTCCTCATTCTTTCCCGTTTGATATTGTGACTCTTGGAGTGCACCGTGAATGAAGCCGTATTTGGCATCCATGATAGCCGTTTCGCAGTCCTCTCCGGTCTCCTCTTTCACGCGTCGGGCTGCAACGTCTCTAACTTTGAATATCTCTGCGGAGTTTGGCAAGGTCTCTATGTACTTCATCGTAGCAGCATCATATTCCAACAGCTTGATAGCCAGATAACGGGTGGAATATAACCGTCGCACACTCTCATCTTTCTTCAGATATTCCTGAATGTGCCTGATGCCGTCTTCTATCTCGTGACCGTGATTGATATGGATATGGCGGGCGTAAGGCAGTTCTTCCTCATTACTCTCATAGCGTTCTATGATTTGGTGAAAGAGTTCTTTCACGCCGGTACCGTTCTTAAAGACAGTCGGTATCATCGGTACACCGAAGAGTTCCGACAGCTTGGTGTAATCAATCTTGTCTCCACGTTTCTGGGTCTCGTCAAACATGTTAAGCGCACAGACCATGCGAAGGTTCATGTCGATGAGTTGCGTCGTAAGATAAAGATTACGCTCCAAGTTACTGGCATCAATCACGTTGATGACCACGTCGGGCGTCTTCTCAATGATTTGCTTACGCACATACAGCTCTTCAGGCGAGTAGGCCGAGAGACTGTAGGTACCGGGCAGATCAACAAGGTTGAACGTGTAGCCTTCGAATTCGGCATATCCTTCCTTGGCATCGACCGTAACACCGGAGTAGTTGCCGACGCGCTCGTGAGCTCCCGAAGCGAAATTGAACAGCGAGGTCTTACCGCAGTTGGGATTACCCACCAAAGCCACATTGATGACGCGATGGCGTATCTTAGCCGCTTCTTTCAGCTGCTTATCTGTCAAGGGACGGTCATCAACGGGAGTTATCTCGGAACCCTTTTCAGTATGGCTTGCCCGCTTGTTGATTTCCTTTGCCTCTGCTTCAGAGACAATCTCTATCATTTCGGCTTCACTCCTGCGGAGCGAGACCTCATACCCCATGATCTTATACTTCACTGGATCCATCAGCGGAGCATTCAAAAGCACCTCTACCTTTTTTCCCTTGATGAAACCCATCTCCACGATCCGCTTCCTGAAGCCTCCGTGTCCCGTTACTTTGACGATGATGCCGTGTTCGCCGGTGTGTAAATCTGATAATCTCATGTTTTTGTCGTTTAACCTATCTCCTGCAAAGGTATAAATAGTAGGGGAATGCATCAACCTTTGTCCGTACATGACGGGCATAAATACCTACAAATAATGATGTGTCATCTGTGTTTGCGATTGCTTTTGCCGAAGTTGGGATTGAAACTCTTCCTGCCTTTGCCCTTGATGTCGAAAGTGCTTCCCACGGGCCTGTCGCTATAGCGAACCTCATGCTGCCGGGCTTTATCGGTGTTCTCGCCTTTCGGAAAGAGGCGGGTGATGAGGTCTTCGCGCCCGATGCGCCTGAGTTCCCGCGCTATATTTCTGCGCTCCTCGGGCTTATACCAGAAGAAAAACTGCCGCTGGGCGAGCTTCTCCCTTGGTGTCTTCGCACTATACACGGGTTCAAGCGTATAGGGGTCGTAGCCCGTATACCATGCTTCAGTAGAGATGGTCATCGGCGTGGGTGTGAAGTCCTGTACCTGTTCAAGATGAAAGTCGAGTGCTTTCGTGATGACAGCAAGCTCGGCCATATCCTCTTCGCGGCAGCCTGGGTGCGAACTAATAAAATAAGGTATAAGTTGTTGTTTGAGTCCGGCTTCCTTGTTAATCCGGTCGAAAAGACGTTTGAACGCATGAAACTGTGCGAACGACGGCTTGCGCATCAGTCTTAGTACGTCGTCCTGCGTGTGTTCGGGCGCAATCTTTAGCCTGCCACTGACATGCCGCATAATTAGTTCTCGCGTGTATTGCCGGGCCGAAGCGTTAACCCGTTCGTCCTTTCCTTCATGCAGCAGCAGGTCGTAACGAATACCGCTACCGATGAAGCTCTTCTTTAAGCCCGGCAGTGCATCTACAGCATGATAGACATCAAGCAGCTTCGTGTGGTCCGTATCAAGATTCGGACAGACTGCCGGATGAATACACGACGGACGTTTGCAACGCTCGCAGGCCTTGAGATTGTGCCCACGCATGCCGTACATGTTAGCCGACGGCCCCCCAAGGTCGGATATATAGCCCTTGAAATCGGGCATCGCGATGACGCGCTTGGCCTCATTGACGATGCTTTCCTTGCTTCTGCACACCACGAACTTACCTTGATGCGCCGATATGGTGCAGAACGCGCATCCCCCGAAGCAACCCTGATGCATGTTAATGGAGAACTTGATCATCTCGTAGGCCGGCAGTTTCTTTCCCTTGTACTTTGGGTGTGGCAGCCGCGTGTAGGGCAAATCGAACGTCGCGTCCAACTCGGCCGTAGTCATCACGGGGTAGGGCGGGTTGACCACTGCATAGACATTACCCACCTTTTGCAACAGGCGACAGGCGTGTATTTTGTTTGACCCCTCCTCGATGTGGCGGTAGTTCTCCGCTTCGGCCCGCTTGTCGCGCAGGCATTCCTCGTGCGAATGCAGCACGATGTCATCAGCCCCAATGCCTCCCTCTACGTCTTCCTCCTTGGCAAGGTACACCGTCTGCGGTATGTCCCTGACCTCGCCGACGGGCTTTCCGGCCTCGAGTTGCTTACACAGCGCAAGAATCGACTTCGTGCCCGACCCATATAAGATAAGGTCGGCGCCACTGTCACACAGTATGCAACGCCGCAGCCTGTCCTGCCAATAGTCATAGTGGGTGAGCCGGCGCATTGAAGCCTCAATACCGCCCAGCACTACCGGCACGTCGGGATAGAGCTGTTTGAGAATTTGCGAATAGACCACCGTGGGGTATTCGGGCCGACAGTCATGCCGGCCGTCAGGGCTGTATTCATCGATAGACCGCAGGCGTCGGTTGGCCGTGTACTTGTTTACCATCGAGTCCATGCAGCCCGGGGATATGCCGAAGAAGAGCCGCGGACGCCCCAGCTTCTTGAAGTCGCGGTGGTCGCCGTGCCAGTCGGGTTGCGGCACGATGGCCACGCGATAGCCTGCGGCTTCGAGGCTACGCCCCACAACGGCCACGCCGAACGAAGGGTGGTCGACGTAGGCATCGCCCGAGAACAAGATGACATCGAGCTCGTCCCACCCCCTCAATGCGCATTCCTTCTTCGTCGTAGGGAGGAAATCCGTCAGTTTATATGCTTCTGTGTCCAATCTGATAAGGGTTTGTGATTGCGTTATGACCATGTTGCAGCCCGCTTCCTAACTGTTGCGCCATGTGTCCATCAGATGAAACCGAGCGTTTCATGGCTTGGTACTCAGAGTTCCAGTACATGGAACTGTGAGTTCCAGTATATGGAACTGTGCGTTCCATAGGGAGGAACTGTGTGTTCCAAGCATTGAAACAATCTTGAGACGCTATAGCTCAACACATGCTCCTGCTATGAGACTGTTCGTTCGCGTCTATGCGACGGGACGTTCAGGCTCATGGTGCAGGGATAAAGACGGCGTGTGGCGGGCTATTCTGCAGAACTTTCAGGCGTTTCTCCCGTGTGTTTCCGGTCCTTCCAGTCGGCATAGAGCACGACGAGATGCTGCAGCCCGAAGGCCTTCATGTTGGGATTGTAAATCACGTCCAAGCAGAGGTCGAGCAGTTGCTTATCATTGCCCGTCTCGCTCTCTAAAAGTGAACGGACATTGAACTTCAATTTGTCCAGCACGGACTCGTCGACGATACCGTTACTGTCTACCAGATTGCGCATCAATTGATACTTTTCAATCGTTTCTAAATGCTGTTCGCTGACCATGATGGTGCGTGTGCCGGAAGGGTTTGCTTGAATTTTATACATAGTTGTCTGTATTGAATTATTTGATGATATAATTGAGAATACCGCGCATAATGGTATTGCGTATTTCGGGCGAGGTAATACATTCCAGGGGGAAGCCCATGGTGAAAGCATTGTAATCGCCTTGATAGCCCACTGCTGCACTCGTTCCGTCGGCATAGAGCATGGCGCAGATGGCCCCTGCCGTGGGCAAGAGCCGGTCTACAGACGTGGCGGCGTAGTGACGCGGGTTGAGGTGTCGGCAGATGTCGAATGACATGCCGAGGCCGTTGATGGTGTCTCCCTTGACGGTTGAGTCCGACGGCTCGTATTTGAGTTTGAGCACGTCCTTCAGGAACAGTCGCTCGTCGTCGTTCTGCATGTCACTGCCCACGTAGCTACCGCTGACGATAAAGCTGCCCTGCCTTCGGGCATAGTCGCGGAGCCGACGCTGCAGTGCTTTCGTGAAGGTCTTGTGATGTTGCAGTGCATGAACATCGTCTTTCTGCAGCCCGAGGACGATGTCAACGGCCTGATAGGCGGGCAGGTCTACGCGGTCTGCCTCAATGGCTTGTAACGAACAGCTGACGACATTGTACTTTCGTGCGCTTGCAATGGCTTCCGTGTGCGTCTTCACGGCAGAGAAGTCGTTGCCCATGATGAAGTGCCCGGCGAGTTCGTCTCCGCCGTATCCCAGCCCCGCCGGTCCTTCGATACCCATTTGGGCTGTGTTGAAGTTCTGTTGCCGCCCGTTCCAACCAGCCGTCAACCCGTAAGAGACACCGGGGTCTTTGTCAAGGTCGAAGCCTTGCTGTATTTCGTCGTTGATGACGGCCGGCCCAGACAGGCGTTCAAAGCCGTTGACAACGAGGATGGTCTTCGTTGCGCCCTCTTTCCTGTAAGCCGACAGTTCCTCCGTAGGGAAGCTCTCTCCGCCGCGGTTGATAGCCGTGACCTTGAAGTTGTACTGCACGCCGGGGGTGATGCTGATATCATAAGAGGGCTGGTGGACGACGGTCCCGTTGTCGTAGCCCGAATTTCCCATAGCAGTGTACACCACATAGGCTGTGGGGTGGGCCGTCGGTTCGAGTGTGTCTTCCGTTGCCTGCCATTTCAATCGGACGGTGTTCTCTGCAGTGAAATCGAGGCTGAAGGCATGAGGGGTAAGCGGTTGTATGAAAGTCGGCCTGCCATGCCCCTCATTGACAAATCGGGCGATGGTCTTATAGAGTGAACGCGCCATTGCAAACTTGAAATTGGGGTCTTGTCCCAAGAGCATGTCTGGGAAGTTTTGGTGGGACAGAGTCTCGATGATAGCCGATGGCACTTCGGGTGTACGAGTCTCGGAATAATTCTTGTCCCATAGATATCGCCTTGCCCACTTGCCGACCGTGGCAGGCAGGTCCCTGTCCAAACCGTCCAAGAGCCTTTGGGCGAATTCCTTTGAGGTCAGACGGGAGATGCCTGAGTTCAGTTTCCCTTCGTTGAAGTCCGTCGTGCAAATAGCCAACGAGCCGACGAGTCCGCCGCCTTGGTCGAAGCCAGCGTCGCTATGTACGGCCAGTGCAAGCTCAATGGGCACCTTCTTCCCCTCAATACTTGGTGCAAAGCAAGAACCACCACTCAGCCAATTGCTCATGTTGGGGCGTGCATTAATGTCGTCAGCATAATCGTTCTGCCCCAATCTGCCGTTGTAGACGCTCGCCGGTGCGCCGGCCCACTGCGCATAGTAGCGTGCTCCCTCAAGGCAGCGCGGATAGCCGCTGACAGCCCCTCCGCGCTCGATGTTTCCCATGCCTCCACCAAACCTGACGGCATCGGCCGTGACGACACCGTTATATTTGGAACGGTTGGTTATCACCACACGGTTCTCTCGGCTCGAACCTTTGTCAAAGTCGAATGTCCCTAAATAGACCCACGTGCTACCTCCCATGGTCTGATTGACCGTCAAACACGTTGCTTTTCCCTTGTGATAGACGACGTATTCTGCGTCGGGCACGCTGTTATCCAATGATTGATAGCTGACGTAAACGGCATATTTGCCTTCGTTGGCAAGCGTCGGCTGATACGATATGAACGAATAGTTCTTGCTTTTTGTCGTTTTTGTCATTCGTGCCGTGCCAGCCATGAACGGGTTATCACCATTCTCATACGTTCCGGCATGAAAGGCAAATCCTTTCTCAGGAGCCTTTTCCCAGTTCCCTTTTATATTCTCTTCAAGATACGCAGGGCGTGGAGAAGCATCATTGTCTACGATTTGCTCATCGGTCTGCCAATCTCTTTCGCGTGGCGTAAAGACTACTGCACCTGCATTCTGCAACATCGGTATGAGGTAGGGAACGACAATGGTCTGCGTGAATAAATCTTCTGTCGTTCCAAAGAGGTTCGGGCGTTGCCACTTCCACTGTCCTTTATCCCAATCATAGTATCTGCCATGACTGGCCCACACGGTCAGGTGTCTGTTGCATAACCCATGAGATATGCTGAATGGGCGTGAGGCATTTACCGTCCAAGGTTTATCCTTGTATTCTATGTCGCCCCAAAAACGATGTCCGTCGTTATCGGGAATGACGGCATCTTCAGCAAGATATTGCAAGGGCATACCACATGTAAGAATGGATAATTGATACTTATTGTAAGGGGCCGGGATAAGCTTCTTGATACCTTTGGTCAGCTTCTTGATGTCTTTTGATGTAAACTCCAATTCAGCAAAGTCGTTACTAATGGAAAGAGTGATAATCCCAGCATCATGGTCGAACTTCAAGCCTTCCACATAAAGCTTATCGGAAAGAAACTTCTTCTCTATACAATATTTCATCAGATAGTTACCAATGCTCTTTTTGACTGACATATTCTCTGATGGCATAAAGGCAACAAGCGGAGCTGATAGTATCAAGGTCAATCCGAGGGTAACTATTTTTCTTCTCATCTCAACACCTGGTTTAATAGGCAAAATTCTCTGGCCTTTTCCCCTTAAAGTTCTTGAAATAGGCTTTGATTTTAGGCATGTCTTCTTCGACATTGCCTGAGGGTATAAAGCTTTTAGTACATGTTATCTCCTTCTTCTCATAGTCTACGCCGTATAGAAGGATAGGAATGCCGGCTTTCAAGGCAATGAAATAGAAGCCTTTTTTCCAATCGGCATTAGGTGAACGTGTTCCTTCTGGAGTGATGCAGAGCTTGAAAGACGCTCTGCTTGCAGCTGTTTCTGCAAGAATGTCGGTCATGCTGGTATGCTTGGAACGCCAAATCGGAATGCCTCCTAACTTCTTGAAGATTACTCCCACTGGCCAAAAGAACCATTCCTTCTTCATCAGGAAATTGGTTTTCAGTCCTTCGGCCTGTGTATAGAGCTGCCCGATGATGAAATCCCAGTTGCTTGTGTGTGGTGCAAGACAAATAATGAACTTGTCGGGGTGGGGCACTGTGACGTTCTTGCTCCATCCCATCTTTTTATAAAGAAGCCAACTGCAGATAGTCCTTACCATTATAAATTCTGTATGTGGTCTATGATTTCACTTACCTGCTTGTTGAAGTCCTCAATGATGGCTTTATAATATGCTTTAGGAGCCAACCCCGGTTCTGGATGTGATACACGTCGGATAAAGTCATCGTGGATAATCAGGATAGAGGCCAATAAAGCCTCTAAGTTTTCTTTACTTGCCTTTTTGTCATATAAGGACGCAGCTACAGTCTCTGCAAACAAATCACTACAAATGTAGTTGATAGACCGTTTTAATTCTCGTTTATTTGCCATAATATTGATGATTGGATGTTAGTTCTACATGCCAAAGATAGGAAAAAATAAGAGAAGTGATGCATATTGAGGGAAAAAGTTTCTATAATTCTTGTATTCTCTCTTTATTTATTTCCATATTTCATTGAAAAGACGTACTTTTGCAATTGCTTTTATGGAGGAAATATAGTCATTCAAAAATAAAATAAATAAAATTTATGGAAATCAGTGCATTGCAGAAGGCAAGAGCCGCCTATCAGCCAAAGCTGCCAAAGGCTCTTCAAGGTGCGGTGAAAGTCGCAGAAGGCGCTCCCACAAAGAGTGTTGACAATCAGGAGGAAATCAAGAAGCTCTTCCCTAATACTTATGGTATGCCTTTGATAGAGTTTATTCCCGGAGAGGAAGCTAACAACAAGAAAATCAATATCGGCGTAATCCTTTCAGGCGGGCAGGCTCCCGGTGGCCACAATGTCATCAGTGGCTTGTTTGATGCAGTGAAGAAATTGAACTCGGAGAACCGTCTTTACGGTTTCCTTATGGGCCCTGGAGGTCTTGTCGATCACAACTACATTGAGATTACGGCCGACTTTATCGATCAATACCGTAATACGGGCGGTTTTGATATGATTGGTTCGGGCCGTACGAAGTTGGAGAAAGAAGATCAATTTGAGAAAGGGCTTCAGATTATCCGCGAGTTGAATATCTCTGCAATTGTCATTATCGGGGGAGACGACTCCAACACCAATGCCTGCGTGCTGGCTGAATACTATGCTGCAAAGAAATATGGTGTTCAGGTCATCGGTTGTCCAAAGACTATCGACGGCGACTTGAAGAACGACCAGATTGAGACTTCGTTCGGCTTCGACACGGCTACCAAAACCTACTCTGAACTGATTGGAAATATCGAGCGTGACTGCAATTCTGCCCGCAAGTATTGGCACTTTGTTAAGCTGATGGGGCGTTCCGCTTCTCACATCGCGCTCGAATGTGCTCTCCAGACACAGCCAAACATTTGTCTTATCTCAGAGGAAATAGAAGCCAAGGATATGACTTTGAACGAGGTTGTCGAGAACATTGCCGAAGCCGTAGCCTATCGGGCAGCACAAGGAAACAACTTTGGAGTTGTCTTAATTCCCGAAGGATTGATTGAGTTCATTCCTGCCATAGGGCGCCTAATACAGGAATTAAACGATCTTCTTGCAGCTCATGGTACTGATTATAAAGATTTGGACAAAGAGGCACAGCGCAAATATATTCTTGCGCATCTTTCAAAAGAGAATGCCGCAACATTTGAAACATTGCCCGAAGGAGTTGCACGCCAATTGAGTCTCGATCGCGATCCTCACGGAAATGTGCAGGTTTCATTGATTGAAACCGAGAAATTACTTTCCGAAATGGTTGCTACTAAACTCGAACAATGGGCTAAGGAAGGAAAGTTCAAAGGAAACTTTGCTGCACAACATCATTTCTTTGGCTACGAAGGTCGTTGTGCGGCTCCTTCGAATTTTGATGCAGACTATTGCTACGCTTTGGGCACAAGTGCGGCTCAACTTGTTGCGAATGGCAAGACGGGCTATATGGCCATCGTCAAGAATACCACTGCTAAAACCGATGAGTGGAGAGCGGGCGGTGTTCCAATCACAATGATGATGAATATGGAGAGACGTAACGGCGAGATGAAGCCTGTTATTCGCAAGGCGCTTGTAGAACTGGACGGCAAGCCTTTCAAAAGTTTTGCTGCAAAGCGTGACGGGTGGGCCAAGAACACGGAATATATCTACCCCGGACCTATCCAATATTGGGGACCGACGGAGGTGTGCGACCAGCCGACTAAGACCTTGATACTCGAGCAAGAATAGGCTGCACGATTTCTCAACCTATTTTTCAACGACACATAAAACATATAGGGAGTTGGATTTATCATTCGATAATTCTCATATCCCTATATGTTCTTCGCTATAACATGACGAATACGAAACGAACGATAGCTAAGAAAGTCTCACATACTTCGCATACAAAGCGTAAGCGGAAGGCTGTTCGTTCGCGCCGTTCTTTCCTGCACCGCTATCCGCGTTGGGCCGTTGCCTTGGGTGCTGTTGCCATGATTGTGCTCTATATTTGGTGTTTCTATTATTTTTTCGTAAGTCCGACGGGCTTCAGATGGCGCGCGCTTTACGGCGATGCCAAATATCCGGAAGGCTATGAAATCCATGGCATAGACATATCCCATTATCAGGCAGACATTGATTGGGGGCAATTGTCCAATGCAATGATTAAAGGTTGCCCCGTCCGCTTCATCATCATGAAGAGTACAGAAGGGGTAGGGAAACTTGACGAAGCATTCTACGAGAATTACCAGAATGCCGGCGATTACGGTTTCATTCGCGGCGCTTATCATTTCTGGAGTACGAAGTCTTCGGCCCGCGACCAGGCCTATTATTTTCTGGATAAAGTGCATCTGAATGAAGGCGACTTACCTCCCGTGCTTGACGTGGAACACAAGCCTAAAGACCAAAGTTTGGAAGATTTTCAACGCGATGTACTGACTTGGTTACATATCGTCGAGGACAAGTATCACGTGAAGCCCGTCATTTACACCTATTATAAGTTCAAACAAAGCTATCTTTCAGCCCCAGTCTTTGATGATTATCCTTATTGGATAGCCCATTATTACGTAGACAAAATAGAGTATAAGGGTCCATGGAAGTTTTGGCAGCACACGGATGCCGGGCGTTTGCCGGGCATAAAAGGTTATGTAGATTTCAATATCTACAATGGGAGCTTCTACGACCTCAAGCGATTGACAATAGGATACAATAAGTGGTAAAGTCTGCCGAGGCTTTTTTCTTCTGCGAGCCTTGGGATTTTTTCCCGTATGCCCCTCCGGGTTTCCCCGCCGATAACCATTTCAACTTTTAGCTCTCGTCGAAATTTCCGCCCGGCTATAAAAAAATCCCACAAATCAATGATTTGCGGGATGCTGATGTAGTCGGTACGAGAATCGAACTCGTATGCCAAGATTGAGAATCTTGTATCCTAACCGTTAGATGAACCGACCGATTAGCTTGCATTTGAATGAACATTGCCTGCGGAAGGAGGGGGATTCGAACCCCCGGTACGAAAATTCGCACGGCAGTTTAGCAAACTGCTGGTTTCAGCCACTCACCCATCCTTCCTTCAGATGGCTTGTTTCAATCTTGCCAAGCATTGTTCTTAAAAGCGGAGCAAAGGTATGAACATTTTCTGATATTGCCAAATTTTTTTCTTTGTTTTTTGATTTTATGATAGAATTCTGACAATATAAAGAGTCAACCAGCAAGCGTAATATTACGAAAGTTTTTTGGGAAACTCTCTCTCACTGGTGTAGAAAATATAATAATTCGATAGATTTCCTCTTTTTATGCACAAAATATTTTGGAATGAGCAGAAAAGTTATTACCTTTGCACAGAGTTTTTTAAAATGTGCATGGTTTGGAATCGATGAATACATTAATGATTAACGACCAGCTACACATTAATTAATATAGATAATATAAACATCCAACATCACCTAAGTAAGTAATGGAAGTTACAAGTTTTAATGAGATAATCGAGAATGCAATCATAAAGTATTGGAATCTTGATGCTGTAACAGACTATAAGAGTGTAACACTGCAATATCATGATGTGGCTCGCAAGAT
>ERZ772960.2217-NODE-2217-length-14469-cov-18.890107_pt1 | contig 14469 bp, 18 predicted proteins | sample MGYA00580678_ERZ772960 | MGnify/ENA primary metagenome ERZ772960 (study PRJEB29015, sample SAMEA2737930) | human oral metagenome | biome: human oral; feature: human-associated habitat; material: dental | place: China | collected 2059 ... | reverse complement strand
AACCCAATCTATGTAAATTGATAGCTTTCCCGGAAGCCGTTCCACCTAGTACATCACGACGGGCACTGGCAAAGTAGGTGCCTGCTTTTTTAGGGAAATTCTCTATATCGATAATTGTATCCCAGGAGGTTGTTCCAATAACGAGTGCCTTAAGTTGTTTATGCTTCATATTCATATTCCTATAATCATCCATTTTAAATGACTGTCCGGGATTCTACAACTTTCTACACAAACATTATTCAATAATTGCCATAAAGCAATAAAAAACAGCGAAAGCATACCGTTCTTATGCGCCTCCGCTTAGTTTTACAGTACATCCAATGTCATTAAGTTAAGCAGAATCAAGAATTATAGAGTCTTACCTACAAGCAGGTGAGGCTCTTTTTTGCACAAAAAGCAAAAAATACTTGACAGGCTAAACTGCAAAACTTTATATCTATAACAGATTTTTTTACTTGGTAAATCTAAGAATTACCGCTCTAGCTTTAGAACCCTCAAATTTTGTCCAATCTTTATTTACTTCTGATTGTATAGATATCATATCTACAGCATCTAAATACAATAGAATATCCTCCCCCACCAAATCTCTATCTTGTTTTAAAGTATATGAAATATTTTGTGTATTAATATCTAGAGACGATGCGAATTGGATATGCTTTTCATCTTTGTTATCTCCGCAATAAGAAATATCGATACCTGTTTTTGAAACAGATAGTTTCATTATATTGTTGTTATTTACTTCTAAAATCTGGCTTTCTTTCTCAATAAGTTTTCCCCTATCACATTCTGCATATACTATTTCTAGACCTTTTATCCTAGATCCTTCAACAAGATTAAAAGTATATGTATCTATCGAATCTGTCGAGGAATACTCTATTTGATCCGATTCCTTTTTCGATGTAACCTTCTGATCTTCTATATGACATGCGGATAGCAGTACGCAAGAAACCACAAGGAATAATTTAATTAATATTCTAGTCCCACTCACAATTTTACATTTAAAACACTGCATATTATTAACCGTCATAACTGCACCTCTCTCATTTTTACCTTACTTTTTAGATATCGGCTTTGCGAGATAAACGATTCCAAATATCAATAGGATGATAAGTAATCTACAGATTATTGCGTCCATATATCGTTGTTATCCCTAACGAAAAATTATCTGCTATACCCTTCTTCCCTACAAGTGCAGAAAAATAAACACTCATGTTCTCCCATGCTCCCGTGCCTACGCCTTTTTCGCATCCTAATTCACCTTCATCATATGAGTGACACACAAAAATACAAGTCTATTATTTCTCTAAAGGAAGTACTACAATAATCTAGTTAACTAGTTAAGAAAATGTCGGAATAGCTATCTATTTCGACATTTTCATTTAATGTAAAATATTTGATTATCCGAAGTAATCACTTCGTTAAGTAATATCAGAAAAACAAAAGGTACCCGAAATTTCGGATACCCTTATATGGCGCCTTAAACGAAGTTAAAAAAGTGAAATAAATCATGTTAAATAAAGGCTTTTATAAATTCATGAATACTTTAATGAATACTTTTGCTACAATTTTCTTATCTTTTTTACTTTCTATTAGCCTTATCAATCATTTCTTTCATCGCATTTCTGATTACGTCTGCTTGAGTTACACCAAGTTTTTGACATGCTTCACGGAACGCTAAAACAAATTCATTTTTGTATGTAGCAGATACTCTCATCATGTTTTCTGCTCGCCACTTTGCATTATATTCTTTCTGATTAAAATCGCCGTTACTTGTTTTTGGCATATTATTGATCCTTTCTATTTCTGAGAAGCAAAACCGTTACAACACTTGCAGTCAAAACAGCAACTATGATATAAATTGGCATACTTGATATTTTATGAAAAACAACCTATAATTCAACTAAGGAGAGGGGCTTTCGCCCCTAGCCGGAATCACTTGGTCAGCCACCATGTGATAAATCCAGCAACTACTCCCGACAGGACACCGACGAGGAAATCACGTGCAAGGCGTTTCAGCTCATCGGTTTTTATTTTGTTTTTCATCTTACCTCCTTTCCGAATATATAATAGCACAATGACGTCACTGTGTAAAGTATTTTTATGAAATATTTTATTTTTTTGTATAAAAAACGAGCCTACCCTCGCAATGAGAGTAGGCTTTCAATTACTTCATATCTTCTTCGACAATATCATTAGGTTCTACTTCCGGCAAACCTGCGAGAGATGTTCCGATTGATAGAATTGCGGCTAATGCAGAAGTAGAGCAAACTAACTTCCAATCAACCGCTCCGATGGTTGCTGTTGTTCCGATTGCTGCAACGAATGTCTGTGCTGCTGTCTTTAATGCACGTCTGCCTGCTGCCTTTGCCCATTTAGTCCAATATTGTTTGTCTTTCATCTTTTTGTTACCTTTCCCTTTCTTCTTAACTCTTCATAGAGTTGATCGCCTGTATGATTTCCACCAAGCGCTTTGTAAACTGTGTGTATCTTATCGACCTCTCTAAATTCATCGACCGTGATTTTGTCCTTGTCGATTAGATCTGCGTGCCATTTGTAAAGTTGACCTCTAAGTATGATCTGCATTCCCTGCTTGATCATACTTAGATCATTTTTTAATTCTGTATCCTCATCTGCTTTCCGCTGCTTCATGCCTTTAATCTTCGCAATCAACCAAGCAATGGCACCACCTGCTACAGCGGAAATAACGGTATTGTAGATGGGAGTAATCAACGGATTCATCGTTTCGAGCATGTCCTTATCCCACTCTGATAGTTGTTCCCGGATAGATCAGATTAGGTTCACTAATACCATTCACCTCTGCTAACCACTGCCACGTTGTACCGTATCTTGCAGCAATGCTTGATAGATTATCACCCGGCTGAATAGTGTAGTATTCATCATCAGATGATTGCGGTGACACTACGCCATCAATCACAATGCGATCTCCTACATGAATAATGTCCGGATTAGAGATGCCATTAATGGCTGCTAGATGCTGATATGTAGTGCCGAATCTCTGTGCAATTTCTGATAATGTATCGCCTGCCTGTACGATGTATGTTGTGCCATCAATCTGTGCTACTGGTTGTTCGTATGTCTGTACTTGTGGTTGTGGTTGTGGTGCAACATATTCACCGCTTGGATTAGCATATTTCATCCATGCTTCTGCATCGCCATAGAATTTATCTAAATCAACGCCACCATCATATCCATAAACGCGGCCGTTTCCTCCTGCGTATTGGCGCATTGCGCATGCGTACGCTCCCTCGTTCCACGGTGTGTCCTGGTAGTATGTCGGCTCGCTGTCTGCATATTCTGCAACCCACAGGCCGTAATCTCCGACGCCTGCAACCTTATTTAATGCGGACGCCTGAATATAAACTAATGGCTTCACGCCTGTCTGGTTATAAACGTTATCACACCAGGCCTTGATCCATTCGTTTGGATAAACGTTCCACGCTGCGTTGCTCTCTCCCTCGAAGTCAAGAACCAGAATTCCTTTGTGGATATATCCTTGAATGTTCTGCAAGAAGAAATTACTTTCCGCGATTGGATCGCCTCCGTTGGCGTAATGATAAACACCGAATAATTTACCCATCTCGATTGCCTGCTGCACGTGTGTGTCGCAGCATGGGTTAATATATCCGGTTCCCTCCGTAGCCTTTACAACTACGAAGTCGTAACTAATTTGTCGCAAGTCTAGGCTTTGCTGCCAGCTTGCAACGTCAATTCCTTGTAATGCCATTTTTTCCACCTCTTTCTTTCTATCTAAAAAAGCACCCTTTCGAGTGCCTTAATAGCAATATATTTTTTATTTGACATAAATATCAATTTTATCAGCTGCCGTTAAAATAGAATTTTGAAGCACATAGTCATTTCCGTTATCGGCTCCGTTGTAAAATCTGAAGAAATGATCAGATGCTTGCCCATTTCCACCTACCCAAAAATCATAATATCCTTTATTTGGAACAGAAATAATTAAGCTACTTTTAACTGCGTATGATGGGCCGGTAGATGTATATGTAGCTAATATTTCCTTTTTCCCTTTAGGAATAGTTATGCGAACTGTGCCAGGCATTAGCGTTCCGATATATTCGTAATAAACACTACCACTCGGCTGTGATTGTGTTGCTCCTACTGCGTCATCAAGTGCCTTTAGATCTTGTGCAATTGTATTGCTCGCCTTTATTACTTTTCCGTTTTGCTTCGTTCCTATTTTATCAAATATTTCACTATCCTTTTTTCGCAAATCAGATATCACATTTTCAGTCTCAGTTTTGTTTTTTGTAGTATCTTCTTTAAACTTTGTGAGATCTGTGCTCAATTTTTGCACATCCGTTGCAATTTGTGAAATACCGTTTTTAATCGTGGTCGTATCCGCCGCTAATGCATCAGCAGTAGTTTTTGCTTCTCCGGCATGTTTTTTTGATAATGCCGCTTGTTCCGTAGAGGTTTTTACAGCAGCTGCAGCTTCTGAAATTGCCTGCTGAAAGATTGCGATTTCAGAATCGGAAACAATCCCATCTGCTCCAGGTTTTTCTTCAACATAAACATTGAAGTTATATGTTCCGTGCGTACCACCATCAAATGTGATTTCATACTTGCTGATTCCAATTGCCGCCGTCATCTGTTCAGTTTCCGTGATACATACACGACCATTTTCATCAATTGTACCTGCAAGCGCTATGATCTTATTATCAGGCTTTATTCCAATGATTGATGCGTCTGTAGGAACGATTTTAATCCCGTTTTCATCATACAAAGTAAAGCGCCACACTTCACCTTTATCATATTGATTCGCATTGATGATACGTTGTATCGTCGAATTTGGAATAATACATATTTCAAAATCTCTAATAATCATGCTTAATCCTCCTAATAGATAACACTTCCCTGTTTCCCTTTAATTGCAACTGTTCCATCAGGGCCTATCGATATAAAACCATTACCAGCATCGTTTCCAATTGTTATTGACCCATCAGGTGTCGTTTGAATTAATGGATTTGTTTTATGACCGTTTTTAAATATTGCAAAAACATCCGTATCGATAACAAATCTACCCTTTGAGCCGGTAAAACGTAGTCCATAGTCAGGATCATAGTAAGCTTTGACACCATCCGCTTCATCACCAAAAAATATCACCGGAGATTTAATAGTTCCGCCAGTAATTTGTGATCCAATAATCTTAATCGCATTGATTGTTCCTGACGCAATATAATCTGCAACAAATTTTCCATCAAGTGTCCATGCAGATTTGAACGGTCCATTGTATCCACTCGAACTGAAGCCAATACCGTTCATATTGATCCGTAATACATACTTTGCCTTTGCTTTATCAGAATTATCCATGATAAGAATTTCATTTGGTTGACCGGCTTCGTTTCGGTTTATCACCACGTTTCCGCCATCACCGCCGGTGATTAATTCTGTTGCATGATTGATCGCATCTTCCAAGAAAGAATGTACGCCTTTAACCTTCTTTTCTGCTGCTTCTTCCGCCTTTTGATTGACTACATCGCCAAGTTTCGATTTTGCGTTACCGATTTCGATTTTTTTGTATCTTCCGGTAATGCAGTCATATTCCGTTTTGACGACCTTTGCAGATGCATCAATCTGTAGTGTCGGATATGATATTGTGACGATATCGCCAAGTCCAACACGCTCCAGTATTGCTACATTTTTATATTCTTCCGTCTGCCACAGCGGTACAAATTCAATCGAGTAATTCGAGGCCGGAATGCCTACATTATTTATCTTGATATAACTCGTAGCATCCTGATTCAACTGTTCTTTTGTCGGTGTTTCCGGATAATCACTCGACTTATCTAAGATAAAGATATTTTCTCTTGGATAGTTTTGGTGATTTTCTGCATATTGCACATCACCATAGATATTCACGTCATCTTTTGTGCAAAATGCAAGAACGCCTGTATAGGTGCTTTCGATTGTTTCTTCAAGTTCCAATCCCGTCAGATTCTTGCCATATTGTATCAATACACCATTATCTCTGCCGCGATGTGCATGCAGATATACATTCGTCCCGTTATATTCATATTCACCGCCAAATACATCGAGAACACTCCCTTGTACACCTCCTAACAGCGACAACAAGGTCATCGGCTCCGCCTGTTCATAAATGCTCTTGGCATTAACTATATCTGTCTGAAAAGTAAATGCATGTTCCAACATCGAATTACGCTTCAGACCGTCCAAAACCGCTGAAACACCTGTTGCCTTGAATGGCTTGACTGGAATTCCCTTTAAATCAAATGCAATGTGTTCTGCATACACTTCGCATGCATTATCCATCAATTTTTTCACTGTCAATATTCTAAATGGCTGTGGTTCATCACCTTCACGCGGTTCCGTTAGAATGATACGCGATTGCTTCAACTCAGGATAAAGTGCCGCATTTAAAGGATATTTTAAAATCAAAGAAAAAGAACCGTTTAGTTCTTCAGTAACGATGCACTCCGTGCAATCTATCAATTGGCCAATACCATTAGTTTTAAATACAGTTTCATTTTTTTCATATAAAATAATCATAATGTCCACCACCTTGGTTTAATTTCTACCTTTGTTATCCCATCACCTAATCCGATTTGATTTTCACCGGGAATCAATACAATCTTTTTATTGATACGACTGATGTTCCCGTTTCGGCTTTCGATACCCTCGAAGGCAGCGGAAATTTCTGTGTCGATATCTATATACTTTTTTCCGGAACGATTGATCGTAATCTCATCATTCCCGATACGCACAATCCCTTTGCCATATATCCTAATTAAAGGGCTTGCCGCAAAACTTGTAGGATTTAAAATACTTCCGGATTTTGTAAATTCAACGGTGTTTTCTCCTGATTTCAGGAATGATGCCGGCTTGAAATCGAATTCAGCATCACAACTTGCCATATTTCGGAATATAGAAAACTCAATCGAATTGATCACACGTGCCATTCTATAGACCTCTGTATCGTATGTATCTTCAAAACGATGATACCCCGAATCGGAAAGCAACCATGCTTTGATTGCTTTCGTTTTCGTTGCAAGATCGCCATTCATGACGACGATACGATATTTCTTTTGAAAATTATCATACGTTCCGTCTGCATAATGCAGTTTCCCATTTTTCCCCGGCACCGTAAAATCGGAGATGCGTGGAGCTGGCGCATTGTATTCTTCTTTACTTGATACGACTGCACCAAAATTGCGGTTAGATCTGCCGTTATAAATAATCATTTGTCTCATCGCCCTCGTTGCATCTCCTTTCTAATCTTTTCAATCACCATATTTGCGATTGCGTTATTATCTTGTCCCGGCAATGTCTGAATAGTGATATAGTTCGTAACTTGTCCGCCACCAGTTAATTCCTTCAGCTTCGCTTCGGATAATACAACTTCCCTGCCGGCTTCGCCACCACCGAGCAGTTTATCGCCCATGCTGCCGAAAATCGTTGCACCACTTAAAAGTAACGGCTGCTGCATTGCCTTTGCGTACCAATTTACGCCTATCTTAGGCAAGCCACCTTTTAACCAATCAAGAGGGTTAAGGCTTCCACTGATTGAAAAATGTGGCAATGGTATATGCGGCCATCTGAATTCAAAGTTAAACAATCCTTTGATTGTATCGACTGCACCCGTGAAGATGCCGACAATTCCACTCCAAATATCAGAAGCACCATTTTTTATACCACTCCATTTATCTCCGAACCAATCAACGACACCGCTCCATGCATTTCCAATCGCATTGCGGGCATCTGTAACAGCGCCGCTGATCTTACTCCATATGTCCCTAGTGATGTTGCATATCGTATCCCAATTCGCCGCAAGGGCAACTCCGATTGCAATCAATGCTGCAATTGCCACAATAACGATTCCGACTGGACTTGCAACTGCGCCAAGAACTGCAATAACATTCCCAAATAAAACAATTGCATTACCGACAATTACTAATAATGGTCCTACTGCCGCAATGATTAATGCAATCGTAATAATAACTTTCTGCATCCCAGGATCAAGAGATTCCCATGCATTTTTCAAACCCATCAAAAAATTTGACAGTTTTTCCAAAATAGGCAGTAACAACTCCATCAACGTTCCACCGAGTTCAGAGCCAACAACCTTTGCTTTGTTCATCATCACATTAAATTTATCGATTGGATCCTGCATTCCCTCAAATGTATTGTCCAAATTTCCGCCAGCATCAGCTATTGCTGCACCCAAATCCGAAAAATTTAATGTTCCATTTTTGACCGCGCCGTATATCTGATCGCCTGATTTCCCAAATAAATCATAGGATGCCTTTAATCCGTCAATGCCTTCTTTTTGTCCCAAGATCGTTTGTTGCAGATCTTCCAGTGCCTGATTCAACGGTATGCCATCCTGCACAGCATTTTTCAGTGCCTTGCGCAATCCGTTCATAACCGTTTCGGAGTTTGCACCTGATGTTTCAAGTTGTCCCATCAATGATACGGATTGTTCAATATTAAGTCCCATTTCTTGGAACGCTGTGCCGTTTTGAATCAATCCGGACAATAAAGCATCCATTGATGCTCCGGTCTGTTGACCAACAAGATTCAATCGATCGAGCAATGTGCCGGCAGATTCAGAGCCTAATCCAAACGCCGATAATGCCTTTTGTGTTTCATCAATGGATGACGAAACATCTAGTTGATTGATCTTTGCAAATTTAATAAACTTTGTCGATAAATCTTCCAACGCTTGGCCGGTCAAGCCGAACCGTGTGTTGACCTCTCCGACCGCCGCGCCGGCAATATCAAAACTTGTCGGAATCTGTGAAGCAATGTTCGTCACCATTCCTTCCATTTCTTTTAGGTTCTGCCCAGTTGCTCCGGTCTTTGCACGTACCGTATCAAATCCGACATCGACTTCTTTAAACGCCGCTATTGCCGCGGCACCAACTCCGACGATTGGTGCTGTAACATTCTTGGACATGCTTGCACCAACATCCTTGATGCCCGATCCAAGATCCTTCACTTTGTCGCCAGCAACCTGCATCTGTTGTTTAAAAACAGACCCAAAATCCTTGGCCTGTTTTTCCAAATATTTAAGACTGTTTGTTGTATCTGCAATCTCTCTTTCAAGAGCCTGCATCTGCTGTTTATTCTCTTCCGATGGGTCTGCCTTTTTTAACTGTTCATACGCTTCTTTCGTCTCTTTTAACTTATCTTTTGTTGCCGCGATTGATGTTTTTAAAAGGTCCTGTTTCTGTTTCAACAGGGTTACGTTACCCGGATCTATTTTCAACAATCGATTGACATCTTTCAAAGATGACTGCGTATCTTTTAAAGTCGAATTTGCCTTTTTCAATGCTTCGGATAACTTCGTGGTATTCCCATCTATTTCAATTGTGATTCCTTTGATTCTATCTGCCATTTTTTCCTCCTAAAAGTTATCCATATCTTCCTGTGTTGCCAAAACAGGATATTCATAGTCATCGTTTGCTTGTTCTACCGCCATATCCATAACAGCGCCAAGATCCAAAACATCCAAATCTTCAAGCGTTAATCCAAGTTGTTTGCATCGTAAAAGTATTAATGCCGACGTGATCTCGCGGTCCGTCGGCTTTGGGAGTTTTTTGCTTCTACACTCAATTTTTGTGAATCTGCCCAAAGTTCAACAACCTGTGGCATTACTTCTTCTATTGGAAATATTTCGAATGTATCAAGCCATTCAAGCGGATCATCCGCAATCATAGAATCAGCTTGTTTCGCCAATGTATATGATAGATTCAAAAAAATTTCAAGCACGCCGGAAGGGATATCCTTCTTGGATTTCTTCATGGCTTTATCAATCGTATTCATATCTGCAATCAAATCAGAATGAAATTTATTTCTATAGCGAATGATTGTGCTTGCTGTCGCTTTGAACTTCACTTCTTTTCCATTAATTAAAATATTGCGTTCCATTTACACCTCCTGAATAGTTTGAAAAAGGCAGTCGCATTACGCGTCTGCCTTTTCATAAACTTTGTCAAACCACGTTTTATATTTTTCCTCTTTATCTGACGTGATTGTCGCTTTTATGCAGTCGTCCGTTTCGCGTGGCATTACAGTTATTTTGACCGTATCATGCACAGGTGATGTGGACTTCTGTTTTGTTGAAGTCGATAACGAAGGGCGTGAGAACTTAACTCTATATAAAGCAACTCTCTTACCCTTTATAGTTGGATCTCCACTAACTTTAAATTCATACATTAATGCAAATTCTTTCGCTACATCTGTCGCTTTTTCCAAGATTGCACCGTCCGTATTTTTTTCATGGCCAAACATCATAGTTAGAATTTCATCATCAAGCATCTCAACTTCAAGATTCCCTTCGTAACCGTTGTTCGTATCTTCTTTATACCAAATGACATCATCCGCATACTCTTCAGACTCTTCGCCACTTGCATCTAACGTGATACTGACTGCACCTGTAATTTTTTTTGGTGTATCATATGTATATTTACCTTCCGTCGATTTCACTTCGGCAATATGTAAATTTTTAATTCCGTATTTAATTCTACCCATCAATAACTACCTCACTTTCATACAATACTTCATACATTCCTTCACTTGTCAGATTCTGCTCGCTTCGCACATATGGAATTTCCGCTGCTCGTAGTTTCTCTTCTACGATGTTTTCAACTTTAAAGTCCTTGTGTTTGGAGTACAATTCAATGTTTATACTTCTGATTTTGGTGTAATTCTTATCATCAGCATATTCATCATTCGATGACGGAAACCAATACAGAAGATAAGGTAATTCAGGAGCAGCTTTCTCGGGGAACGAATAATAAGCGCATTTTTCTGCGCCTAATATACTCTCCATCATTTTTTCCAATTCGACGGAATTCATCGTGATAACTCCTCCTTTAATTTTCTTATCACTTCTTTCTGTGCCCAATCATTGACATCTGCAATATGTGGATACGCACCCACACGCCCACCGCCTGCTTTAGCATGTCCAAATTCCAACAAGTGAGTGATTTGATACTTTTTCTTATTGTGCACTACAGATTTTACTTGTGTGCGCCCTGTTTCGACTTTTGCTGTCCAGCCTCTATTGTATTCGCCGGTCCTGCTTTTAAATGAGCCGCCGTGTTTTAATTTTTTCGTTGCGTCCTTTGCAACGTCAGGAACTACTTTTTCAAGGCACCTGCTTGCCTTATCACCATATTCATCAAGTATCGTATTGATTTCAGATGACAAACTTCCCGGTAATATATTCTTACTCATTGCCTTTCCTCAGCTCCGTATACAGTTCGATATCATCATCTTTTTCATACGTTCGATATACGGTGTATCTTTTATTTTTAAATTCAATGATTTCTTCATCGTTGTAGTCATATTTAAACAATGTGAATTTTTTCTGCGGTTTCAAACCGTTCAATCCTCCGTTGAAGAACTCACTTTGTGACGCTGAATCAGCAGAGCAAAATATCTGTTTTTTCGTTTCCATAGTTTCAAAAACACCGTTATCGTTTTTGATATACGATGAAGAAATTAAAAAAAGAACCTCTGATTTATCCATAACTACCTCTAACTACCTCTAAAATTTCGTATAGTCTGCTGACATGCCCAATTGCATCTTCTGCTCATCATACGATTTTTTAAGACGCTCATAGTCATTAGGTTGACCAAAATTTAGTCTAACATACGTGATGATTGCGTGTTCGATGATTGATGGCAGTGGTTCTTTTTTCAAAATTTCCGGTGAAACGCCAGCAACAAGCAAGTCTTGATATGCCGCAGCTGCAAGCATGGTCAATTCTTCATCAAATGCATCCGTAGTAATTCGCAGGCTCAATTTTATTTTTCCTAATTCCATCGCTAGCTCCTTTATCTATTAAAAGGAGCGGGTTTGCCGCTCCTTAATGATTATGCTTGTGTGATTACCTGCATACCATGGAATACAACCAAATCAGCATTCGCTGTCTGCAATCCGCGTACAGCGATAACATTCTTTTTGAAGAATTCGCCCGATTCATCCGTATCGATTGTATAGTCATCCCACATTGGCATATCGATTGTCAATGGTTGACCAAAAAGCTGCGTTCCCTTCTCTAATTGATCAAGGATTCTAAAACGGGTGATCGTACCGCCATCTTGAATCGTTCCAGATGAAGTCGTATTCGGGTCAAAGCTGATTTCATAAATCGCTTTCTTTTCACTTGTCCCACGTACTTTGCCAAGAGCAGAAAGATCTTCTTGTGCAATATACAGGCACACATTACCCTTATTTTTAATTGCTCTAAATCCGAGCACAAGATTACGCAAATAGTCTTGATCTAGTGCAACGGTTGTACGCTTTTCAGCCAATGGTGATGCTTTGACAGCCGCTACGATCTTATCAGATGCCTTTGCACGCAATGCGGATAACGCTGCATTTTCGACTGCGTTAAGATAGTTCAACGGAGTCATCTTCTTGACCTGCTTTGAAACAGTATCAAAGACACCCCATTCAGCTGGTGTAATCTTTACTGTGTCAAATGTAGCACCGGTGCCGACAATGTCATTTCCTTCTGTTACATCGTCAGCAGAAGCATTTGTTTTCTGATACCCAACTTCCCATGTACCATTTCCGGACAGTTCGATTGCATTTACATCATCAACAATATCTAATGCAACATCAGCGAGTTCACTGATGCCGCCGACCGCAGTAGGTTTTGCAATCTTTCCAGTACTTAATAACGCACGCTTAGTAATATGACCGTTTTCAATAAGTTCATTCGCACGCTTTTCTAAACCATTTGTTTCCGTTGTACGAGTTTCCACGATTTCTCCTTCTCCACTTGCAACTTTTTGCATAAGAGTCTTGCGCTTTTCAGCAGATTCCTTTAGTTGCTTTTTTCTTGCTTCCAATTGATTTACTTCTTTTTCTAATGCCTCGATGTCAGCATCGTCCTTTTCCAATTCTTCCTTGATTTCAGACATACGCTTTTCAACATCATCAAAATTCATTTTGTCGATATCCATTTTTAGCCCTCCATTTCCGACAATTTTAACTTCAATTTCAGTCTTGCTCTTCTGTGTTCTTTTTCCTGCGCCTTCAGTCGCTCCGCTTTAATTTCAGCAATCACTCCGTCGCCAAAATTTCGCGCAGATATATCAGTACCATCATTCGCCGGAATAGAAACCGCTGATACATCATACAGTTTTCCAATTTTCGTGATGGTACGTAGAACCGTAGTAATGCCATTTTCATGGTCTTCTGTTACTTCTCTCTTATCTTCAAGAACTGTAAATGCAAACGACATTCTGTCAATTACACCATTCTTGATGTCTGCATATAATCCGGGACCTCCAGATGATTTACTCAAATCAGCCCTTGTAAATAAGCCGACATTATCAGGTTTCACCTCAAGTGTGTTATTTCTTGTCCGAGCATATACTCTGCCGGAATGATCAAACTGCATGATGACATCCGACATATCACATTCCGCAAATGCATTTCTGTCAATTTGCTCATACACTTTATAATCGTCCCAGTCATACAACAGATATGGTTCATCAAATGTGCATGCATGACCCTCAACAATCAACGCATCATCATCGCTATCAATCGTCCTGAACTCCGGATGCATATCATTTCTTCTGATCTGTCTTCCTTCGTTTATTTTTTCCAAAATTGTTTTATTCATTTTTTTCACCTTCCTCAGATTTTTCACCCGCAAAATAATATTCTCCTCTGATCGGCGCATGCTGTCCGGCACCATCCGGCAGCGGTCCCCAGTTGAACAATTCTCTTATTTCATCAATCATAATTGCACCGCGATCACCAAGTTCTTTTGCCATCGACACTTTCGCGCCAATCGACATGTATTGCAGGCGATTAGCTACAGCTACAAAATAAGAACCATTCGATTGTTCAAATGATGTATACATCCATTTAGTTATTACTTCTGACAGTTGGATTGCCATCGGTTCAATAGCACCATTAAAAAAGGCATCTAATTCATCGCCTGTTGCTGAGTTATTTAATATTTTTTCATTGACCCCATAATAGAATGTTACATTCTTCTGAATTAATTCACGTTCAGCAGAACTTGGATTGTATACATTTGGCGTAATCTGTTTAACATTACTATACGTATTAGGAAATAGTAGTAACCCACCACCATCACCAGATAGATTTTCTTCTGTAAATCGCTTACGTTCTTTAGCTAAATCTTCTGTTTTAGTGAAGTTAGTAACATTCGCCATAAAACGATATGTGCTGGCATTTTTAACAGCCTCTTCAATACCTTGATTTTGAATATTAATCAGGCTCATTGTTGCATTAAGTGCTGTGTTCGATTCTCCGAAATAATCGTTCTTGTATTGGAATTTTGTCAAAATCCCAATATTTGAAAGTTCTTCTGCAGCCGCTTGTCCATTTGCAAAAATAAAACGAATCCACGGAACTTTATTTGCAACAACAAGTTCATAGCGCTCTGGCAAGAATGTAATCATACCAACTCTTTGCAT
>ERZ772960.2216-NODE-2216-length-14471-cov-14.591149_pt1 | contig 14471 bp, 8 predicted proteins | sample MGYA00580678_ERZ772960 | MGnify/ENA primary metagenome ERZ772960 (study PRJEB29015, sample SAMEA2737930) | human oral metagenome | biome: human oral; feature: human-associated habitat; material: dental | place: China | collected 2059 ... | reverse complement strand
TCTATGACAACATTATGAAGGCATCAACGCTGGCAGAGCTTGAAGATATTTGGGCGCCCTTCAAAAAGAAGAAAAAGACACGCGGTATGCTGGCTGTTGAACGCGGTTTGCAGGGCTTAGCGGATTTAATGAAGGAATTGGATGAAGCGGAGCTTGCAAAACGGGCGCAGGACTTTGTTAAAACCGATTGTGAAGACGAAACGCTCAATGTACCAACGGTAGAGGATGCGCTTGCGGGAGCTTCCGATATTATCGCCGAAGAAACAGCGCAGGATACTGAAAACCGGAAAGCGGTACATGATTTCTTTATGGCAACCGGTCTTTTTGAAGTGAAGGGTATCGGGGATGAAGAAGCGCAGAAAACCTCTGTGTATCAGATGTACTGGGATTATTCCGAGGCACTCAACCAAATTAAGCCGCACCGGGTATTGGCAATTAACCGCGGGGAACGCGAACAGGTACTCGAAGTAAAAATCACCGTTGATGTAGACGAAGCGGTTGCACGTGTACAGAGCCGTTCGGTACAGCATAACAAATACCACAGCGAAGCGATTGCAGACGGAGTTGTGCGGCTGCTTAGCCCGGCGGTACTGCGCGAAATCCGCAGCAACTTAGGCGAAGACGCCGACACCCACGGCATTACTATTTTTAGCGAAAACTTAAAACACCTTTTGATGACGCAGCCGATTAAGGGAACCCGCGTACTCGGCGTAGACCCCGGTATCAGAACCGGCACCAAATGCGCCGCCTTAGACGAAACCGGCAAGTACCTCGGCTCCTTTGTGATTTACCAACACAAGGCGGAAGAGGCAAAAGCAGCGCTGCTCAAAGCGGTTAAAGACTATAAGGTGCAGCTGATCGCGGTGGGCAACGGGACAGGCTCTCACGAGGTGCAGGAAATCGTCTCCGATGTGATTAAAACACATTGTCCCGACGTGCTGTTCACCGTGGTGGATGAGGACGGTGCTTCCGTGTATTCCGCAGGAGATGTTGCCCGCGAGGAATTCCCCGACTTGGATTTAACTATCCGCGGCGCTATCTCCATCGGGCGGCGCTTGCAGGATCCCCTTGCGGAGTTGGTCAAAATCGATCCCAAGTCTATCGGTGTCGGGCTCTATCAGCATGATTTAAACCAGAAAAAGCTTTCAGAAGAGCTGGATGCGGTTGTCGGTTCGGTAGTAAACAATGTCGGTGTTAATTTGAACACCGCAAGCGCCTCGCTGCTCAAATATGTGTCCGGTATTACGAGCGGATTGGCAAAAAAGATTGTGAGCTACCGTGAAAAAACCGGCATCTTTACCGACCGGGAGCAGCTTCATAATGTCAGCGGTTTAGGCCCCAAGGCCTTTGAACAATGTGCCGGTTTTTTAAAGATACCGGAGAGCGCCAATCCGCTGGATAACTCGTGGGTACACCCCGAAAACTATCCTGCAGCGGAGGTTATCTATCAGATTGTTCGCAAAAATGAACCGGTAACCAAAGAGGTACGGACGGAGCTGCAGGAAAAGTATCAGCTCGGCGAGCAAACAGTTAGCGATATTATCGAAGAGCTGAAAAAACCGAACCGCGACCCTCGTGAGGACTGCCCCAAGCCGATTATGCAGCAGGGCGTTCTCTTGTTTGAAGACCTTAAACTCGGCATGACCGTTAAGGGCAAGATCAAAAACGTTGTAGACTTCGGTGCCTTTGTTGACCTCGGCATTAAAGAAACCGCCCTGCTGCACATCTCCGAGATGAGCGACAGCTTTGTTTCCGATCCGCTTGAGGCAGTAAAAGTCGGCGATATTGTCGAATGCCGGATTATTGCGCTCGACGAAGCGCGCCGCCGTATCTCACTCAGCCGGAAAAGCGAAAGCGGGGTACAGGGAAAGCTGACCGCAAAGCAAAAGGCGGAAGTAAAAAAGATTACCGTAAAGACTAAGGACGGAAAAACCGTTGCGGTTAAGACTAGCAGCGGCGCTCCTGCCGTGCAGGGTGAAAAACACTTGGCTCACCGCGGGGAGCGGCAGCCGGCAGTCCGTTCGGAAAGGCGCGTTGCAGAATCCCGACCGAGACGTGACGATGACGGCACCAAATATAATCCGTTTGCGGCATTCTTTAATAAGAAGTAAAAAAGCATTCGAACTTTACATGGAACGCCGAACCTGCCGTAACGGCTATGGATAAAGTAGACGTATTATTTTTATCTAAAATTCCAGAGATGTAAGGGGAACGGCAATAAAGTGAGTGTGAAAACTCGCTGCCAAAAGTGTACAAGGATGTACACTTTTGGCGTTGGAGGAACGCAGATGCGCCGCCGTTACAGCTAGATTTTAAATTTACCGACCTCTTGCGCAAGCTTCATAATACTGGCTTTATTTTCTGCTGTAATCGAAACGACCTCGCCTATCGTATTCGTTATTTGTTCTGCTCCGGATGCTATCTCCGTCATGCTGTCGGTAGTTTCCCGCGTAATATCCGCCAGTTTTTGCATCTCTGCAACTATTTGTTTGCCCCCTTCAAGCATCTCGCCGGAAGCGGAACTGACCTCTTTCGTTACCTTATTGATTGTCTCAATAGCCGACAAAACTTGCGTGCTGTTTTCTTCTTGTTCACGCATAAGATTTACAATTGAATCTTCTTTTGAGGAAATTTGACTGATAAGGTCATATACATCGATGAATGTTTTTTCAGCTTGTATACCAGCCTCGGAAACTTGCGCGATAATTTCCGTCGATTCTTTGATAACCGCTCCTATCTGCTTTCCCTGCATATTGGACTCTTCAGCAAGTTTTCTAATTTCATCGGCAACGACGGCAAAACCTTTGCCCGATTCTCCTGCATGGGCAGCTTCAATTGCTGCATTCATTGCTAAAAGGTTCGTTTGACTGGCTATATTCTGAATAACTTGGCTTGCTTCAAGCAGCGCTTCCGATTTTTCAGCAATCCGCGTGATAAACTCATTTGCAGCCCGTGCGCCGTTTGTTCCCGTTTTCATCTGACCGTATGCGGCTTTAATCAGTCTATCATTTTGTGAAAGTATTTTATTAATGCGGAGCATATTTTCTGTCGTGCTTGTTATTAATGCCGAAGACTGCGCAATACTTTCCGACTGTGTGGTAATCCCTTCAACAAGAAGATTGAGCTTCTTTTCAATTTGTTCAGTTGTCGCTGCCGTTTCCGTTACTCCTGCCGCCTGCATTAACGCTTTTTCTTTAACGGCTTCGGTGTTGTTGCTTATCTGTTTTACCGCGACCGCCGTTTCTTCCATGTTGCTTGATAAATCGGAACCGATTGCCATCATTTTATCAGCTTCTTCTTTTAGAGCAGTCAGCATAGTGTGGCTGTGCTCCGTTGCCATATTTAAATGAGTCATAAGCTGTCCGATTTCATCATGCCGTTTTATTATTATGCGGTCAGTGAGATCGCCTGCCGCAATTTTGCCGAACATGGTCTCAAGCCGTTTAAAATAGCGTTTGAGAGAGTTCGCTGCAATAAAAGCCAAGGTAAAATACAGGACGAACATAAAAAAGCCGATAAGAATCATAGTCTTCAAAAGGGCATAAAAAAGAGAAAGAATTTCGTTTTGTGCTACAAGAATAACCAGCTTCCATCCTGATTCGGGAAGAGGGAAAAGAAAAGATTTCCATTGTTTTCCATTAATCGTCAGTATAGCGGAATCTGTTATTTGCTCGGTTTCGGAAAAAGTATAAATTCCGGTTTCAGATAATGTTTTAAAGTTAAATTCGGGATATTTTGAATCCGCTAAAATCGTACCGTCATTTTGAAATAACACACAATAACCGGTCTTCCCAATGCGGGTACCGGTAATAAATGTTGTTAAATCCGTTAAATTTATGTCAAGTCCGATACAACCGATAAATTCACCGTTTGCATTGCTGACGCTTTGTGCAATCGTAAAGGTTAGCACACCGTCGGCAGAACGATAGGCTTCCGTTATTACGCTTTTTCCGTTTGCGTTTACGGCATTTTGGTACCATGGCCTCTCACGCGGATCAAAATAGGTAGGGAGCTGTTCAGCGGATAAGCCTACAGTGCCGCCCCATTTTGTTCCCATATAGATTTCTTTAAATTCCGGGTAATGTTTTTTTACCAAATCAAATAAAAAAGAAATCTCCTGCTCTGTTGTTCCATCATGTGTATATGTCTTACCTGATTGTTTTGCTTCCATCGTATAACTGTAAATGGTTTCATCAGCGCCTTGCACAGTAGGCTCTTCGACAAGCATTCGAATGGTATTTTTACCGTTTTTTATAAAAATATTTATTGATTTTTCGATATTAAAGAATTGCTGTGCGGTAAATTCATCGAACAGGGCGGTGTTCTTTTTATACAGCTGAAAGCCGACAATAGCGCTAATAAAGCCGATAATCGAAATAATTGTTATCGTGATTGCCCGTAAAAGTCTAAAGCGGATTGAGGTTGCCTTTTTCATCATAGTATTCCCTTTTGAAGCAGATACCTGTGATTGGTAATTATTGTGTGCATGGGGGGGGGTAATATATCCATTTCTTTCATTCATGTCAAGTTCTCCTAAATGGTTTTCCGCATTATAACCACAGTTAACAAAACCGTCAACTCGAATTTCAACAAATTGAATATTCAGTAAAGAAATTACGGCAAGGGGAGTGGTGTACTGAGAAAACCGATCGAATGGTCGGCATTTTCTCCAAAACACTGGATATACCGCGCATCCGTTGGTCTGTTCTCAAGCGTTTCAAGCGCCCCGCTTTGCCGATCGGCACCGTCTATTTGCAGCAAATACAGCGTAAGCGGTTGTAAGTCTGCACTCAGCATAATCAGCGAAAAAGATGAACAAGCCTCTCTGTCGGTAATATGCAGTGTCCACTGTTCAGATTCAAGCATAAATTCAAATGGCAAAAGGGTGAGTATTTTAGGTGCCTGCAACGAAAAAGAGGTTTCCGCTTTGTTACCACCCAAATCGGAGACCGTAAGGGTATATTGGCCTTCGGGGAAAAAACGCCGAGGATATTTGAATTTGTTTGACCCTACCCATTGTGCATTTTTCGAATATATTGTTTCTTGTAAAAAAACAGTATTTTCACGATGGAGCGGCCATTCTAAGCCGGTAGCATCTTCGCGTAGTATCAGCTCTTTATAATCGTTTCTCCCGTTATCATCTTCGAATAAAACAAAAGCAGCCAAGTGTTCCGTCAATACGCCCTGTTGATTATAGCTGTATATCCGCTGTTTTTTTGCGAGCACAACAGACGGCGCATTAAATGAGCACGCTATCGGCAATAACACCACTAATAGCAGACATACAAAAGGAAGATGCTTCATTGGATTAGAACATAAAAGAAAGATTGACCACCGTCAAATCCGAAGCGGCTCTGTTCGCGCTTGATTCAAAGTGAACGTTTCTGCTTTCACATTGCTCTATCAAGTAAGAAATATAATACATTCCAAGACTGCATATATCCGACCCTTCCGGCAGTGCGCGGTAAAAATCGATGAGAGAATTTTTATTAATATCCGCTTTCTTCATGTCATTTATACTCGCTTTTATAGCTTCCGAAGAGCTTGCTTTTTCTTTGTTATACAGCGATATTTGCATTTTGCCCTGTGTTCCGATTGAGGTGGTACTTCCGCCTCCGATTTTCCATGAAACAAAGACTTTTTCGTCTTTCCGCTTCAGTTCGGCGATAAGTAATTGCCGGACTTTCGGGTCAAAAAGCGCATCTTGAGGATCTTGCCTATTAGCGAATAACTGCTTTGCCTCACTGCGCATATTCATATTTTCCGCGCTTAAAATCAACTCCATCAACACCAGCGAAATATATTCGGCTATTTTGGTTTTATCGATATACTCGGTAAGACTGGTACGGATTGTTCGTACGATGGCATCGAAATTCGGATCCGATTTAAATTTGGTAATGATAAACCATACAAAAGGGCGGAGATTATTGAGGAATTTTTCGCTTATAAAGAGCTTCATATTTTTATCTGCAGGCGGCAAATCCTCTTTGCTGATAAAGGTATGCAGCGGTGCAAGGATTTCGTTTTTTATTTTATAAATGAGTTCTTCATTTTTCTTTAAAATCGCCGCCAAATATTGTTGGTTGATATGTGTTTTTTCATCGATGATATTTGCAGGATTGAGTCTATTCCATTTTTTGATTACCGGCGAAGCTAAAATTTGCTTGAATATAAACATATCGTACTGCCGGTAAAGAAGAGAAAAAACAATCAATTTTGATAGATCCATAATTTCTTGACGTAAAGAAACCAATTCCGACTGCGAAATTTCAATCTTTGAAATGTAGTTTGCAAGGATGAGGCGTTGAATATTATCAGGCACAAAAGAATCCAACGAAATGCCGTATTCTTCGACGTTTCCCGCCAAAGTAAAACGCAGAAGTTTCTTATTTTGCTTAATAAAGAAAGTTGAACCTTCCTGTGTTAAAACCAACTTAATGGGAAGATTTAATAACCGTTTTTTTTCTGCTGATGCCATACTCGTCATCCTTGTCTTAAAGATGTTACTAAAATTATCGGTAGCCTCATAGGAATCGTTATAAAAACCCTTTTATTTTTAGCGGTCTTCATTAGAGATTAACCAATAGCTTTCTCACTTCGGCTGCAGCGCGATAATTCGGCATTTGCTTAAGCAGCTGCTCAAAAATTGCCTTTGCCTCCGTTTTGTTATCCAAACTAATATACACTTTTCCTAGCTCATAGTAACAGTCCCATATTTGGGGGTTCATTTTGATAAGAGCTTGATAGGTGTCGCGCGCATTTTCTTTTAATCCGGCTGACAGATACACCGCCGCAAGATTTTGACGGGCGCCAATATCTTTCGGCATAATTTTTATTGCATTGTTATAATAATCGATGGCTTTTCCGTATTGTTTTTTTAACCCGTAGAGTTTGCCTAAATTCATATTCACTTCAAAATTGGAAGATTCAGCGCGGTATGCGGCAAGCAGATGCTGTTCTGCCGCCTCGAGATGCCCTGCTTCAAGCTGGATCCGTCCGAGATTGATGCGGGGTTTACTATATGACCCATCGGCTGCAACCGCACGGGTATAATAGTCTTCGGCTTCATGCAGGCGGTTGTTTTTTTCAAGCGCTAATCCGTAAGTATATAAGAAGCGTGCGTCTTTATCGTTGGCAGTCAGCGCTTTTTGTGCGTTTTGTAACGCTTCCCCTGTCTTACCGGATTCCAGCTGTACCGACGCAAGGTTATAATAGGTTACAGGGTCGGTATCTCCAAGCGCCAGCGCTTCTTTAAAATAACGTTCGGCTTGCTTGGAATCCTTTCGTTTCGCATACGCTTGTGCCATCTCTTTTAAGGCGGATGTATTTGACGGTTCCAACGCCAGCGCTTTTTGATAATTGGTTATTGCCTCGGCGTAATTGCGTTTTTTATCCTGCATCCGCGCTATTTCCACCCATGCACGGACATAATCGGGTTTTAACGTCGCAGCTCTCGAAAAAGCCGTAAGGGCGGCATCATTTGCATTCATAATCTTATGCGTCATGCCGAGGTTGAAAAAAGCCGCTTCAAACCGCGGATTCGATTTTACCGCTTGTTCAAAACAGGCGCGTGCTTGCGGATATTTTTTCTGTTCAAAATACTTTCTACCAAGTTCATAATTATACTGAGCATTTTGGGGATCAAGCCGGCGGGCAGCCTCCAATTCTTGTACTGCAGACGCCGCATTGTTTTGGGCGTCCGCTATTTGCGCATATACATAATGAGCTTTTGCGTCACCGTTGTTAGCCGCTATCGATTTTTTAATATAACCGGACGCTTCGTTCAGCGCTTGTGTTTTATTGGCCGGCGAGTTTTTTGAAAGCGCCTGCATGGCATCCGCCATTTCACGGTATTGTTCGGCTGCAAAGGCGGTATCACCTGACGGCATCTGCGCCGCGGCCTTGTTAAAAGCTCTTTGCGCTTCTGCAAAATTACCGCCGGCAGCGGCTTTTTTCCCCTGCTGTACAAGCCCATCCGTTTCGCGTTTTTTAGCCTGTAATTCCGCTTGTGCTTTTTTTGCAGCTTCCGCTTCGGAAGCGCGGACTTGAGCGCCGGCGTTTGTATTCGCCGCTTTTGCGTTATTTGACGTATTAGCTTGGTTCGCCTTATTTGCTGCCGCATTATTTTTTTGCGGTGCAGCGGGCTGTGTTTGCCGCGAAGCCGCCGCGTTTGTTTGCTGTGCGGGCTTTGATTTTGCAGTAGAACCGGCTTGTGCTTGGAGCGCCGATTGTGCACCGGTAATTTTTGCAGCCAAAGCCTGCGATTCGGAGGTACTCTTTGCGGCAAGCCCTTTCTTGATATACTCGTCGGCTTTTTTCAATGCACCCGCTTTCATCTGCTTATCCGTCGAATTTTCCGCCAAGCCGAACATCGAATCAGCCATCTTGCGGTAAGACTCCTCTGCAAAACTATCATCATCCTTAGGCATGAAGCGGCTTGCCCTATCTAAAGAGAGTGTTGCGTTATTCAGCTGTTTCCGTTGGGCTGCGGCAGTTCCCTGCGCTATAAGGGTTTCCACCTGTTTATGCGCAGCTGTTTTCGGGTTTTCCTGCTGTTTACGCTGCGTTCCGGCTTTTGCCTGCGCAAGCCGTTCCTGCTCTTTGCGCTGTTCTTCGGCTTTTTTCTGCGCTGCGGCTTGAGCTGCCTGCTCCTGCTGTTTACGCTGCGTTTCAGTTTTTGCTTGCGCAAGCCGCTCTTGCTCTTTGCGCTGTTCTTCGGCTTTTTTCTGCGCTGCGGCTTGAGCCGCCTGCTCCTGCTGTTTGCGCTGCGCGTCAGCTCTGGCTTGCGCACGCTGCTCCTGCTCTTTGCGCGTATCGAGTATTTTAGCGTAGAGATTACGCGCGGCGGATCCGTTTTGCGCGGCAAGCGCTTCCTTAATATAGCTTTCAGCTTTATTCAGCGATGTCCGCACATCATTCGGATTGGATAGGTGCTGTGCAAGATTAAGCATCGCATCTGCCATTTCCGTGTATGAATCGCTTGCGAACTGTTTATTGTCCGGCATCAAGGCGGCCGCCTCATCGAAGGATGATACGGCGTTATTCAGTTGCCGTTTGTTTACCGCGTTTTTCCCTTGGCCGATCAGCTCAACGACCTGTCTTCGTTGCCGTTCCGCCCGATCCTCGCTGCGTACGCGATCCTCCGCCTGCTGCTGGGCCAGCAGCGACTGTTGCCGCTTTGCTTCGGACGCCTTTTGATGTTCCGCTATAATAGCGCTGTAGAGTTCGCGGGCATCCGTATTGTTGCGGGCCGCAAGCGATTTCCTTATATACCGTTCGGCTTCATCCCGAGATTTTTGAGCGGTCTGAGCATCGGATGTTGTTTTCGATAATAAAAAGAGGGAGGAAGCAATATCGTGATACGATGCAGCTTCAAAGTCCTTATCATCAGGCATTGCTTCGTCCGCACGTTCAAAAGCGGCAAGCGCATTGTCCAGCTGATTTTTTTGAGCGGCGCTTTTCCCTTGCACAATATAGCTGCGTACCGTATCGTAATCTTCTTCGAGTTTTTGATTTCCTGTTGTCCGCGCCGTCTCCCGCTCTTGTGCACCGCGGTTAAGCGCAAGCGCATCATTGCCGAATACACCTGGATAGATATTTTCCATTCCATCCGTTCGGTTATCCGATAAATTTTGCCGATTTTGTATACCGCTTCCATCTTGGGCGCCGTATTGTTTCGCAAGGCTTTCATTTGCGGCTTGCGCAGCTAAAAGCCGTTCCTGTTGATCGGGGGTTAGATCACTGCCGTCATTTTCTACATTGAAAGCGCCGTCATTGCCTAAAATATCGGACGATCGTCCCAACCCCGTCCCAAACGCGCCGCCGTCCTGCCCGGTTCGCGAAACCGGCGTATTATCCATCTCTTTTCCGCCGAAAACCAAAGAATATCCGCCCCAAACTAAAAGACACAGTACGACACCGGCCGCCGTTCCGATTAAATATTTGTGTAAATCATTCAAGATTGTAGTCCTCCGAATAGTCAAGCGTTTCATCCGAGCCGGCGGAAAGCGAAGAAGCGTTATCTACCGACTGTAAATTGGCGTTTATTTCATCTTGCAGCCTTTTATACCGCGCTTCTGCAGCGCGCCGTTCGGCTTCTTCCGCCAATTTCTGCGTTTCTTCCTGCATACGAATCATTGCCGCTTCACGTTGTTCCGATTCCAAAAGCGATATCATACGCTGAATGACCTGTCTTTGGGAAGCGGCAGGTTCAAGGTTTAAATAGAATTTATAATCTTCCAGCGCTTGAGGATAATTTTCCAGTTTAATATAGGTATTTGCCCTATTCAATACTGCCGGCGGATATGCACGGCGTACAGACAACGCTGCGGTATACGCCTCTTCCGCCTCTGTAAACCGACTTTGTAAAAAGTAGACATTCCCCAAATTATAGGAGTAGAGATATGACCCCGACGTATCTTTACTTTTGCCTGCCAACAATTGCTGTTCCGCTTCCGCATATTTACCGAGGCTGATATAGCATATACCTAAATACAGATTGATTTTAGGATCGTTTTGTCCTTCGGATGACGCCTGATAAAAAAGCGGTAACGCTTTATCCGGTTGATTTTTCAGCAGAAAATTTTTCCCTTGCGTTAAGGCATCGTCCGCAAAGCCTGATACAACGGATACTAACAGATAAATAATAATCGGAATTAATTGCCGAACCGATACTATACGGCAAATACGCTTCATTGACATTACCTCTCAAAAATTATACCATAAATTTATGTCTTTGTACCTTATTAGTTTCATTAGCGTACTTTCTTTTTTTATTCTATTGCTGGCCTTTTTCTTAATACGTTCGATTATTTCACCGAAAAAAGCCGCTTCAATAGAAAAATATATCAACGCAGGTAAGTATGCAACCGCAATTAAACGGGCGAAAGCTATTATAGCAAAAAACCCGCGTGATACAAAAGCCCATTATCTCCTCGGAAAAGCGTATTTGGCTGACGGACGTGCGGAACTTGCATTGATGGAGTTTAAAACCATCAGCAAGGCAACTTTTGAATCGAAAGCCCAAGAAAAAGAATTTAGAAATTTGACAGCGCAGCTGTATGAACGCTTTCAGCAGCATACCGAAGCGCTCGCCGAATATGCATTACTGATAAAACTCGATCCTCAAAATGCGGAATATCATTACGCGATCGGACAGCTTTTTGAACAACTCAATAAAACGGAACAGGCTATCTTTCATTATCGGCAGGCGATTAATCTTAATTCCAAATATGCTGCCGCACATGCAGCGCTCGGCCTGCTCCTGTTCCGCAATAAGATGATGGGCGAAGCAAAACAGGAAATTACCACCGCGCTTAAACTTGAACCCGATAATACAACTGCGCTTTACTATCAGGGGCGACTCCTTCGCGAAACAAAAGAATATGCACCGGCGTTGGCTGCATTTGAAAAAGCCGCCCGTAATGCGGATTTGCGACAAAAGTGTTTTACCGAACGAGGATTGTGCTATTTCGATGCAAACAGCCTTGAAAAAGCCGCCTTTGAATTCGATCGCGCGCTCAAGCTCACCACTGCAAAAAATTCAAATCCCGATACGTTACGTCTCCGCTATGCCGCCGCTGCATGCTATGAAAAAATGCGGGATCTCGACCGAGCCATCGAACAATGGGAAGCTATTCACACCACAACGCCGGGGTACAAAGATGTTGCGGATAAACTTAATCAATACCGTGATCTCCGCTCAAATGATTACATGAAAGAATATCTCACCGTCGGTGCGGAATCGTTCCTTAAACTCTGTAAAGCAGTAACCGAACAGGCATTCGCACTTTCCGTCCAGTCTCAAAAAGAAATAAAACAGGGCTGCGCCATTATCGCTTTGGAAGATAACTCCGAAAAATGGATGAATGTACGCAAGCAGCCTAAACTCTTTATCTATTCGCGGGATAGCGACATTATCGGCGATTCGTTTTTGCGCTCGCTGCATGAGCAGATGAAAAGTCAAGGGCTGGTGAGGGTTGTCGTCATTACCGCAAGCGGTTTTTCACGGTCTGCATTAAGCTTTGCAGAAAATCGGCCGTTTGAATTAATCGATAAGGTCAAACTGGAGTCAATGCTAAAAAAAATAAAAGGCATATAGCATGAAGATTCTTTGCGTTTCCGACCAAATCGATCCGCTTATTTACAGCGTCAATATCAAAGAGCGGTATCAAGATGTCGATCTTGTGATTTCGGCCGGCGATTTACCGATGGAGTATTTGGAATTTATCGTGTCATCGTTGAATAAGCCGCTCTTCTTTGTATTCGGAAACCATAATCTAAGCGCATTGCCGTATTATCATAAAAACCTAAGAGCATATGCTTCTTTGCAATCCATTGCGGAGAACCGGACTGAAGGGTACGGTTCCACCTATCTCGGCTTTACCACTCGTCGAGAAGGAGATTTGCTGTTTGCGGGTGTTTCGGGATGTATCCGATACAACAGCGATATCGGACAATACACGGAACGGCAAATGAAGATGCAGCTGCTCGCGATGGTGCCGCGCCTTATTTACAACAAGTTGCGGTACGGGCGGTATTTAGATGTTTTTGTCGCTCATGCGACGCCCTTCGGCATCCATGACCGCCCCGATCCGTGCCATACCGGTTTTAAATGCTTTTTATGGTTTATAAAGAAGTTTAAACCGCGTTATTTTTTGCATGGACATATCCACCTTTACGACCTACAGGAACCGCGGGTAACCGTCTACGAAAACACAACGGTTATCAATGTATTCAGCAATTACCTTTTAGAATTCGACACTGCGCAATCTGCAAAACCGTCAAATTGATAGCGGTCTAACAGCTTTTATTCTTCATGTTGGAAATCTGAATATATATGTATAAAACTATATGTATAAAACGATACAAGGAGTATTTTGATGATAGACAATAAAACAGTGCTTGCCCGTAAAAAGCTTTTTAACGAAACGGGGGATATCGAAGTCCATCTGCGGAAGATGATCGGCGGAAATACCACCAACCTCAACGACTTTAACAATATGAAGTATACATGGGCAAGCGAGTGGTACCGGCAGGCGATGAATAACTTCTGGATACCGGAAGAAATCAACATGAACACCGATGTGCAGGATTACCGTAAACTCAGCCCCGCGGAAAAAACCGCTTATGATAAAATTTTGTCGTTTCTTATCTTTTTGGACAGTATCCAGACGGCAAACCTGCCGAATGTCGGGCAGTATATCACCGCAAACGAGGTGAATCTTTGTCTCACCATTCAGGCGTTTCAGGAAGCGGTACATTCTCAGAGCTACAGTTATATGCTCGATACTATCTGCTCCCCCGACGAGCGGACGGCAATCCTCTATCAATGGAAGGATGATGAACATCTCTTAAAACGGAACAAGTTTATCGGCGACTTATACAATGAATTTCAGGATGATAAAAGTGCGCTTGCCTTACTCAAGGTTGCCGTTGCCAACTATATTCTGGAAGGGGTGTATTTTTATTCGGGCTTTATGTTTTTCTATAACCTCGGACGGAACAACAAGATGCCCGGTTCCGTGCAGGAAATCCGCTACATCAACCGCGACGAAAACACGCACCTGTGGCTGTTCCGCTCGATTATCCATGAACTGCAAAAAGAAGAGCCGCAGCTGTTCACGCCGGAAAACAACGAGCTGTTCCGCAGTATGATCCGCGAAGGCTGCGAGCAGGAAATTGCGTGGGGGCATTACGTTATCGGAGACGATATTCCGGGCCTTACACGGGGCATGGTAACCGACTACATTCAGTACCTCGGCAATCTCCGCTGCGAAAACCTCGGCTTTGATCCATTGTACGAAGGGCACCGTGAAGAACCCGCCTCGATGAGCTGGGTAAGCCAGTACAGTAATGCGAATTTGATTAAAACAGATTTTTTTGAGGCAAAATCTACCGCCTATGCAAAATCATCGGCGCTCAAGGATGATCTTTAGGAGTTCCCTCACTTATGAGGATGCAGTATGGGTACTGCTTGGAGAAATAGAGTCTATCTTGCAAAGCGCTATCAATAAGGGTATATTTACCTCATAGGAGAAGAAGAATGAAAAAAATCGTGTTCGGTGAACAAAAAATATCTATCGAAGATATGGAATTGATAGCAAAAAAGGTATGCGAAATTGATTTAAATAGAACACCCGAATTTATACAAAAGATAAATGCGGGAGCTGATTTTTTGGATAGTATGATTGCCGAACACGGCGCTGTTTACGGAGTAACAACCGGTTACGGAGATTCTTGCACTAAGACGGTTCCCGCTGACAGTTATTATGTACTGCCGGTAAATCTTTCCCGCTTCCACGGCTGCGGCTTAGGAGATTACTTTGATGCTGAAACGACCCGCGCCATTATGGCGGTGCGGCTAGTGTCGCTCGTGCAGGCTTGTTCGGGGGTCAGCTTTAATCTGGTAGAAGCTCTCTTCAATCTTTTAAAGCATGATATTTTACCGCGTATTCCGCAGGAAGGAAGCG
>ERZ772960.2214-NODE-2214-length-14479-cov-19.910635_pt1 | contig 14479 bp, 16 predicted proteins | sample MGYA00580678_ERZ772960 | MGnify/ENA primary metagenome ERZ772960 (study PRJEB29015, sample SAMEA2737930) | human oral metagenome | biome: human oral; feature: human-associated habitat; material: dental | place: China | collected 2059 ... | reverse complement strand
ATTATAAGTATTCGCAAAGTTAGATTAAAAAAACGAGAACACAAAACAAAAACTATAAAAAGAAAGTCTACAAAGAGTGATTAATGTTCGGAGGAACCTCTAAAAGCAAACTCTTCTATAAACTTACTTGTGGTAGAACAAATCCTTACTACCAATAAGTTGTCCTTTATCTTGCTCTTCTTTATAACATAGCTATACCCTCACTAAAGATATATCACACGAAAACAAAGAATATGGATAACAAACACAAAAAGGGCAAACATCCTCGTAAGTCGGTTCTACCTATTAATATAGAAAGACTGACAAGGGTGTTTGTCCTTACATTATGTAATATTTCGTTTCACACTCTATTAAGCGGATAGCCATACGCACCACCTCATAGAAGCCGAAACTATATACCTTATATTATAATTCCCAACCAATAGCTGAAGCACCAAGAACGGCAGCTGCAGCGTCATCAAGCGAACTTACCAAGAACTTTGGTTTGTCCTTGAAGATTTCCAAAGCATGCTCTTTGTAAGAACGCATGATAGGTTCCATCAACAAATCACCAGCCTTAGTTAGACCACCAAAGAAAATGAAAGCCTCTGGAGAAGAGAAGGTTGCGAAATCAGCGCAAGCCTCACCTAACATGTTACCAGTGAACTCGTAAACACGCTTAGCAAGTGCATCGCCACGACCAGCAGCAATAGAAACATCCAAAGAAGTGATATCTTCAGGCTTTATCTCACGCAACAAAGAGTCTTCCTTGCTATTCTGCAGGAACTCACGAGCTGTACGAGCAACACCAGTTGCAGAGCAATAAGTTTCCAAACAACCTGTACGACCACAACCACAAGTGCGCCCCTTCTCTCCACGAACCATAATCACGTGGCCTAATTCTCCAGCAAAGCCATCAGAACCATAGACCATCTGACCATTGATAACGATACCAGAGCCAACACCTGTACCGAGTGTAATCATGATAAAATCCTTCATTCCGCGGGCAACACCATACTGCATCTCACCGATAGCTGCAGCATTTGCATCATTGGTAAGACCAACAGGAATACCCAACTTCTGTGAGAACATATCTCCCAATGGCACAACGCCATCGTGTCCCCATGAGAGGTTTGGCGCAAACTCAATCGTTCCACGATAGAAATTACCATTAGGTGCACCAATACCCATAGCACGGAACTGGCCTATTCCACCATATTTAGCAACGAGAGGACGTATTGCCTCTACACCTGCCTCTACGAAATCGTCGACTGTTTTATAAGCCTGTGTCTTGATAGAATTGGTGGCAAGTACCTGACCACGCTGATCTACGACACCGAATACAGCATTTGTTCCTCCTAAGTCCAAGCCAATTACAAATGGCTTTTCCAATCCAGTTACAACTGGCTTCTGCTCTGTTACGTCCATGACATAATAAGTTTTTAGTTTGAATATACTATGGGCAAAGTTATGAAAAAAGTAGAATACCACAAAGTTTTGTTAGGTAAATTTGCTTATCTCGTATTATTTTTGCAATTTTGCACCCAAAATAACAAGCATGCAATTTCCTATTCAATTAGATATACTGGATTTCATCTTTAAGGGATTACTCATTGGTATTATAGCGTCAGCTCCCATGGGTCCAGTTGGAATATTATGTATACAACGCACTTTAAACAAGGGGCGTTGGTATGGTTTTATAACAGGTATCGGTGCTGCCATCAGTGATACAATCTATGCTTTGATTGTTGGATTAGGCATGAGCTTTATCATGGCTCCTTTAGAGAATCCAACCTACAAGTTGATCTTGCAGATCTCAGGAAGCGTGTTACTACTACTTTTCGGTGTATATTGTTTCAAATCAGACCCGATGAAAAAAGCTCACCAGAGCGGAAAGGAGAAGGGTTCACTCTTCCACAATGGTGTTACAGCCTTTTTAGTAACGCTTTCTAATCCCTTGATTATCTTTCTTTTCATTGCATCATACGCACAGTTTGCATTCGTACAACCTAATCGTCCATTAGAGATGATTATTGGTTTTGCCTGTGTCCCAGCTGGTGCGTTGCTATGGTGGTATGGTTTGTCATGGCTGATAGACAAGATTAGAGGGAAGTTCGATGTCAATGGTATCCTTATTATAAATAAGGTGATAGGTGCTGTCGTCATCCTGTTCTCTATCATTATGCTTTTGGGAACAGTGTTTAATCTCTATCATTTACCAACTATTGACGGATTAATGGAGAAAGGATAATTATGTTTGTAGCGAAGGAATTAAGAAAAAAGAGCATAGCAGAATACCTGCTTTACATGTGGCAGATAGAAGATACTATCCGTGCATACGGCTGTTCATTGACACGAATCCGCAAAGAATATATCAACCAGTTCCAATACACCGAAGAACAAAAGGAGGAAGAGGAAGACTGGTTTGGCGACCTTGTTCGTATGATGAACCAAGAGGGTTGCCGTGAAGGTGGACATCTGCAGATTAATAAGGTGCTCATGCAGGACCTGACAGAACTACACGCACAGTTACTGCAATCGTCTAAGTTTCCTTTCTATTCCGCTGAATACTACCGTGTTCTGCCTTTCATTGTAGAACTGAGAGGTAAGACTAAGCGCACAGCAGACAAGATGGCTCGTACGAATGACGAACGCCTGAAGACCGTTGCTGCACAGTTAGGAAAGAGCGAGATAGAGACTTGTTTCGACCTCCTCTATGGTGTGATGATGCTTCGACTGCAGAAGAAAGAGATTACACCAGAGACAACTCGTGCACTTAACGAGATAACAACCTTCATGGGTATGTTATCAGATTATTACATAAAAGATAAGACTGAAGGATTAGACTTCGGCGAAGAATAAAGGAGATAGCGTATGAATATTTTAGTTACAGGAGCTAACGGACAGCTTGGCAACGAGATACAGCTTATTTCTAAGCAGAGTAAAGACCACTATATCTTCACTGATGTATGTGAAGGATATACTAAGTTGGATATTACTAATTTGGAGGATATCCGCAAGATGGTACATGACAATAATGTTGAATGTATCATCAACTGCGCTGCATGGACCAATGTAGACAAAGCTGAGACTGCTGGCGAGATTGTTGAACTACTCAACGCCGTTGCCCCAGAGAACCTCGCAAAGGCAATGAAAGAGGTGGGTGGCTTGCTCGTCCATGTCAGCACTGACTATGTCTTCGGTGGCGACCCTTACAACACTCCTTGCAAAGAGGACATGAAGGGTACTCCTACAGGTGTTTATGGCCTTACAAAACTACATGGGGAAGAGAAGATTCAGGCGACTGGCGTCAACTATATTATTCTTCGTACGGCATGGCTTTACAGTGAGTTCGGCCATAACTTTGTGAAAACAATGATGAATCTCACTGCTACTAAACCACAGTTGAAGGTTGTCTTCGACCAGTGTGGTACTCCTACCTACGCTGGCGACTTAGCAGAAACTATCTTCGATATCGTTGAGAACCGCAAGTATGAGGGGAATAATGGCATCTATCATTTCTCTAACGAGGGTGTATGTAGCTGGTATGACTTCACCATTAAGATTGCAGAACTTGCAGGTAACACAGCATGTGACATCCTTCCTTGCCACAGCGACGAGTTCCCTTCTCCTGTTAAACGTCCTGCTTACTCGGTCCTCGACAAGACTAAGATTAAAGAGACCTTCGGCATAAAGATTCCATATTGGGTTGACTCTCTTAAGAAGTGCATGAAAGGCTTACAGGAACAAGACAAACAATAGGAGTGAAGAAATAAGTTGGATAAGATAAAGTTAAGCCGTCATCTTCCTTGAAAACATAAAGGGAAAATAGTTGGCATCGGCTTAACCAACTGTAGACAAGACTTTTACTCCCAAAGAACATAATACAGATGAATGAAATAGAACGCAGGCGAACGTTCGCCATTATCTCTCACCCAGATGCCGGTAAGACTACTTTGACTGAGAAATTCCTTCTCTTCGGTGGTCAGATTCAGGTTGCTGGTGCGGTGAAGAGCAACAAGATACGTAAGACCGCTACATCCGACTGGATGGATATTGAGAAGCAGCGTGGTATCTCTGTGTCAACTTCTGTGATGGAGTTTGACTATAAAGATTATAAAGTAAATATCCTTGATACTCCTGGTCACCAAGACTTTGCAGAAGATACTTATCGCACTCTGACGGCTGTTGACTCTGCTATCATCGTTGTTGACTCTGCCAAGGGTGTGGAAGCTCAGACACGTAAGTTGATGGAGGTGTGCCGTATGCGTAACACACCTGTTATCATCTTTATCAATAAGATGGACCGTGAAGGTCGCGACCCGTTCGAGGTGTTAGACGAATTGGAGGAAGAACTCAAGATTAGTGTACGCCCGCTTTCATGGCCTATCGGTCAGGGTCAGCGTTTCAAGGGTGTGTATAACATCTACGAGCAACAGCTGAATCTCTTCACACCGAACAAACAGCGTGTGACCGAGAAGGTTGAGGTAGACATCAACTCGAATGACTTGGACGAACAAGTAGGTGCAGAGTTTGCTGAACAGCTACGCAACGACCTCGAGTTAGTAAATGGTGTTTACCCAGATTTCGACGTCGAGGCTTATCGTCGTGCGGAGGTTGCACCAGTGTTCTTCGGCTCTGCATTGAATAACTTTGGTGTACAAGAATTACTCGATTGCTTCGTTGAAATAGCCCCAAGTCCACGTCCTACTAAGGCTGAGGAACGTGTTGTTGAACCTACTGAACCAAAGTTTACTGGCTTCATCTTTAAGATTACAGCCAATATCGACCCTAATCATCGCAGTTGTATTGCCTTCTGTAAGGTGTGTTCGGGTAAGTTCCAACGCAACCAACCTTACCTCCATGTGCGTAATGGGAAGACGATGCGCTTCTCCTCCCCTACTCAGTTTATGGCACAACGTAAGAGTACTGTAGAAGAGGCTTACCCAGGTGACATCGTTGGTCTGCCTGATAGTGGTGGTGTATTTAAGATTGGTGACACACTAACTGAGGGAGAAAACATCCATTTCCGTGGTCTGCCAAGTTTCTCTCCAGAACTTTTCAAATACATTGAGAACGATGACCCAATGAAGTCTAAGCAGTTCCAAAAAGGTATAGAGCAGTTGATGAATGAAGGTGTCGCACAGTCTTTCGTCAATCAATTCAACAACCGTCGTATCGTAGGAACCGTTGGACAGCTTCAGTTTGAGGTTATTCAGTATCGATTAGAGCATGAATACAATGCGAAGTGTCGTTGGGAACCAGTACACCTCTACAAAGCTTGCTGGATTGAGGCTGATGATGAGGCAGAGTTAGAGAACTTTAAGAAGCGTAAATACCAGTATATGGCTAAGGATATTGAGGGACGTGATGTCTTCCTCGCAGACTCTGGTTACGTGCTAAGTATGGCACAACAAGACTTTGAACATATCCGTTTCCACTTTACAAGTGAGTTCTAAACTTAGGACAAGATAAGATTAAAGCGCCAAAGAGTATGTCTATTCTTTGGCGTATTTTATATGATAGAGCGAGTTAAAGGGGGCCTTTGCTATTCGCTTATACTAAAGAGATTACGCTGCTGGATTTATTTTACTTAGCACACGCACCTGAGGTTTCTCTTTATGAGTAATCAATATTATCTTAGCATAGAAAAGGTAAAACTCTTTCCTAACCATTTACAGCTCCCACCCTACCGTTATATTACATGGCATTTTAGGTAGAATACACCTACTCAACCAACTTTTCGAGTGATGTTTCAGACGCTCCTCTTCCTCCTCGATAGTAGCATTATCACCATAAAAAACCATTACACATCATCGAGTTTGTCTCCTTCAAAATAGGAATGACATATCTCACTAAAACGAGCTTATAACATCCAAAAAATCAGACTATTACACACAGCCTTCAAGAAGACGCCCTTCTTGCCCCAAGAAGGGCGTCCTCTATAGCCCAGAAGGGCATGTTCTTGAATAAAGAAGAGCCTCTTCTTCGCTCCCCTCTATCCTCTCTCCAAACAATGATGGTCGTGATTACCAAAATAAAGCAATCTTTTCTTTCTACATGTTTAGCGTCCTATCTCCTTTTATCAGCCACCTTATTAGAACGACTTCACATTCTCCTCCCCGCTACTATCGGCGAGGAGTCAAGGGTGAGGCTACCTTCATAGGGGTAACCTCACTAATCATGTCTCTCCTTTCATTGAAGAAAAAGGAGAGAAAGAAATACTCCTATCACTTTTGTAACCTCTATCAATCAATATATGGGAACAACAAGGGTGTTGGTATTCAACATGTATACTACATGTATTGAGCAGCAACACCACCTATGCAATCCCTTAATCTATCAATTAGAGATTAGGAGAGGTATTCATAAATGGTATCCTCCATATCGACAGATGTCAAGGTCGACTTTATACAGAAGATAATTACCCAACAGCACGATAGCCTATCTATTTCCTAACAAACTTCTTACCGTTCTGTATAACTACACCTTTGTAGTCCTTACTTACACGCTGACCAGCAAGATTATAGATTGGTGCTTTCTCATTTACCTCTATCGTCTGAACGTTCTTAATACCAGCAGCGGAGACTGTCGTTATTGTAACACTTCTGAGAAAAGCCTTTTTTACATTGAGGACTACTTTCTTTGAGGCTCCAGTCCAATTGTAGAACTAAAAAACCTTCTTCCCTTCTTTCTACGAAGTCATCTCAAGTTCCTGATTATTAATATTGTTACTTTCATCCTAATTATCGAAAAATACAGCATAAACAACCTTAACAATATTGTCATTAGCACTTGCAACAGTAAGTGTTCCACCATACATTCTCAACGAACCTTTCCACATTCGGTTTGCTGTTTTTACTCCACTTGTAGAGACTGTGAGTTTTACATCACCCGAAGTTACAGACTTTTCTCCGTAAAATCACCATCATTGGATGTTTGAGATGACTGGCCCGCTAATCCAAACTGCTTATAGCTTTCAGCCGATGAAAGCTCAAAAGTCACAGTACTCTAGGCAAAAGATAAAGAACTAACAGCAGTAAATGCTGCTACAAAAGCAAAGCGTAAAATTCGATTCATAATAAATTAGTTTAATTAATATAAAGGTTTAAATACAATGCAAATATAGGTAATAATTATGATATATGCAATTATTAATCAAAGTATAGGTATTTATTTATCCTCTTCAACATGTATAAGCAAAGTTCACATAAACACATGTGTGCGCTTACAATGTTAAAAACATCTTTTTTTATTGGTAAAATTTGCTTTATTACATTATTTGCCCTATATTTGCGATGTGTTTTTCATTGATTTAGATATTCTGCTAAATCATGTTCGAGGTTGGTAGCTTCCTGCACCAACCTCTTTTTTATCATCTTAAACAAATTCCTTAGCGAATGTTCCCCATATTCTGTATAGACAAGAAAAGTAAAAACGAAGTTTCCTGTCATATCTGTCATCACTTTCAAAGAGCTAAACAACTTATTTACAAGACGATACGAGGAAATGTTAAAATGACAGCAACTAACATTAAAACTAAATTCGTATAAATTGATACTTTTCCTTTTCTATTTTAGTTTCTCATCCTTTCATAGCTTCTAACTCATATTTGCCACTACTCTTATTCGAATAATTAGATTAATTCGTAGTCTACTTCTACAGTCTTCGAAGGATTAGAGTCGCCTGTAGCACAGACTACTCTTCCATCAGAAAAATACTGATTTACTTGACAAGTAACGAATGATTACTTATCTTTGTAGCAGTTTTAAACCTAAGTCTATGAAACAGAATAAGCTTTTTATCTTACTATTAGCCGTAATCTACCTATCTGGTTGTGGCAAAACAATTCTGCCCTCCGAGAATGATCAGGAAGAAGAAACAGAGAAAGAAACACCTTCTTCAACGCCCGTCGACGATGAGACGGTCTATAGTGTGGAGGAGTTCATCGAAGGAAACTTTGGAGACAAAGCTGTCTGGGTACAGGGTTATATCGTTGGCGCATGTAAACGAAGTATCAAACAGGCCGAATGGGAACCTCCCTTCTCGTATAATACGGCTATCTTATTGGCTGATAGCCCAGAAGAAACAGACCCTGACAAGGTTATATCCATTCAGATGGTTAACAAACAAATGAAAGAAAACATTGCCTTAGATAGTAATCCACAAAACTATGGACGGCAGATTGCTTTCTTAGGCATTAAACAGAAATACTTAGGAATACCAGGTATAAAAAAGCACATATTGGCCATTGAATGGCTTGACGAATGACTTTTTTATATGAAACATTTGCTCTAAAAGAGAAAAATGATTATATTTGCAACACCAAATAATTGTAAAAGTTAGAAAAGCCTATCGACACATTTCTACTTCATAAGAAAGAGAATTAAAAATGAAGAAACTGAATGAGATGACCGACGAGCAGTTGGCATTGTCATACATTGAAGGAAGCAACGATGCATTCGACCTGTTGCTGTCACGCAATCAGTCGAAACTCTTCTCGTATATTCTATTCGTTGTGCATGATAGGGATGCTGCTGATGACTTGTTTCAAGAGACTTTCGTAAAGATTATAACGAAGTTGCAACAGGGCAGATACTCACCAACTGGTAAGTTCTCTGCATGGATTATGCGTATCGCGCATAACGTTATCATGGATTGGTATCGTGCACAACGTGCTGACAAGGTGATTGATGCACCAAAAGACAACGACCTATCCAATGTTGGTGGTGACGATACAGTCATTGACAACATTGAGTGTCAGTTCATTAACAGCCAGACGCTCTCTGACGTAAAGCGCATGATGAATCTTCTTCCAGCGACACAGCGTGAAGTAGTGTTTATGCGTTTCTATCAAGAGATGTCGTTTAAGGAGATTGCTGAGACTACAGGTGTTAGCATTAATACCAGTCTTGGTCGGATGCGTTATGCCATCTTCAACCTAAGAAGAATGGTTCGCGAACACAAGGTGAACCTACAGTTAGCATAAAGATTTACACCTCTTTGAATTAATTATAAAATGTCCCTCGCTTGTTTCTCTACAATGTAGTTGAAACAAGCGAGGGTCGCTTTATACCTTATAATTATCTATGCAACTGCTTGAGAGAGTGGATTGTTGCTTTTGGGTCAGCTGCCTTAAAGACATAACTACCACTAACAAGTATGTCGACACCTGCCTCCACTAAACGAGGGGCTGTCTCTGCTTGTACTCCACCATCTACCTCTATCAAGGCTTTACTACCTTCACGCTCTATCAGTTGACGAAGACGTTGAACCTTCTTAATACTGCTTTCAATGAACTTCTGCCCTCCGAAACCAGGATTAACACTCATGAGCTGAACGATATCTACGTCGCCAATGATATCCTCAAGTACATTGACAGGTGTTGAAGGATTGAGGGTTACACCCGCCTTCATCCCTGCATCGTGAATAGCCTGTATCGTTCGATGTAAATGAACACATGCCTCATAGTGGACATTCATGATTGCAGCACCCGACTTAGCGGTCTGTTGGATATAATTCTCTGGATGAACAATCATCAAATGAACATCCATAGGCTTCTTACAAACCTTTCCAACTGCATCAAGTATAGGGAATCCAAAAGAGATATTAGGAACGAAAACACCATCCATAACATCCATGTGGAGCCAATCGGCCTCACTTTCGTTAATCATTTCAATTTCCTTATCCAAATGAAGGAAGTTAGCGGAGAGTAGAGAAGGTGATACTATTGTTTCCATACAAGACTTAGTTCAAGCAAAAGGTTTGCATTTTTCCATTAACTTTAATTACCCGATAGGTATAAGCTATCTGTCGGATGAGGTTAAGCGTCTTCTCAGACGGCTTAAGTTCTTCTGAAGTAAATATTCTTACCATAGGCTGGAAATGTTTTATTGAGAGTTATTATATCTTCTAAACGATATAAATTAGATATTATTATATCTCTTTACAAGAATATTTCTTCTTTATATGTATTAATTCTATCAGAATACTCTTGCATCGCTCTTTTTATCCATCTTTCCCTTGAAGATACAAGCTTTTCTCTATCTCACAGGCTCATAATTCGATAATTTTATGTAAGTTTGTAGCGTAAAAGTATTTGAGAATTTTATATCTATATGATTATAAAGGTATGTGGCATGCGTGATGCCCGCAATATTCACGAGGTTTCTCAACTTGGCATAGACTGGATAGGATTGGAATTCATTCCTAACAGCGAACGTTATGTGAGTCAAATAGCATCATGTGCGGGGATAATTCCTGACTATAGTAGCCTTTCTGACCTGTCTTCAGACAAACTATCCCAACAGAAAGAAGGTCCTGTTCTCTGTGGAGTCTTTGCTGATGACATGCCCCAGAATATTGTTACACGTGTTGTTAACTTCAATCTTGATGTTGTTCAGCTCAATGGAAACGAGAGTAGCGTGATGATTGACAATCTTCGTCGTACTCTTGATCCAGACATTCATGCGGGAATTAAGATGATGAAGCGTCTTGTCATCACAAAGCGTGAGGACATAGAGAATTACAAGGTATATGCTGAGGGAGTGGATTATTTCCTCTTTGACGTCCAAGATAATCTAAAGGATTGGAGCATTTTGGAAGCGTATGACGGGAAAGTTCCTTTCCTTGTAAGTGGGAATATTGGTGCTGAAGATATTGAGAAAATCAAAGGTCTCTCCCACCCTCTGTTCTATGGTATCAGTGTGAACGAGAAATTTGAGAGCGCACCAGCAGTAAAGGACGTTGCATTACTGAAGGACTTTCTTGAAAAGATAAAGTAAGGTTTATCGATTAAAAGGTTGAGACACGAATGAAAACAAATTGTGTTATCATTGACAACTACGATTCTTTTACCTACAATCTTGTTCATCTCATAAAGGAGTTGGGAGCTAATGTGACGGTAGTTCGCAACAACCAGTTTGCCCTTGAAGACTTGAATGCTTACGACCGTATCGTTTTGAGTCCTGGTCCTGGGGTCCCTTCTGAAGCTGGCCTACTATTGGATGTTATTCATCGGTATGCTGGCGTAAAACCTATCTTGGGCGTTTGCTTGGGCCATCAAGCAATTGGCGAGGTGTTCGGAGCGAAGTTGAAGAATCTTTCTGATGTCTTTCATGGTGTGACAACAGAAACAACACAAGTCGTTGATACCCCTTTGTTTGACGGTCTTCCCAAACATTTTCTTGTGGGAAGATATCATAGCTGGGTCGTAGAAAGGACCAACTTTCCTGATTGCTTAGAGATTATCGCCGAGAGCAAGGAGGGATTAATCATGGCATTACGCCATAAGACGCATAATATATATGGTATACAGTTCCACCCAGAAAGTGTTTTAACACCTGATGGGAAGAAGATTATGGCGAATTGGTTACGCATCTAACAAATAAAAAATCTTGTACTTTACTATGACAAAAGCGACAAGCTATACAGACGAAGTCATCGACGACGGAGCACCGTGGTATGCTGTGAAACTTTTCACACTGAAACTTGAAGAGGTCAGAACCTATTTTAAAAGTCATAACTTGGAATCTTTCGTTCCTGAACAGTATGTTGACATTGAGGGACGAGACGGTAAACCACACACTGTTCTTCGTCCTGTTGTTCGCAATCTTATCTTTGTTAAGAAACCTGGAGAAGACATTTCATTTCAGAAGATTGTACAAGAAGCCAACTATAAGATTAGCGTTGTAAAGAAAGCTAAGGATTCACAAGAGTATGCGCTTATCCCTCATGACCAGATGTATGAGTTCCGCTTGATGTGTAACCCTGAGATAACGATGCGCAAGTTCCTCTCTTCTGATGAAGCACAAATGAAAGCTGGAGACGAAGTTCTTGTTAAGTTCGGACCATTAAAGGGGATGACAGGTCGTCTGGTGCGCTCAAGTAAGAAGTATTATCTCCTAAAAGAAATACCAGGTATAGGCGTGATGCTCAAAGTCTCCCGCTGGTGCTGTGTACCAATGGAAGGGAAATAGCAGTCCCCTTACTCTCCCTCACAGGAAGCCCTCCGTACATCCCGAACACATGTGAATAGGAATCTGATTATCTATGAAAACTGTAAGAAAAAACTTGCCCCTTAACACCAAGGATAGTGACTGGGGCAAGAAACGAAAATTAAATTACCGATGTATCGTCATTGATATCACATCAATGCCTTCCCGCTGGAAACATAACTAAATTAATCAATTCAGTATTATTAAAACCGAACTTTTTCTTTCTTGAATATTGGCCCTATTAGCCTTAAGCCCTATTAGTCCTATTAGCCTTATTGGCCCTATTAGTCCCATTAGCCTTATTAGCCCAATATTATCCCTCACTCTTGCCCAGCTACTGGGCCACCTCCTCCTGTCTGCTTTTCTTTCTCCTCTTTTTTCTTCTTCACGTTTTCGTCTTTCCACTCTTCCCAGTAGATAGAATCAGAAACCAGCGAACGAGTGGCAACTTTATTGCTCTGTGTGCGTGAGGTCTCAGGAATGAAGCGGACACGGATGCCCTTTATCTGCTTTGCCGTCACTTCTTCTGGCTTTGCAATGCCCTTATCAGCGTTGATGGTATAATAGAATGTACCGACACCCTCCAACTTCACCGTGCGACCCTCTGCCATAAAAGATAACATTACGCCGCCTAAATCTTTCAGCACGGCATACGTATCACCACGACTCACGGTTGAAATCAGTGCCAAGCGGTCAGCCACTTGGTCCGTCGTTACGGGCTTCCCCACGGTTATCGCTTCCGGATACCATAGCCCTGTTAGCTTCTTCTTTACTTTCTTAAAAAATGCCATAATCTCAATGTTTTAAAGTTAGCAAATACAATATGTAAATTATTTTCTTATTCGAGCCACCCTCGGTATGGGACTGAGGGTACCTAAGTATCATACTTAGGGTACCTGAGTATCATACTTAGACCCCCTAAGCATCATACTTTGGTACCCTGTTTATAAAATCTTGATTATCAATTACTTACAAAGAGTCTGTTTTTGATCTCTTTTGTCATGTTTTTTCGCATTAATTATCTACTATTGTTTATCAAATAGAGTAGAAGACAACCACTCATGAATACATCTTAGGTGTCGCCTTTTAGAGGGTTACACCTGTAAAAGATAATCGCAAGGACTACTGGAACGACGGTTCGATTCTGAACCCACCATAGCGGACGTGGTCGTTCACGCCGACATAACCTCTGCTGATGGTCAGGAAGTACGCATCGTTTCTGGACTGCGGGTTAGCACTTGACGACCAATAGAAACCATCGTAGCCAACATTGTACAGCCTACCAGCATAGTAGCGACTCAATGCGGGCAGGTAGAAATAATTGTTTGCATCGGCTGCAGAAGGAACGCCTGAATTGATACTGCTGTTGCTATTGTCGTATCTTGTATATGTTGTACGTAAGTCGGTTGAACCATCGGCAGATTTCTCTGTGTTGTAATGATTCTCTGCTTGCAGAACTGACTTCTTCTTAAACCACATACCTCCTTTATATAAATGACCCATAGTCGACCAAAGCTCGTCTGCGTCCCAACGTGGGTCGCCGTACATGCAATACCAAGACATCTCGTTAGCGTTAGGAAGTCCTGCGCATGACTGGGTAGCATCGAATCTACCAGAACCGCCACCCTCGTGATACCAACGAGACACATCACTGTTGCTCTGGGCATAATTTGAGGAACTTCCATTATTAAGTGTTGGCTGACCTACTCCTACTGCCAAGTGCTTTGTCCATTCGTAATCCTTCCAATATTGTTCCTGTGCGTCCCACATGTAGTAATGGTCGCCGTCGTAATTCTTTATTTGCAGATCTGCTTCCATGTTGACGTATTCGTTCTTTGCAAAGGTATGAGAAGGAATGATCTTGGTAATTGTTCCCTCTACGTGCGTTGCTACGTCCTTTACCCAGTAGCGGATTCTTAAAGTGTGTGTACCTGGCTTGATAACCATGTAAGCACCATTGGTTGCTAGGTTAGCAGAAGTATTTGTTAATGGGAAACCATTTTGGTATGTACTTCCTGAATTACCTTTTGTTATAAGTTCTATCTTATTTCCTGAACCTGTACCAGTCAATGCACCTGCACCAGTATCTGCGGTTGGATCAAGTGTATAGGTAGATGTAGATGCGATGTCATTATCTGATGTTACTTCTTAGCAATGCTTTAGTATATCATCGTTTGTATAAGGCTTAAAAACGAGGTAAGCAGCCTTGTGGTCGCGTGTGAACTCGAACTCGTGGCTTGTAGCGTTACGTGTTGCCTTGGCTATACCGCAATCGCCTGACTCGCCGAAGTGAGCTGTAGTGTTAGGCTCTGTTTGTGTTTGATTCGCAGAGATGGTAACCTTATCTTGATTACCATTCTTGCCAGGGTAATAAACCTCGTATGAAGATTTGGCGGTGTATTTACCAGGCATTAAGAACTTGAAAGAGGCTGTCTTACCTGTTGGCGAATTGCTACTTTGCTTCCAATTGCCGCTATCATCCTTTACCCAAATCTTATCGCCTG
>ERZ772960.2213-NODE-2213-length-14482-cov-6.623969_pt1 | contig 14482 bp, 7 predicted proteins | sample MGYA00580678_ERZ772960 | MGnify/ENA primary metagenome ERZ772960 (study PRJEB29015, sample SAMEA2737930) | human oral metagenome | biome: human oral; feature: human-associated habitat; material: dental | place: China | collected 2059 ... | reverse complement strand
ATTATAATATCCGTAGCCGTTAAAATAAGTTCTAAGATAGCTTGCGCTTGCTATTGTGTAACCGCTCATACGTGTCGCGTGACAAGGATAAATAGCTATAGGTATATTTTTCTTTATCGTATATGATTAGAGAGTCGAGGTCAAGCCTTGAATTGGAATAATAATTTTGGTTCTTCCCATATCATGAGGGATTGGCAGCTGTGGCAGTGGGATGCAAGACAGTGCGACCTGCTGATAATCCAGAACACGAATATACCGTTGGAGGTAAGTGGGGATTTATTGATAAGCAGGGCAATGAGGTTGTGCCGTTGCAGTACGATAGCATCGCTAATTATCGTCAGGTTAAGAATAATAAGGTCCTTGTCTTGAAGGATGGTAAGTGGAAGGCTCTCCAACTCAGCGGTCGCTGACCAAAGGAAATAATGAGGAGAGAGTGTGTGAATTTTGGTAAATTATAATCATTTGTCGACAGATAGTTGTTAAGTTTACTCTTAAAGGTAAAAAATATTCTCATTTTCCGTAGAAAAGTTGTAATTTTGTAGCCGATAAACCCATGTTAGACAAACTTACGATCTATGCTCGTTGAGGAGATGAAGCGTTTTAAGGAGTTATTTTTTATACCGATACTATTCTTATGTCTTTGTTGTCAGGCAAAGGCATCTGCTGTATTGCAAGATAGCATACAGCTTACGGACTCAATAAAAACGGTTGATAGTTTAAGCCTTGTTGCTGACACAGGTTTAGTTCCCTCTATAAAATGTGTTCCTGCGGAAGGAGAGGAAAAGTCTTGTAACACTTCTAAACCGCATTTTGATAGGATTATATATACTTGTGCACCACTTATTATAAACGGTCTTATCATGAAAGGGCAGAGTAGGCAATTTCGTGGTTTACGAAATGACTATATACCAAGATTTGATAGGAGTTTAGATAACTACACGCAGTATCTCCCTGCCGTCGTTATGCTTGGCTTAAAGGTTAGTGGCATGAAAGGTAGAAGTAGCTGGGGGCGTATGCTTGCCTCTGATGCTATGTCGGTAGCGTTGATGGCAGGTATTGTTAATTCGTTAAAGTATTCTGCTCAAGTAGAGCGTCCAGATGGCACGGACCTACGCTCTTTTCCTTCTGGGCACACTGCGACGGCTTTTATGACTGCTACCATGCTGAATAAGGAGTATGGTTATCGGAATCCGTGGATAGGTGTCGGTGCTTACACTGTGGCAGCTGCGACAGGTTTAATGCGTATGGCAAACAATAAGCATTGGCTGAGCGACGTACTGACAGGGGCAGGCGTAGGTATTGTGGCTACAGAATTAGGCTATTATTTTACGGATTTGATATTTAAGGAGCATGGGTTAAGAAAGGCTGATGTAGAGGAAAAGTTTGATAAGCTACAGAAGCCGTCATACGTTGGTCTTAATTTTCTTATTAATGAGCCGTTAGGTACGTATCTCAATGAGAAAGGCTCAAAAGTTAAGGTGTCGCGTGGATGTACCTCAGCTGTTGAGGGAGCCTACTTCTTTAATCCCTATATTGGTGTTGGTGGGCGGTTCTCTGTGACCCGTACGTCAGTCATCGTAGACAATGTCAAGGCTGACGATAATGTCTTCGATACGTGGAAGTTAGGTGGAGGTGCTTATTTCTCTTATCCGTTATCAGAGCGTTGGCTTCTCGGTAGTAAACTCTTGGTTTCATCTGTGTTTTATCCCGACATAAAGTTAACGGACGATTTAATTGATTCTCATCATGGAGTAGGTTTTGGAACAGGGCTTTCACTGACCTTCAGAGTTCGTCAGCATTATAATGTTCGTTTCCTTATGGACTACAATCTCCTACCTTATCGTGTGTCAGGAGTGCGCACTTGTTCTCATTCTTTAGGATTAGGCTCCTCTTTTGTCATTAGTTTTTAACCAAGAGTAACGTTAAAAACAAGTCCAGCACAAGCAACTCGTTCACCCGTAAATTTGTTACTCAAAAGAACTTTGTTCATCTGTTACTTTGTCTTTTATTTACTCTGTCTACAAGCAACTGGTTAACTTGTCCACTCGTAAACTTGTCTACTATCAATCATACCAGTAATCATAATTATGAATTTTGAATTATGAATTATGAATTAAAAGCATTATCTTTGCACCGCTTAAATGTATTTCAGATGAATAAACTGTTTTTATTAGCTGCCTTATGGCTCAGCCCTTTGGGATTGTATGCACATAAGGCTAACGGGATTGGTGCGGTAACATGGAAAAACGAAGCACCAAAAGAAAGAATGATTCGGGGCATTGATGAGGACAAGACGCACCAGCGTTTTACACTCAGTGGATATGTGAAAGACCGTAACGGAGAACCACTTATCAATGCAACTATCTACGACCTCACCACACGACAAGGCACGATGACGAATGCCTACGGACATTTCTCGCTCACATTAGGCGAAGGACAACACGAAATAAGGTGCAGCTACGTAGGATATAAAACCCTTATTGAGACCATTGACCTATCTGCAAACCAAAACCATGACATCATCTTGCAAAACGAAGCACAGTTGGATGAGGTGGTTGTGACGACAGACCTGAACTCACCCTTGTTGAAAACGCAGACTGGAAAACTCTCTCTCTCACAGAAAGATATTAAAACGGAGTACGCACTGTTGAGTAGTCCGGACGTTATCAAGACCTTACAGCGTACGAGCGGTGTGGCTGACGGTATGGAACTTGCCAGCGGTCTCTACGTTCATGGTGGTAATGGCGACGAAAACCTCTTCTTACTCGACGGTACACCTCTCTATCATACCAACCATTCATTAGGTCTTTTCTCCTCGTTCAATGCCGATGTTGTGAAGAATGTCGACTTCTACAAGAGCGGTTTCCCAGCACGTTATGGCGGTCGTCTGTCGAGTGTCATCGACGTTCGCACGGCTGATGGCGACCTTTATAACACCCATGGCAGCTATCGTATCGGCTTACTCGATGGTAGCTTCCATATCGAGGGACCTATTAGAAAGGGAAAGACGTCCTATAACTTCGGTTTGCGTCGTAGCTGGATGGACCTCCTCACGCGTCCTGCCTTTGCAATAATGAACCACAAGAGCAACGATGAGGATAAGTTGAGTATGTCGTATTTCTTCCATGACTTAAACTTCAAGTTGACCAATATCTTCAACGAACGTTCGCGAATGTCGCTGAGTGTCTACTCTGGTGAGGACCGATTGGACGCAAAAGACGAGTGGCACAGTAACAATAGCAGTGGTTATAACGACGTAGACATCTATGTGAATCGCTTCCACTGGGGTAACTTCAATGCTGCCTTAGACTGGAACTACCAATTCTCACCGAAGCTCTTTGCTAACTTCACAGCCGTCTATACGCACAATCGCTCAACGGTTAGCAGCTCAGACGAGTGGAGATTTACACGCCCTGGAGAGAAAGAACAGCTGACATTGACCTCTCATGGCTATCGTTCATCTATTGATGACATTGGCTATCGCGCAGCTTTCGACTTCCGCCCAAGCCCTCGTCACCACATTCGCTTTGGTCAGGACTATACCTATCATCGCTTCCAGCCACAGACTTACAACCGTTTTGATAACTATCAAACCAATAGTGAGGCAAAGGCTGACACGATTGCGACCCACAGTTATAATAAGAGTGTGGCACATCAGCTGACCTTCTATGCCGAAGACGAGATGACACTCAACGAGAAATGGAGCCTCAACGGGGGTGTGAATGCCGATGTCTTCCATATTAGCGGTAAGACCTTCGCAACACTGAGTCCACGTCTTTCGATGAAGTTCCAGCCAACGGAGCGCCTGTCTCTTAAGGCAAGCTACACGCTGATGAGCCAGTTTGTACACAAGATTGCCAACTCCTTCCTCGATCTTCCAACCGACTACTGGGTGCCAACGACGGCTCGACTACACCCGATGCGCTCTTGGCAGGTGGCTGCAGGAGCTTATATGAAACCTAACAAGCACTGGTTGCTCTCGTTGGAGGCTTATTATAAGCGTTCAAGTCATATCCTACAGTATTCAAGTTGGGCAGGATTGGAACCACCAGCAGCCAACTGGGACTATATGGTTATGGAGGGTAATGGTCGCTCTTACGGTGTTGAATTGGATGCTGATTATAACGTTTCCAATCTCACACTACATGGTTCTTATACCCTCTCATGGACTGAGAAGAAGTTTGATGACTTCTACGATGGTTGGTATTATGATAAGTTTGACAACCGTCATAAGCTCACCCTCACCGGAAGATGGAACATCACAAAGAAGATTGCAGCCTTTGCAGCATGGACATTCCGCACAGGTAACCGCATGACAATCCCTACTCAGTATATCGGATTGCCTGACGTTCCAGCGCAGGAGCAGGGAGGATTGACCTTTAATTCATCTGATGACAACACGTTGAACTTTGCTTACGAAAAGCCTAACAACGTTATCTTGCCGGCTTATCACCGTCTTGACATCGGCTTCGACTTCCATCATACCACCAAGAAGGGGCATGAGCGCATCTGGAACCTCAGTTTCTATAATGCCTATTGTCATCTGAACTCTATGTGGGTACGTGTGAAAATCGACAGCAATAACCAGATGAAGATAAAGAACATAGCGTTCATCCCTGTGATTCCATCGTTCAGTTACACATTTAAATTCTAAGTTTCGAACATGAAAAAGATATTTTTCCTCCTCTTCCTTGCTCTATCGGTGATGAGTTGCAAGGATGATTTCAGTGTCAGCAATCTGCCTGATGCAAAGCCAAAGTTGGTTGTCTATTGTATGCCTTCTACTTCCGACACCACTTATATCACGGTGTCACGTAGCATACCTTTGAAACAATATAACGCAACAGAGAAGAATGTGATGATTGATGATGCAGTAATCAGCTATCAATTGAACGGACAGACGAGGACGGTGACTGCCTTGGGCAATGGTCGCTATCGTGTCGTTGGACAGCAGAAGGCGGGCGATAAGGTGCAGTTGCGTGTTGAAGCGCAGGGCTTAGAGGCAGTCGAGTCATCTACGGAGATTCCACAACCAATTGGTATCAGCAATATTACCACACGTATGGTACGTATGAAGAAAGACCCTTCGGCAAATGTAGAAGACTTCCTGCAGCTGCAAGCCACCTTCACCGACCCTGCCCAGACACACGATTATTATGCTGTGCGTGTCAAGAGTAAGAAGTTGCGCTACCTTTATATTGACTGTTTTAAAAATATGGGTGGCTATATGCAGGAGGTGATGAGCTACTATTCTTACGCTGACTATATGGAGGGACGTAAGAGCAACAGCTATGATAGTGTGGCTGTAAGATACGACTTGGTAACTGAGTATATACCTATCTCAACGGCAAGTGAACCGCTTCTGAACCCATTGTCAGACATTGACGATGATTTCGACTTCAGTAGTGACTTCTATAAGCAGTTCTATGTCTTCGATGATGCGACAATCAATGGCAAGACTTACACACTTCATCTGAACGTTGAACCTTACACAGGTATAAGAGGTGAGACCAAAGCATCTTTGGCAGAGCTAAAGACAGCGTATGGTATAGAGGAAGGATTACAGTTAGAGTTCTATCACATCGCCCCAGCCTACTACCGTTTCCTACAGGCTTTGAATGATGTTTCGAACAATTCCCTTGCTCAAGCGGGCCTTTCTACTATCCGTACCACCTACAGCAATATGCTGAATGGTATGGGAATCTGTGCTGGGTTTAATCTCCCCGCACCTTCCATTATACCATTTAAATAACAAAGGCAATTTCACCATTGCTAAGGATAAGTAACAAAAGACTAACTGGTTACAGAAGAATTTACCAACTATTAATGATTTTAAGAAATTACAATGGAGTCAAAAATTTCCCCACGATACCAAATGAGTATTATACAAAAAATAAATGATAGTTTGTTTAAACAATTTACAAGCTATGAAAATGTTGAGGCATACTTGAGAAAATGGTACGAAGAAGAACACGATAGTTATGGCAATACTTGGGGGAACCTCATTATTTATTATAGAGATGACGCACATAAGAAAATAGATGCTTCAAAAACACTCCATAATATTAATGGTGATACCTTACTGAAGATTGCTATTGACTTGGGAATAGAGACACCTGATTATATTCCATGTATACCGACTTTCAAGAATGAATTAAAATCCAGTTATGAAACAGCAAGCCTAACTTTTGAAAAAGCATTTAAGAACGTAGAGGAGAATCCAAGTCTTGCTATTGGATTGGCTAATTCTGCTTTAGAAAGTATTATAAAAGAAATTCTAAAAGATACGAGAATCAATATAACATGGAGCGATAAGGAAACCTTGACAAAACTCATAGGAAATATATGCAAGGCTTTTAGCATACAAAACGAAGAAAACTTTCCAATAGAAATAAGAACTTTAGCCAGTGCTTTAATTAAAGCAGGGAAAGCTATTGAGGATTTGCGTAGCGATAAGACTGAATTTCATGGAAAGACAGACGGAGATTTAATTGTTAAAGATGCAATATATGCTTACTTCGTTATCAATGCTGCTACAACTGTTGGCTTATTTCTTTTGAATTTTTATAAATCTAAATATCCACCAATTAATAATTCAAATGCAGAGGCTGATTTCGACCTACCTTTTTAAAAAAGAAAGGGACACTGAGACAATGTACTCGCTGTAAAAAAAAATCAAAGGCTGAAAAATAAAAGGGCGTTAATTGGCTTTCAATTAACGCCCTTTTAGCGCACAAAAGATACCCTTTAAGGTCCTTACTAATGCCCTTTTGGAGTCCAATTAAGCACCTTTTCTTGTGTTACTTTATAACTAACTGATTTCCTTTTAGTTATAAACCTACTTTTTATATGTGTTTTTGCCGTGATTTATAGATGTTTTATCCGAACTTATGTAATGTTTTTTCGAATCCTCATCTGCGGTAGAAGTCCTAACCCAAATTGGATATTAGACCACAAAATAAATATTTTTGAGTCTTCAGGATTTTGGAGTGATAAAGTTTGCCACTTGTATTTAAAGTTTGAAGTAATGTCACACGGAGGCACGGAGAGGACGGAGGATTATTAAAACAAAGAAATGGAAGTAACAGAGGCACCGTTGGTGCATAGAGCAACAGAGATTGTTTGCCAATTCTATTAGCAATTTATATACAAAACGTTTACCCCAAAATAGCTATCAAGAATATGTACGATACACCTCCGTCGCTCTTTGTGCCGCTGGCATCTCCGTGACATTGCATTACCTCCGTCCCCTCCCTGACTCCGTGTGCCTATTATATAAGACTTTTAGTTTATCACTCCATATTTCGGAAGAACCAAATATTTGTCTTCATGAAAACAACTTGGCAATGATATCATTCTTGAGAAATAATATTGCTGATAATTACACAACTTCATTGCTTCTTTGTGTTATTTTTACTAACTTTGTGCATTACATATAATGCAGAGAAAACTTAGGTTTAAACCGACATTAGTCATTAGAACCTATACATATCGCAGGCTAATAAGCGATTTGGATTAAATAAGCCTACAATATGATTTGTAAGGAGTTTAAAACAGTTCTTGATTCTTAAATATAAGGCTGTTTGGGAACTTTCTTATTCAAAAATAAAATATTATCTTTGCAAAAAACATTTAGGAAAGAAAAAAGAAAATGATATCAATAGACGGACTGACGGTGGAATTCGGCGTGAAGCCATTGTTTAAGGATGTTTCATTCGTCATCAATGAACGAGACAGGATAGCCTTAGTGGGAAAGAACGGAGCGGGAAAGTCAACGATGCTGAAGATTCTCTGTGGAATGCAGAAGCCTACGAGCGGCGTTGTGTCTGTACCAAACGATACAACAATCGGTTATCTACCACAGGTGATGAAGCTCTCTGACGATACGACCGTGAAGGAGGAGACGCGTAAGGCTTTCGCTGACAAGACGAAGATTGAGGAGAGGCTCAAGAAGATGGAGCAGGAAATGGCTGAGCGAACTGACTATGAGAGTGAGGGATATGCTGAGTTGGTGGAACGCTTTACGACTGAGCACGAACGTTATATGATGATGGGAGGTGAGAATTATGAGGCTGAGATTGAGCGTACACTGACGGGGCTCGGTTTTACGCGTGAGGACTTCGACCGCCCTACACGTGAGTTCTCTGGTGGATGGCGTATGCGTATTGAATTGGCGAAAATTCTTCTCCGTCGGCCTGACGTACTCTTGTTAGATGAGCCAACGAACCACCTTGACATCGAGTCTATCCAATGGCTGGAGCAGTTCCTCTCACAGAGCGCCAAGGCGGTTGTACTTGTGAGCCACGACCGTGCGTTCGTCAACAACGTCACGAACCGTACGCTGGAGATTACTTGTGGACATGTGGAGGACTACCGTGTGAAGTATGACGAGTATCTTGTCCTCAGAAAAGAACGTCGTGAGCAGCAACTCCGTGCGTATGAGAACCAACAGAAGGAGATTGCCGATACAAAGGCGTTCATTGAGCGTTTCCGTTATCAGGCTACGAAAGCCGTACAGGTACAGCAACGCATCCGTCAGTTGGAGAAGATTGTACCTATTGAGGTGGACGAGGTGGACAATTCGGCTATGCGTCTGAAGTTTCCTCCATGTCTGCGCAGTGGAGATTATCCAGTCATTGCAGAGGGATTGGGGAAGACATATCCAAGTAGACTGCATAGTGACGGACCGGGTCAGACGGTTTTTGAGGGTGTCGACCTTATTATTAAGCGAGGTGAGAAAGTGGCTTTCGTCGGTAAAAACGGTGAGGGAAAGTCTACCTTCGTGAAGTGTATCATGGGCGAGATTCCGTTTGATGGTACGCTGAAGATAGGTCATAACGTACAAATCGGTTATTTCGCACAGAATCAGGCACAGCTCTTAGATGAGAACCTCACGATATACGAAACCATTGATAGAGTAGCCACGGGCGATATGCGCTTGAGGATAAACGACTTGCTCGGAGCCTTTATGTTCGGTGGAGAGACATCGGAGAAGTATGTCAAAGTACTTTCGGGTGGTGAGCGTTCACGTTTAGCGATGATTAAGCTATTGCTTGAGCCAGTAAACCTCCTTATCCTCGACGAGCCTACCAATCACCTCGACATCGCTTCAAAGGAAGTGCTGAAAGAGGCTATCAAAGCCTTTGACGGTACGGCAATCATCGTGAGTCACGACCGTGAATTCCTCGACGGATTGGTGAGCAAGGTGTATGAGTTCGGTGGTGGTAAGGTCAGAGAGCATTTAGGGGGTATCTATGATTGGCTTAGAAGCCCCCTCCAACTCCCCCGAAGGGGGGAGAGTGCAGAGAACCTCTCGCTGAATAGTGGGGATAATGGTAAGTCTTCATCAAATAATAGCAAAAGTGCAACTCCCCTCCCTTCGGAGGGGTCGGGGGAGGCTTTTTCCTACGCTGAACGCAAAGAGCTACAGAAGAAGATTCGTAAGGCTCAGCGTGCAGTGGACGAGTCTGAGGCTAAGATAGCGAAGTTGGAAGCACGTAAGAGCGAACTCGATGAACTCCTGATGGCTCCCGAGAATGCCTCGAATATGGAACTCGTGACAGAATATGCCAACCTTCAGCGTGAACTCGATGAGGAAAACGAACGATGGCTCATACTGTCGGAAGAGTTGGAGACTTTGAACTTTGAACTTTGAACATTGAACATTGAACATTGAGCTTTGAACTTTAAACATTGGACATAGAACATTTGTTTTGAACATTTGCTTTGAACATTGGACATTGCCTACATCGGTAATCATAATTATGAATTGTGAATTTTGAATTATGAATTCTAATTGGATTATGAATTAAAACCAAATATTTTTTACTATGCGTATCAAAAAACTTTTACCAATGATGCTCCTTGCATCTGCTCCCTTTACCGCTATGGCACAGGGTCAGGCAGGTATCAAGGCAGAGAACCTCGACAAGTCGGTACGTCCGGCTGACGATTTCTTCACGTTTGCCACAGGTGGATGGCAGAAACTCAATCCACTCCCTGGTGCTTTCTCACGCTTCGGATCTTTCGACCAGCTACAGGAGAACAACAACAAGCGTATCAACACAATCCTCACTGATCTGCTAAAGAAGCAGGGTAAGGAAGGCTCAACAGAGAGAAAGTTAGGCGACTTCTATAAGCTCGCTATGGACTCAGTGCGCCGTAACAAGGAAGGTGTGAGTCCTGTTAAGCCTCTGCTCAACGAGATGGAGAATGCAAAGAGTCTGTCTGACCTTCGTGCCCTTCAGCCGAAGTATGCAAGCTTCGGCTATGGTGTGCCAATGGGCTATTCCTTTGAGGCTGATGAGAAGAATGCGAAGATGAACATCCTCCTTATCTATCAGGACGGACTGAGCCTCGGACAAAAGGAGTACTATCTTGATAATGATAAGGCTACGACAGACATCCGTAATGCCTTCCGCCAGTTCATTGCTAATATGTTCCGCCTCTACGGATTCTCTGATGCTCAGGCAGAGGCTAAGCGTGATGCCGTTATGCGTTATGAGACGATGTTAGCTATGATTTCAAAGAGCCGTACAGAATTGCGTGACGTTGAGGCCAACTATAATAAGATGACGCTCGGTGAGTTTAAGGAGAAGTATCCTAATATCCCACTTGAGCAGTTGGCAAACGCTGAAGGGATTAAGAGCGAGTATATCCAGACAATGGTTGTATGTCAGCCAGCCTTCCTTGCAGGTGTTGACAAACTGACATCTACAGAGACTGCTGAGGAACTCCGTGCACGTATGGAATGGAATGCAATCCTTGCTTCAGCTAACTATCTGAGTGATGATGTGCGTGCGGAATACTTCAACTTCTTCAGTAAGACGATGCGTGGTACAAAGGAAGACTATCCTCGTTGGAAGCGTGCTACACAGCAGGTGGAGAAGCAGATGGGTGAGGCGCTCGGCAGAATCTACTGTGAGCGTTACTTCCCAGCCACAAGCAAGAAGCGTATGGAAGACCTCATCAAGAACCTTGAGGTGAGTCTTGCTGAACGTATCAAGGCTCAGGACTGGATGAGTGAGGCTACTAAGAAGGCTGCACTTGAGAAACTCTCTACTTTCTATGTGAAGGTGGGTTATCCTAACAAGTGGAAGGATTTGAGCCAGCTTACAATAGATCCTTCAAAGTCCTATTATGAAAATGTGCAGACCTGCCAGAAGTTCTGGGCAGAGGATGCTATCAAGGAGAAGGCTGGTAAGCCAGTAGACAAGGATAAGTGGCTGATGACTCCTCAGACGGTGAATGCTTATTATAATCCTACGACGAATGAAATTTGCTTCCCTGCAGGTATCCTTCAGTATCCATTCTTCGACCCTAAGGCTGATGATGCCTTTAACTATGGTGCCATCGGTGTGGTAATTGGTCATGAGATGACACATGGATTCGATGACCAGGGACGCCATTATGACAAGGATGGTAATATGACAGACTGGTGGACTGAAGAGGATGGTAAAAACTTCGAGGCACGTACGGGTAAGTATGCTGACTTCTTCAGTGCTATCAAGGTATTGCCTGATCTCAATGCAAATGGTAAACTCACATTGGGTGAGAACCTTGCTGACCACGGTGGTCTTGAGGTGGCTTTCAATGCTTTTGAGAAGACACCAGAGGCAAAGAAGGGCAAGGTCATTATGGGCTTTACTCCAGAACAGCGTTTCTTCATCGCTTATGCAGGCGTATGGGCAAACAATATCACCGAGGCTGAAATCCGCAGTCGTGTGAAGAGCGATCCTCACTCTCTTGGCGAGTGGCGTGTGAATGGTGCTCTCCCTCATATTAATGCGTGGTATAAGGCATTCGGTGTGAAGGAGGGTGATAAGCTCTTTATCCCAGAGAATGAGCGTCTGAAGCTTTGGTAAATGATGGGTGATGGATGATGAGTGTTGGGTGTCGAGGGCTTGACTCTTAGCTGATTATTACACCTATCTTCAATATTGCCATACCACTAAATCTATAAAATTAAAGGCTCACGGCTAAGCATTTCTTTCAGATTCGATGCTGATAGAAATGTTTAGAGTGAGTCTTTTGTGTTTGTTTTGATATAGGGTTATCGTGTCGGTTAGGATATATGTGTGCCTTATCCTATTTCTATTCATACTTTTATATAGGTAAGCCTTGTAGAATCTGTTATTAATTACTATCTTTGTAACCTATTTAAAGGAGAGAAAAAGAAGGATCGTATGCTTGTATGACCCTATAAAGATAAAGAAAACAGGATATGCCATTAAGATTGCCCGACGGACTTCCCGCTATTGATATACTGAAGCATGAGAATATCAACATAGAAGATATGCTTGCTAAAGAGGATGATAAGCGTCCACTCCGCATTGTCATACTCAATCTTATGCCATTCAAGGCTACGACAGAAACTGATTTCATACGTATTCTTTCTAATAGTCCGCTATTGTTGGATATCAACTTTATGAAGCTCAAAAGTCATGCTTCTAAGCATACTCCTGCAGAACACATGGACCGTTTCTATCATACGCTTGAGGAACTTAGCAAGGAGAAGATTGACGGAATGATAGTCACTGGTGCACCTGTTGAAGGAATGGCTTTTGAGGAGGTGGACTATTGGACAGAACTGCAAGGAATATTCAATTGGACACGTGATAATGTGCGTTCAACGCTTTACATCTGTTGGGCGGCACAGGCAGGACTCTATCATTTCTATGATATTCCAAAATATCCTTTGCCTAAGAAGATGTTTGGTATCTTCCCAACGATTCCTTTAAAACCCGAACAGCCTCTCTTCCGTGGCTTTGATGATGTCTTCCGTATGCCTCAGAGCCGTCATACAGAGGTAAGGCGTGAGGACATTGAGCGGGTTGACGACCTTGAAGTTATTGCTGAATCGGAGGAGAGTGGAGTGTCTATCGTAAGGTCACGCAGTAGACGTGAGTTCTTTATCACAGGTCATTTGGAGTATGCCCCCAACACACTCGACACAGAATATCACCGTGACCTTGGTAAGCGTGACGATGTTGAAGTGCCAAAGTATTATTACCGTGAGGATAATCCAGCGAAAGGTCCGCTTGTCACTTGGCGTTCACACGCTAATCTACTATTTATGAATTGGGTAAATTGGGTGTTAGGTGGTGAATGATAGGTGATGATGAATGGTTATTTTGCTTAGCATCTATCACTCAAACAAAATGTAATCATCATCACCCAACAATTAACACTCATCACTCACCATTCTATAAACACTTCATCATCACCCAACAATTAACACCCATCACTCACCATCCTATAAACACTTCATCATCACCCAACAATTAACACCCATCACCCAACACAATGCAATCATCAACACCCAACACCCAACATCCAACACCCATCACAATCGAACTCCTTGCCCCAGCCAAGAACCTCGAATGTGGTATAGCCGCTATTGAACACGGAGCTGATGCCGTATATATTGGTGCTTCCCGATTCGGAGCACGTCAGTCTGCAGGCAATAGTGTGGAGGATATTGGTAAGCTATGCGAATATGCTCACCGCTATGGTGCCACGGTTCACGTAACTATCAATACGATTATCTATAACGATGAGTTTAAAGAGACACTTGCTTTGGTACATGAATTGGTGGACGTTGGTGTAGATGCCTTCCTCCTGCAGGACATGGGGTTGATGAGTAAGGTAAGGGAGATTGTGCCTGATACGGTGGCTCTCCACGCCAGTACACAATGTGACACACGCACATGGGAGAAGGCTCAATGGCTGAGTCAGCAGGGTTTTGACCGTGTCGTACTTGCTCGTGAGCTGTCTGCCGAAGAGATAAATGACATCCATAAGCATTTGCCTGAGCTTGAGTTGGAAGCCTTCGTACACGGTGCATTGTGCGTAAGTTATAGTGGTGTATGTTATGTTTCACAGTATAGTTTTGGTCGATCTGCCAATCGTGGTGCGTGTGCACAGTTCTGTCGTTTGGCGTTTGATTTGAAAGATTCAGACGGAAAGACCATCGAACATCAGCGCCATCTTCTCTCATTGAAGGATATGAGTCAGATAGATAACCTTGAAACACTGATGCGTTCAGGGGCTTGTGCCTTTAAGATTGAGGGAAGACTGAAGGATATCAACTATGTGAAGAATGTCGTTTCGGCTTATAGTAAACGCATTGATGAGATTATCAGTAAGCATCCAGGCGAGTTCCGTCGTGCTTCTTTGGGACGTGTGCACTATTCGTTTACACCCGATTTGAAGAAGACTTTCAACCGTGGTTATACCAATTACTTCCTCAAGGGAAGACAGGCAGATATCTTCTCACCTGATACCCCTAAGGCATTGGGTGAGTTTGTTGGTCGCGTAAAGGAGATAAGACGAGATAGTTTTAACGTATCAAGTACTGCTAACTTTGCCAATGGTGACGGTCTGTGTTTCCTATCACGTGACGCTGACAGTCAGTCAACACGTCTGGAAGGATTTCGTGTGAACCGTGCCGTTGGTAATAGGCTCTATCCTTTTAAGATGC
>ERZ772960.2212-NODE-2212-length-14482-cov-15.709295_pt1 | contig 14482 bp, 22 predicted proteins | sample MGYA00580678_ERZ772960 | MGnify/ENA primary metagenome ERZ772960 (study PRJEB29015, sample SAMEA2737930) | human oral metagenome | biome: human oral; feature: human-associated habitat; material: dental | place: China | collected 2059 ... | reverse complement strand
CTTTATCTCATTACGAGAATAGGTTATCTTACTAAAGCCATCATGACACGGTCCATAGCACGAACAGTGACCCAAGTCATTGATGTGCCATTTACGACGAGAGTCCAGATAGACTATAGTGCCACCGCCACTGTAATCGCCTCTCTCATACCAATAGATGACTTTTACTATTGCAACGCCTAACGGCGCACCCTTTTGTAAATCCTCGTAATCATAGTCACCAAACTCATCATTGCCGAGATTAACTACCAGAGCTTCTCCAATTTTCCTGCAATCCATCGCTCATTTCTCCTTTACATCTAAATAAATTAGCCAGTCATCTTTGTGATGCTCGAGGCTATCCTCGGCTAATTGCTCGCTGTTGAAGTACAGCAATTTGTCACGGATGTAATCGTCATGACCAGAGCTAGAGCGATACGCTTCCAACTTGTTGGTGGGCTTGCAATACCAAACGCTGTAATATGTTTTATTGATATCATTAGTGAACTCAGCCCCGCTATTGATTAAGTTCTGGCGGGCTTTTAGCCAATCACGCATGTTCTTGGCCTCTTCCTTGGTCTTAAAACAATTGCCAGTGGCTAGTCTGCTTGTATCACAGTGGTCGTATTCGGAAAAATAATCTTCATCCATAACCTCGTCAGCGTCAGCGTCGATATAAAAATACATCTCGTCATCTTTAGGTCGCCAGGCATGGTTTTGCTCATCTAAATACTCATCCGGTATCTTGACCAAAACGTCTTCATTGCTGTTTAGGTTATACAGCCCGTTACCACAGTGGTCATTAAACAGCTCACCTTTACTAAACGGCGCCCAGTCTCTATTTAGTACGTAAGTTCTCATTACTATCTCCTTAAGTTAAACTACTTTTTCTTATACTCATCACGCATAAAGTTTTCAAACTCTAATGCTTCTATCAAGTCGTCGATATCATCGTGAGGTCTTGTATCGTTAAATATCTTGTGACGACGCTCGACCTCACGCTTTGTTTGGTAAGAATTGCCTTCGTATCGCTTCGAAGTAAATCTTGAACCTAGATAATCGGCTACCCGTAACAGCTTGCTTAGCCTGAGCTTTTTGAATAGCTTGGCTAGCTTTCTTAGTACTTTTACCCGTAATCCCTCCTCTTTAGAAAAACCGCTGCACATACATTTATCCTATGAGTAATGCTCCAAAAGCGTGTATTGCCAGCTGTAAGAACAATAGAAGTACTATCTCCCTAAGCCGATCGCAATGCTTTTATCGTTATGGTCGTCGATAATCTCTCGCTCAATTATCACTCGACCGTTGCGCCAGTGATACTTACACTGGCTTGCTTCGTTCATGTTGTCCTCCTTTCTTTGGCATTATCAGTATCTCATAGTGCTTTGAATATGTCAAGCGGTATGACTAATCTACAACACCTTGAAAATATCGGATAAGACGTCTAGCCTCAGGCTTGCCATCAGTATATGATATTGCAATATCGTTAGCCTCTTCGTCAGATCTGGCTACGACTATCGCATACCCATAGCTGTCAGCCAGCGTACTGCTCAGCAAAGACAGCTCTCTTAGGCGATTAGTTGCCCAACGTCCATCAGCCTTACGATAATGAGACTTCATGGGTATTGTTGCGACTATCAGCCCCTTGTAGCCTAAGTTGCTCCATGGATAGAGAGTGAACTTTTCGCTCCTCTTGCAAGCCACAGACAACCCGCCGCACGATATAGACTTTAAGCGCATACTATCCATCGTCTCGCTCTTGCACTTCCTTAAACTCACAGTAAGCCTGCCAATACAGATCACTCTGTTTTGGGTCGGTGATATAGTCTAGTAAAGCATCAGCAAGGATGTCGTATAAATTGTTGCTAACATACTCACTTGGCTCATAAGCTCCGTCTGTAGTGTCGACTTCTTCGATAATATTGTCCAGATATATATCAGCCAGGTCGCCGACTGAGTATCCAGCCGCAGTACACGCATCAGACAAATTATCCACACTAACACCCTTGCCATAGGCTGTATCTATAACGTCGTATGTTATGTCATACGCATGTTCGCTAATGTATTCTTTGACAATTCGACGCCAATTTGTTAGCAAAGCCCAGAGTGGTCGTTTATTTTTATCCTTGACGCCACCACGCTTGCTGATCCGACCACCTTTAGCACCTGCGCTTCTAGCCACTTCACGGTTAGCGTAAAAACCGCCCGTGCGACCATTTTGACCGCCTACCTTGCCAATCCGACGATAGTAATCGTCGCCATATCGTTTCCTCATTGTATTAGATGCTTTCTTAGCACCTGCTTTAGTTCCCGCCATTAGAATATCTCCTTAGCTCGTTCCAGCGTTTCTTCAATCTTTTTGCCTGCTCGTTGCTTTCTACAGACTGCATTGCTTGCCATATTTTTTCCCTCTGCCTCAACGTCGCCTCTCTCTCCATCATATGACTCGCCAGACAATGAGTTAGATACATCTGGTTCTTCGGGCAATACGGGCAACTCTGGTAGATCGGGTAATTCCGCACCCGCCTCGCCATCTTCTTCCGGGTAGTATTGTCTGATCCCGTCATCAGCTCCAATCGCCTTAATATCGTCATCGTCTAGCAAGCCCTCCTCTTTCGTCTTGTTCTTAGCGATATCGTTCAACTGTTCCAAAATGTTGTCGATCTGCTTCAACGCTCGGTCTCGCACCTTAGCCAACGTATCGATATCATCAGTGATATCTTCACGTTTCACAGTGATAATATGCAACACCAGTTCATCAATTACCACTCTTGGGTCGAACAAGACAAAATAGAGTACTTTAGCACTTGGACAATTCAGAAAACTATCAGCTACTTGCCACCTAAACTCTTTATCTATTTCGCCCTCAAAAATCATTTTAAGATGCCTGGCTGTAGATAGACATTTAATCTCCATCAACCAGGTCGGATTGTCGACGTGTTCAAAATTATCAGGTGACGACATGGCGTATTCTGATACTTCAGATTGAAAAACATAGCCGTTATACTCGCCGTGTTTCAAGCCAAGCTTCTTGACAGCTAACTTACAAGCTGTATGTTCAAGCCTTAGCCCCCTCTCATGAGACGGCTCACCATCATCGCCGACAGCAATCCGACCTGCCACAACCTTATATAGCTCTAGATTAGCTTTAGTACTAAACACTCCACTCTTTTCAATGGCGACTTTACTTCTGTTCTTCTCATAAAGCTTGCCGATTGACGTCCCCGTAATCTTACCTCGTCTGAACTCCATCCAGGCGTCACGCTCGGTATCTTGCGATATCGGTATTATTTTAACCATTATATCCTCCTTCACAGCTGTTAAATATTGACTCCAATTCTTCTTCAGATATCTGACTCTCATCAGCAACAATCTCTGCTTCTTCTATGTGTTCAGTCTTTCTGCCCTCCTCTTTCTTTAAGTTATTTTTCATCTCAGATCGCTTAGCCTGAAAATCAGCACCTTCATGTTCATTGACTGGATTGTCGACGTACTTTCCGTCAACTTTCTGATCATCTCTGATCGCCATTGATAGCTTTGGTGATATCGGTCCAAACTTGCTCAGCAACAGCTTCAATACAGTCTTTTTCGCCATCGCCTCAAAATCGGTATGCCAGAGACTGCTTTTTGGATATTTACCGCCAAAGCTTTTTGAAAACTTCTTGGCGTGAGCATACAGTTGCTCGTTAGTCATGTATAGCGTTTTCTCAAAACCGTTGTTCAGCCTAAAGAACGCTACATAACCAATCGTCTTTAACTTTTCACGTGCAATCTCGTCTATCTCCCAGTCAAAATCAAACTCACCTGTTAGCCGATCCCTGCTAACCAGCTCGCCTTCTTTAACATCGCTGGCGTTTACTCGTGAATAAGCATCCGACGCCAAAGCTAGCCGGATTAGCCCCTTGTAACCGATCTGAAATTGACAGCGGTAGCAATTACTTTTCTCACTCCAATACGGGATCAGATAGGCTAGCCCTAGGCCGCTATTCAGTGGTAGCCCGATCGTATTAGCGATCAGGCCGGCTGACGTTACTGACGCGGGCGGACACTCCTGTAACTTTGGATTGCCTTTATAAACGTCCATCAATTCAGCGGCAAAGCTCCTCATTTCACTTTCGGATAGCCTCTCTAGCAAGCGTTGCTGAATTGCATTTTGACGCAAATACTTGTCAAGAGGCACGATGGCGTTGTTGTTAGTACTCATCGTCGTCGTCCAATCTTTGCGCTACAAAGCACTTCTTCAGATCTGCACTGTTGATAAACCTCAGACTACAAGACCTGTTGTAGATATCCTCTAACTCACTCATATCGTGAATCTGATAGTGCAGTTCTTTCATCTTCTTGATATCAGACTCAGTCTCACAGATATAAATCTTATGGCAACCATCATAAGCTACTGCTAGCCCCTTAATCTCATTACCATTGTAGTCGTTCATGTTGTCCTCCTTTATTAAATGACATTATTAGTATCTCAAAGTGCTTTGGATATGTCAAGCAGTATCTCATTGCAGCCATGGTGTTATTGACAACGACGTGTGGATAACTAAAATCCTTGACGCTGAGTCAGCATCCGATCCAGCTTAATCTCGTCATAGCTGTTCACGGGATCTGAGTTCTCGGGGTAAAACGTCTGTCCATTTCTGATCTCGGGCACTGCTCGCCAAGCCCACCAATCACCGCCGTTCATCTCTGCTAACTTAAACCAGCTATCACCCTTGATAAAAGCATTGTTCTGATCACGTTTTCTGACAAACTTTTTCCGCCATTCCCACAAAACACACCATTCTTTCGCTTCGCTATCGTATTTCATCGGCGGATCTGATCTCATTCTCATAAAATTTCCTCTTCTTTTAACCAAAAATCCTCTCTTCTTTCCTGCTAAATATAAACCAAGTTCCCCTCTTCATCGCTCCGTGCTTCTCTGCCAAATTCGTCATATTTCGGATGTTTAAGCCGCTCTTCCCGCGCCTCATCTTCTTCTTTCTGCTTTTGCTCCCACCAACTCATCTTCCTTTCGACTCTGGGCGTCATGTTCGCCAACCGCTCGACAATCTCGGCTGAACGGCAGATGTAGTCAATGTCCGCCTGCCAGCCACGGTCATTATCGCCCCGGTAGAAGTAGTCTTGGCTAGCGTTACGGATGGCCAGCTCAAGCTGGTTTTTCCCGCAATCTTTCAAACGGCGTTTTATCTTCGCTTGCCGACCTGGCGTCAATTTACGCCCAGAAAGCCCAAAACAGCTAAGCCATAAATTGAAGATATTGTCAACCTCTTGTTTTTCATCATTTTTATCTTTTTGGACAGCCACTGCCCCCCTAAGGGGGGTAAGGGGGGTTATATCTTTATTATCTTCTTTATTATTATATATATATGTATCATTTTGAGAAATCGCATAATCTGCGATTGTTGGTTGCATATTCTGCGATTGTTCCGGGCAAAAAGAAATGTCATTTTTTGTAATTCTTCTCACTTGACAATCTTTCTCGATAATATCGTCACATACTTCATAGACTGCCCTATTCTTGCTATAGCCGACCTTCTTAAAGTAGCCTAGCTTGATAAACTTAGCCCTCGCCTTCTCAACCACTGACTCGCTTATGCCCAAGAACGATGCTGTCTTCTCGACCGACTCGTAATAGCGACGATTACCGAAACTCATCGCCCTAGCTAACACCACCTTCTCGGCTAAGCTGAACTTATCACACGCAAAAAGCGATTGTGGCGTTAATAGATAGTTTTGCTTATTTTGGCTTGACATATTCCCCTCCTTATTGTTTACCATAGCCCGCACTTAAAAATGGCAGTATACGTACGTATCCGTCCCTTTTTCTCAAGTAGCCTAAGATAACCGTCTTCCTCGAGCCGACGCCACGCCTCTTTTACAGTGCTAACGCCGAGATAGAGAAAGCTAGCGACCTGCTCAGCCGTCTCACTAATCTGATCATGCTGACAGTAGTAGAAGTAAACTATCTTCTGGTTACTAGTCATACTGTTGTCATAAAGAATAGTAGAGTCAAAAGTATCAACATGAAACCTTGACTTCTCACCCACGTCTGATACAATAAAACCAGGTGTGTTGTTATCTGCAGTCATAATAACCTCCTTTAGTTTTAACTAACTGCTAAACTAGATTATACCCTCTTTTGCAAAAGAGGGTATAATTTTTACTCGTTATCTGTAGTAAAGATAATCTGACGTGCCAAGCCTAGCCTCGATAGCTAACTTCTTAACTATCTCGTAAGCTACCCAGCTCATATCTCGAATTGTAAGAGAGTCACTGCTTTCAAACCAGCCTAGCCCAACAGTTTCATAGATGATATCGTGCATAGTTAGCTTGAGCGCATCCAATACAGCTTCGACTACCTCTTTAGAGATATCTTGCAACTCACCAGTTGCTTTCATGCCGGGGTTCTTATCCCAGTCTTTATCCTCAACGGCTACTTTCTCGACACGTTTAAGAATATCTTGCCTAGTCTGATATAGCTTGTGGCTAAAGAAAACTTTAGTCATAGCATTCTTGACCATCTCTTTACGAACAATTGCGTATTCGTCTGATAGCGCATGTCTTGGATCTTGATACGTCAGATAGAAGACACCCAGCTCAATGTCATAATCATTCATGAACGCACTACTGTTGTTGCGCTTGCGCCATACTTTGACAGCAATCCTTCGCTTGTCAAGGCAGTCAAGCAGCATCTGATAAAACTCTTCTCTATTTTGCTTTGTATCTCTGATATCAAAAAGCTTCCAAATCTCTTCTACGTCATGATCATCAGCTAAATAATGCTTGATAATCGCTACGTCGCTGATATAATGTGCGTCTCTATTCAGATAGTGACCGATAATTCTATTCTCGATAGCCATCTGCTTCTTGATATTGCTACTCAGATAGCTTCTGATAGCTTTCTCTATATCTACTACTTCTGTCATGTTATCCTCCTTTATTAAATGACATTATTATAATAGCAAAGCACTTTCAGAAAAGCAAGACTTAAGCACTATAATAACGATGTAATAAAAACATAAACTGTGGATAATTCGTATTGACCTGCTAGGCGATCTGCGCTACTATAAGAACATAAGCACCAGCGTCGGTCATGTTGTCCTCAAGCTTCATATCTCGTTGCTGGTGCTTTTTTATATTGACAAAATTACAATCAATGCTCCCATATAAAAAATGCTCGACCAGCCGATCAGTCACTTTCTCTGTTAAAATAACTCTATAACACAATGAAAGGATGGTTATGACAAACGTACGCAATGTATTAGCTAACAGCGATATTCACTATGTCTCTGACGTTCAACAGGAGGTGCTCGGCAAGATCGCGACTACCGCTGACGGTCGAACTTATCGTTACGCTCGGATCGGCGGTAACGTCGCCCCTGGCGACAAGGTGATCGCTCAAAAGAGTAACAAGACCGGCAATGCTGAGGCTGCTTCGGCAGGCGAATCGACGCTTAAGATCGCCGCTACATTTTCGAATGATGAGGTGGTCAAGTTTACTGATGCGATCGCAACGATCGCTAACGTGCAGTATCTGGTTCAAGGCGTAAATACTAACGGCTATATTAGCCTGGCTGACGCTCTTGACTTTGATGTGCCGGCTAGTACTCCCACGTCTATTGACAGCAACGCCTTCAATGGTGTGATAAAGGGCGCAACCGGTAACGAGGCTCTTGGCGTGATGGAAGTCAAAGCTAAAGCCGGCGATTACACCTGGATTAGAGAAGGTGGTGGCAAAATAGCTTAGCCGATCATCACCGATCAACTAAATGACGCTTGCAATATAGCGTCATTTTTAGTAAAATAACAGTAGTAATTATGATTGATTAAGGGGGATAAATTGTTAGAACCGACACCCGGCTATACTTTGGTAGAACTGCCGTCTACTAGCGACTCAGGCTTGACACTTTCTCGTGAAAAGTATGAGCAAATATCTGAAGGCACTCTAATTAAAAGTTCAGGCAAAGACGCTATTACTCGCCCCCAAGGCACAACTGTTTATTTTCAGCCTTATCAATCGGGTGAGCCGATCGTAGTTAACGACAAGCGTTACGTCTTTATCCAGAATAATAAAATAATGGGCTATAAATTTATTTAGGGGGGGGCGATGCCAAAAACTAATTTAGTGCGAAATGTAGTAACAGGCGACGACTTGACGTCTAAGATAAAGAGTGGTCTGACTAAGATATACGATACAGCCATTTGCGCTTTTGGGGCTAACTCGGGTAATGTTCTGATCGAAAATCGATATGGTGAACCGACCGTCTCGCACGACGGAATTACCAACATAGCTAGTCTGCAAGTAGTCGATCCGATCGAAAACTCAGCTATCTCAATCGCTCGTCAAGCTAGTGCTAAAACAGATCTGAAAGCGGGCGACGGCACTACTTTAACAGTAGTTTTAACTAAACTTACTTATGATAATTATCGACCTCTTTCAAAAGACATCTCGCCACGTGAACTAAACAGCATGATTGACCACGATGCTTTTGATATTCTAGAAAAATTAGACGCCGTCACAATTCAATCGTCTGATCTGACTGATAAAGATTATTACAATATCGCTTTAACGGCAACAGGCGACGAGCGACTTGCTCAAGCTGTCGACTTAGCTGTTACTAATTCTGACGGCGGTGCTGTCACCGTATCTGAGCAAGAACTGCCTCAGATCGACGTCGATATTGTAGAGGGCTTTGCTTTCAATCAAGGATTAACAACCATCGCTTTAGCTAATGACTTGACTTCTTTCAAAAGTTATTACGATAATCCTCTCGTAATAATTTTGCCTAAAACTGTCAAGACTGACAGCGATATTATCCCAATCCTCGAGCGGGCGATTAAACTTAAGCCTGGGCAAGGGATAATCCTCATCGCTGACGTCATAGGGCAAGCACTCGAAACAATCGTCTCTAATAAACTAGCTGGTAAACTTGACGTCTCGATCGTTGCTCCGCCTTTCAAAAATCGTGATGAGTTCTTACAAGACGTCGCAAAATATTCTAACTGTAAACCATTTACTCTATCGCCTGAACAATTCTCAGAAGACTACCTAGGCACGATTGAAAATGCTCAAGTCACAAGCAACGAAACTGTTCTAAATGGCTCACAAAATCAAGACCTTGACAGCTATATCAAAAAGCTCCCTGAAGACCGCCAGAAGCGTCTAAAATCTAAAACAGTTAAAATCTCTGTCGGAGCTAATACTTTAGCTGAACGACATGAAGCTAAACTAAGAATAGACGATGGCGTATGCGCCGTTCTTTCGGCCAAAAAGCACGGCGCACTTTACGGCGCAGGCACAGCGCTTAGAGATATCGCTCTCACTTCTCAAAACTTAAATTATCTGAAAGATATATACAGTCTAATTACCTCTGATGACTGTATTAAACCAAAACAAGGATTAGATCTGACAACTGATGAGATTAAAGACATGAGAGAGGCTGGCGTTCTGGATAGTGCCTTAGCTATTAAAGAAGCAGTAGCTAATTCAGCCAGTGCTGTCAAGCAGTTGCTCAGCATTAAAGTAGCATTACCTTTTGAAAAGGACTTGGATTAAAATGATAGAAGCTATATCATTCATCGCTATCGTCATACTACAGATAATAGTGGCCGTTAAAGTTCACTATCTAGATATGGATATCCGCAATGCTATTAAACGATTAGATGACTTGAACGAGAGAGCAATTAGAGTTTTAGTACCAGGCTATGGCGTTACAGGCAAAGTGACAGATCCGTTTAAGGGCGCTAATCAATTGCCTCTTAGAAAAACATCAGGTGTAGTCGGCACTAGAACACCCGCTCAGATTAGAGCTGAGCATTCACGTGAAATAGAAAAGGGCGCAGGCTATGGCTGGATGGACAATAACGTTAGATAACAAGCTGATTGCTCGTGATGACGCGCAGTCTATATCTAACTCATCTAATACAACCATAAGCACCATTAGTCAAGACAACCAACTGACTAATGAGGCGATTACTCACGCTCATGAACTAATTCAGCCTCATAATCCTGATGGCTCGCCCAACCAAGACTTCATCGATTACTATCCTGAAAGTGCCAAAGACTATGGCTTTATACCAAAAGAAGACGCCCCCTCTACAGTAGTAGAAGAGGCGTCTAAACTAGATGAGACTAGTTAAACTTGGCTAGCGCACATCCAAACGACATGATGAAGATTAGACTTAAAATCACTAGTAAACCGACTGAAACCGCAAGCCTTGACAGCTCTATAATTCTCTGTTCTTGTAATCTTCTGTAAACTGATGCTCTCATAATTTTGTCCTTTCTTATTTATCAAAATACCACTTTTCGACTTCAGAAACATCAACACCTTGGCTTTTAGCTTTACTAAAAATTGTCTCAGTTCGCTGATGATTACTGATGCCCTTGACGCCCAAAGCCCTCATTCTCTCGATTAGCTCAGTACGCTTGTTCATCTTATCATTGAATCTTTTCGCACCTTCAATCAACTCATCTGCAACTTCTTCGATAGTTTTAAGAATTGATTTCGGGCACCAAAGCCATACTTTTCCGTAATCAGTAGTGAACTCAATGTCAATAGCTTTTTCCGTCTCTTTGACCGCTTTTCCACAGCCCTCAACGCTGACTGCGTACGCCTGGTTCTGTGAAAGGTTTTTGTTGATGAACCATTTTGGCAAAATAAATTCGCCGGCTGAATACGAAACTGTTACATTCGTAGCGTACGCCTCTTGAAAAGCGATATCTTTAACTGTAGTCGTCATGTTGTCCTCCTTTATTAAATGACATTATTAGTATCTCAAAGTGCTTTGGATATGTCAAGCATTTTAGCCACACTCATCATTGTAATAACATCATCATGTTGACGTCATAATAATACGTTATAATACAGACATGAAGACGTTCACTCAGATGAAATCAGAAGTAGCTCAGCTGTGCGGTTTAGACGACAGTTCAGACGAGCTGGTCAAGATAGCTAAAGATATCTGCTCAGGTGCTCAGCTCGTCAATTCTCTAGCTAGACGATATCCAGTTACTAAGACTAAGACAACCGATCTGATTGCTAAGCAGACGACTTATCAGCTCAGCAATGACGTTTTGAGAATAACAGCTGTAACCTGTAGAAATAGAGAACTGATCGAGATTAAAAGCACTAGCGAGTATCTCGCTATTAAACACAACTGGCTAACTCTTGCCTCACAACAAACATACTATTTTGTCAAGACACCACGCCAGATCGAGATATTGCCGCCTAGCGCAGTGAACGTAACTGATGGATTAAAAGTTATTTATGAAGCTAAAGCGACTAGACTATATATCGATGATTACACCGTCAAGGTCAAGCTAGAGACTAACAGCGATGCGGTTGAAGGTGTAGATGGCGACAAGTTCAGATCTGACGTAGTTGATGGCTGCTATATGATATTTTCAGATGAGCGAGCGATTAAAATAGACAGACGGCTTGATAATACTCACCTGTTGTTGCAGAACTACTATGAGGGCGAGAGTTCAGATAATACTACAGTGACTATCGGTCAGAGCGTCGATATTCCTGAAGAATATCACGATGCTATCGTTTATTACGCTTGTCAACAGTTCTATTTAATGCGCAAAGACTTACAGACGGCAGGCTACTATAAGCAACTTTATGACGAGCTAGTAGAACGCTACAGGACAACGTATGGCTTGAAGACGTCAGATGGCGTTATCAATCCATATCCTAGATTGCCTGTCAATGACCCACGAGTATCGCCCTGGAGGTTAAATGGCTAGCCGATACGATAGTACAGATTTAGTTATCTGTCAGACGTCGTTTTATGGCGGCCAAGGTTCGGATAAGAAAGTCGGCATCAAGAACGCGTACGCTGACAGCGAGTGCCTAGACGCTAGATTAGAGCCTAGTGCCATGACTGTTTTGGCTGAGGCCGATATTATCCGCAAAACTACTGAACTGGGTCTGGTTACTGATATGACACAATCAGCTGATGGCATGAAATGGATGATAACCGACCATGGCAAGTTGATTAAAGTAGACAGAGTTAATGTCGCGACGGTCATGGCTAACGTCTGGACAGATAGCATCAGTAGAGCAGATATCGCCTATCAGAACATGAACGATACGCTATATATCACAGCTAATAACAGGCTGTACAGTTTTGATAACGTCATAGGTGATAATCTTTCAAGCAGAGTAGTAGTTCATAGCTTGAGCTACAGCACGTCTAATACCGTGGCTCAGCTACTGGTTAGAAGTCCATCCGGCTATCTGACGGGTAATGGCGTTGATAGGTGGTCATTCAAGGTAGGTGGGGCTGGCATTACAGCGGTCAAGACAGCTTTATCTGAAAGTGACGATGACAAGTGTGTTTTTATCCCAGATGTCTCGCCGATGGCTAAGATAGCGGTCAGAGTGAGGTCTCATCCAGCCTCTGGTGAGATGACGTTGATTTTACATAATAACGCTAATAAGGAGATAGCCAGAGCCAAAGCGTCGGTTAGCGATATTAAGCCCGATGGTACGATGGAGTTCGTATTTTCAAAACCGATCGAAATTGTGACCTATAAAACAGGTGGAACGGAATATCATATTCATCTAGCAGCTGATACTAATGACTGGACAGTCGATACATATGAGAGCGGTAAAATGTACGGATTACACTTCAGGTATTACGCTAATGCCCTGAATATCACTAGCAGTGGCTATCACCCGATAATGGCGTATAAAGACGGCACTCTGCTGGTTGGCAACGGGCGATATCTGATGCAGTGGCTACCGACAGGGGCAGAGGCGGAGACACCGGAAGTAATGCAGTCTAATCGGGTCAGTGCTGTCGACGGCATGGAGATTACCAGCTTGACCAGTTCAGATGAATATATCGTTATGGGCTGTGAGAGGGTCGGCAAGGGGCAATCAAGAGACTTTCAGCAAGGTAGCTTGTGCTTCTGGGATTGCGTGGCTGACAACGTCAACTTCAGGGTGGATTTAGAAGAGGGCGCACCTCAGAGCTTATATTCTCATCAGAATATCATCTACATGGTGATAGACAACGGCTTATACGCCTATACTGGCTCAAAGGCTATCGCTAAGATAAGAACGCTAACTAGTAACTTGGGTGAGTTTTCGGGCGTAGATAATCAGACAATAGTCTATGACCACGCCATGACCGTGCGTAAAGGGATATTGTTATTAGCGTATCCTGGTAAAACCACTCTTGCAACTAGAGCAGGCGTCTACAGCTATGGCTCATTAGACAAGAACTACCCGAATAGCTACTATTATTCATATGCTTTACCTGGCTTGCCCGATAACTGTAATACGGATAAGTATAGCTTTGAGGTCGGTGGTATTTGGAACTTTGGCGAAAATCTCTATATCTCCAATCGAGTTCACGACAACGCCAGTAACTCTGATACCTGGTATATAACTGTAGTCAATAACTCATCAAAGCCTGCTAAGAAGTTTAAGTATGAGAGCTTGGAATATGACGGCAGTTACCCTTGGAAAGCTAAAGAATTACTCAGAATGGTGACTACCTTTGACCCGCTACCAGAGGGATGCACAATTAAGTTAAAGTATAAGATAAACGGCGGTAATTGGGTGTTCAGCGAGGGTAAAGCTAAGTCAGGCAGTACAGAGCTGTATTTTGAGGTGAACAAGCGATTTAAGGTGCTACAATTTGGCTTAGAGGGTATAAATGACGGTGCTACCAAGCCCGCCAGGATAACCTCAATCGGTATTAACATAAGGAGCTTGCCAGAGGAAGGCAAGATGCATAAATAATGGCAGAACCTGTATACAATCAGAATACTAACGATTTAGTCACTAGCTATTCTCAGACTAAGCCGACCGAATTGAAAGCTACCTTTGAGGAGATTGGCAATGTCAGTGAACTGGATATTGCTCAGCAGACTCAGATAGCACCACGTCAGACTAGGACAGGTGTCACCAGAGGTACTCAGGTGGTGCAAGGTCTCTATCAGGTCAAAGACAACAAGGGCAGAGTGGTCGTGCTGATGGGTTATTCACCAGGAGCATTCTAGTGCCAATTCTTGAACCAAAGCAGATGCCGTCAACGATGCGACCTAGGCAAGATTACGGTATTAAAATAGCTAAGAAAGGTTATGACGCCAGAACAGCATCAGATGTAAACTTACTATACTGCTCATCTTTTCCGTGCCTACAATGGATAACAACTATTGACCAGAACAGTCCCTGGCAAGTGCTACAAGACGGTGCTGAACAGGAGAATGGTAAGACAGTTTACAGATATAGAGCCAGGCTATTGCATAACCTAGGCTATCCCCCAATGATAATTACTACCGATAAACCAGCCTCATTCGGTGAGATGTATCGTGGCTTCTGGTGGGACGAGAGCTGGATATATCAAGAGATTACCGCTTACGACTTAAACATATATAACGAGCATAAAGCTCAGACGCTTAGAGATAGAGCCTTGCTTGTTGCAGTAGATATCAGCCATGACATTGAATATCCCTATTTTGACACCCCAGATAGCACAG
>ERZ772960.2211-NODE-2211-length-14485-cov-3.122800_pt1 | contig 14485 bp, 9 predicted proteins | sample MGYA00580678_ERZ772960 | MGnify/ENA primary metagenome ERZ772960 (study PRJEB29015, sample SAMEA2737930) | human oral metagenome | biome: human oral; feature: human-associated habitat; material: dental | place: China | collected 2059 ... | reverse complement strand
TGTAACAGAAGCAAGAAGCAAATCTATTTCTTCGACGGTGAAATAATCTATAGTTTTTTTGTTGAGTTTAGGTGCCTTAAGTCCTAGAGTTGGATTCTTTCTCATAGCCCCAGTATTTACAAGATAATTATAGAAGGCTCTTACAGATGATATCCTCCTTCTTATGGTAGCCGGCGCATAATCCTGCCTTTTTAAGTTTTCGACAAAATCATCGATATCCGTATTTTTTACCCTCTTATATCCTTTTATGCCCTTTCCATAGACGAATATGTGAAAGGCTTGCAGATCTTCATGATATGCTCCTATTGTGCTCGTAGAAAGAGATCTGTCTTTTTCAAGATACACAAAAAAGTTTTTCATATACTTATTTTTCTTCATATTTCATGTCCTTTTCTGTAAAGCTATGTTTATTCACTATGTCTATTTAAATAGGCCAATAAAATGCCTATGGTTGACTTTGCATCCAAGAACTTACCCTCTTTTGCCATTTTATAGGCTTCATCAAAATCTATGAGTAGGATTTCAATGTTTTCTCCTTCTTCCGTACAGGGCTTTCCCGGTGTCAGCTCCGTTGCTAAATAAAAATATATCTCTTCCTTGGAATAGCCCACACTTGGAAAACTCTTATGGATAAGTTTAATATCCTTTGCATCAAAACCTGTCTCCTCCATAAGCTCCGTTCTGGCTCTACCTTTAATATCATCATCGTCGTGTTCTATTTTCCCCGCAGGGATTTCAAGCACAACATCGTCTATAGCCTTTCGATACTGCTTTTCTAAAACTATCTTGTTATCATCTGTAAGCGCAACAACGGCAACTGCGCCTCTATGCATTACTATCTCTCTCGTCGCTATATTACCCGTTTCTACTCTGACATGTTCTTCGCATACCTTTATCACCTTGCCGTCATAAACGAGCTTACTGTCTATCGTTTCTTCCCTAAAAATCATTAATTATTTTCCTCGCTCATAGCCTTAGACTTTTCATAAGCCGCATTAAATCCTCTATCGACAAGTTCATAAAATCCATTACTTTCGAGTAAATTAACAGCTTCAATCGTAGTACCGCCCTTTGAACAAACGTTATCTATCAATGTATCAAGAGATTCGGCGCTCGAAAGTACCATTTTTGCAGCTCCTATCACAGCATGTGCGGCAACGTCCCTTGCAGTTTTTTCAGAGAGCCCCCTTGAAATGGCGGAGTTCATGAGTTGTTTTATATACATGTAGGTATAGGCGGGACTCGAACCGCTGATCCCTATGGCGCAATGCATGAGATCCTCCCCAATCATATAAGTGCTCCCAAACATCTCTATAATAGCAATTGCTTCATCCACATCCACCTTAGACATGTTGTTGCTGCTGCAGACCGCTGTCGTGCCTTCGCCTATCATGGCAGGCGTGTTTGGCATAATTCTCATGATTTTCATTCCGCCTATAATATTTCCTATTTCTTCTATGGTTGTAGCAGATACCATGGATATCAAAATCTTATTGCTGTTAAATTCACTAGCTATATCCTTCAAAACATTCAATGCAATATCGGGTTTTACTCCTAAAAAAACAACGTCGGATGCTTTAGTAAGCTCCTTAGCTGAATCAGTAGCCACAGCGCCTAAACCCGCAAAGTCATCCTTCTTTTTATCATCTGCATCAAAAACATAGATGGTATCGGCGCCGTCCTTTTTATTTAAGATGGACTTTGCTATCGCTCCGCCCATATTGCCTACGCCTATAAATCCTATACTTCTCATACGATCCTCCCGATTTTAATATAAAATAGTACCGTCTTCCTTGTCGTTAATAGCTTTTATTATTGCATGTTCATGCTTTCCATTAAGTAGAATAACAGGAATATTGTGGCTTTTAAGCCTTTCGGCGGCACTTAGCTTCGTTTCCACGCCCCCGCTTCCAAAATCGCTTCTATCCCCGATTTCAATTGAATTTCTAAGTTCATCAAGGTCGCTGGTCTCTTTTATGAGTTTTGCATCCGTTTTATCGGGGGACTTATCGTAAATTCCTGATATTTGTCCGAGCATTATAAGAAGGTTCGCATTCCATAGCTCCGCCGTCAAGGCGCCCAAGGTATCATTATCTCCTATCTTAAGCTCTTCAGTGGCAACGGTATCATTCTCGTTTATAATTGGGATAACTCCCTCATCTATGAGCGTAAAGAGCACATTTCTGATGCTTAGCGATCTACCGCTATCTTTAAAATCATTTCTTGTAAGGAGAATCTGCGCCGCCTTCATATCCATTTTATTAAGATACTTTTTATATGCATTTATGAGTTCCACCTGGCCTATAGCACATAGAGCCTGCCTATAGTTAAGATCCCTTCGCCTGTCCCACTTATTGAGTTCACCGACGCCACAAATTCCTGCACCCGATGAAACTATCATGAGCTTTTTCCCCATGTTATATAATTCAGTCACCTGCTCTGCAATGTCCTTGAATATAAGTTCATTAACCCTGCCATTGTCGTCCGAAAGAACATTGCTGCCGATTTTTATCACAATCTTATCGCTTTTTAATATAGCTTCACTTAATCTTCCCATACAATCCTCCATATTTAATAGCTATATTATAGCATTTTTATAACCGGCTTAATTTATCACAATACTCATATATTATGCCCATAAGTTCTATTTTTGTTCCGGCTTCATAAAGTCGCTTTCGATAATCCTTAACTCCCGATGTGTTCTTTAAATATTTGGATAATTTCTTTCTAAGCTCAAGCAAAGCCCTCTTTTCACCCTTGTATGATACCGTAAGGTCTATCAATTTTTTTAATGTATTCAAAATTTCATCTGCACAGGGCTCGTATTCAGTAATCTCATCTATGCTCTTACCCTTACGAATTTCAGAAAGCGCCATGTTACACGATTTAAAAATCCAAGGTTTGCCTATGGCTCCCCTTCCTATCATAACCATATCACAGCCTGTTTCATCCATAAATTCCAGAGCTTCTTTAGCGCTTTTTATATCACCATTGCCAATAACGGGTATAGAAACGCTTTGTTTTACTGAAGCTATTACATCCCTATTTACACTGCCTTCATACTTCTGTTTAGCGGTTCTTCCATGAACTGCTACTGCACTTGCGCCGGCACTTTCAATCGCCTTAGCGCAGTCAACGGCATTGATATTATTATTGTCCCAACCGATTCTTATCTTCGCAGTAACAGGTTTTTGCGTGATCTTTACAGCGTCTTTTACCATATCGTAAATGATGTCCGGTCTTTTCATTAGAGCTGCGCCGGAACCGCTTTTTACGATCTTTTGCATGGGACAGCCCATATTTATATCTACTATTGCATTTCCCTTATTCTCTATACACTGTATTCCGTGCGCAACAGCATCCGGATCACTCCCGAATATTTGAATGGCGATAAAGCCATCAGCACCTCTAAAATCAAGGAGTTCTTCGGTATTTTTTTGCTCATAGATAAGACCCTTGGCGCTAACCATTTCAGAATATACAAGTCCCGCTCCAAACTCCAAAGTTATGGTTCTTACCGCATTATCAGTAAATCCTGCCAGAGGTGCCATCAAAAAGGGAGATGGAAGTTCTATGTCGCCTATAACATTACCTGGAGTTATCATTATTTTTTTCGTATATCAGTGCAAGTCCCTCGAGCGTAAGATGCGGCTCAACCGCATCAAAAACCTGGGTCCCTTTGTCTATCATGGTAGCCATTCCGCCCGTTCCTATGACCTTTATAATTTCATCATCGCAGCAACCGATGCTCGCGCAGTTTATGATTTCCTTTTTCATTTTTTCTACTATAAACTTAATCATTCCCATGTGACCGTACACAACACCAGCCTGCATGCTGTTTATGGTGTTTCTGCATATAGCCTTGCCGGGATCTTCGAGTTCTATCTTAGGTAGCTTTGCCGTTTTTTCAAAAAGCGCTTCGGATGCTATCTTTATACCCGGTGCTATTGCACCTCCAAGGTATTCCGCATTTTTGGATACTGCGCAAAATGTTGTAGCCGTACCAAAGTCTATTATTATTACAGGTCCTCCGTATTTGTGATAAGCCGCAACCGCATTTACGATTCTATCAGAACCTACCTGCTTTGGATTATCGTATTTAATTATTATTCCCGTCTTTATGCCGGGCTCTACCACTATAGCCTCTTTTCCAAAGTACTTTCTTGAAAAATGCTGAAGGGAATATAGCACTGAAGGCACGACAGTTGAAATGATTATGTCATCAATATCGCTCATGTTTATCTTTTCATAGATGAAGAACTGGTTTACAATCATTCCGTATTCATCTGCACTCTTGTTGCCGTTTGTCTCTATTCGAAAGCTGTGTTTCATATGCAAATTATCGAACACACCAATAACAATATTGGAATTCCCAACATCAAAAGCTAATAACATCTTCTTCTCCTATATCGAAAAAATAAACAAAATAACTATTATGAGCCCTTATGGCATAAGTTTTTCGAGACGCTTTAGAGCAACAGCTATCGTAAGCCCGGGTATAACCCTGTTTCCCGTTATCTCTACTCCGAGAAGTGCATTTATCTTCCTCAGTCTATACTTCACCGTATTTATGTGTATCCCGATCAGTTCACTGGTTTTGGCTGCATTCATGCCGGAATCCAGTACAAAGGTTTCCAGCGTTCCTAAAAGTTGTTCCCGCTTTTTTGATGATATCAAAGCAAACGGAGCAAGAAGGTCAATGTAATTTTTCTTAATTTTTCCCTCACCCACCTCAATATCTATACAGTTGCTTACGAGAGCCATTTCATATTTTGTAAATACTCTCTTATAAGGAAAGATATTCTGCGCAAAAGACCAGCTTTCTTCTATTTCCTTATAGGCATCTGCTACGCCGTCTATGCCGTCTATGCCCGTTATATGGAAAATTCTGGCACTTTTGTTGCCTTTCAAGGATTCATATAGCTCGGAACATTTTTGTTTAAATTCTCCGACTTTATCAAGGTTTGCGTTTACCCTTGTTATCATGCCGTATGTCTCCCCGTTATCGGAAATCCTATGAAGTGAAAAGCCTTCTTCTTTTTCAAACCTTAAGAATATATCTTCACAGCTCTCAGAGCTTATATCCTTTGCAAAGAATACACTGAGGATTTCACTGGGCTTTATCTTGGCTTCTTCATTTAATGAATATGCAAGGGGCTTATTCCCTCTCACTAAAGCTCTTATGAGTTCCGTTTTCGAGTCACGCTTCGGTTTATAATTCCACATTCCCATAGAAAGTTCTATGACTTCAGAAAGTTTATTCATATCCTCAGACGTGTACATGTCTTCATTATCTACCAAAAACATGTAGTAACTGGTCTCTTCAATTCTAACGGTTCTCCAATACGTATCTATTCCATTTACGCTCACAAATACGCTTGAGCGCTGCTTACCGTCCAATCTGTTTTCTCTGGCCTTCTTTACAGCCTCTTGTATAGTCTCCCTCTTCCTTGTCTCTACAGTAAATATAGGATTGAAGTTTGCCCCTAGCAATATTACCTGAAAATCATTTGCAACGGCAGCTTCCTTTATCGCAGATTCAAAGTCGGAGTGCTTGTCAAAATCAAGCAAAGTCTTTACAACCTCTGAAATCAGATGACTTTCACCTTCTTTATTTTTCTTGTCATCTCCCGTGATAGCATTTATCATATGAGAATAATTAAGCTTATTATCATCAACCACAATTAAAGGCAGGTTAGCAGACTCGGCGCTCCTTATTACGCTGGTATCGAGTTCCTTTATGCCTCTTCCCATGTACATTATTACAAGACCGCTATGTCCGCCTTCAGCGAGTTTTTGGATTAACCTGCACTGCACTCTTTCATTTTCCAAAACGCCTAAAAATCCCGTAAAAAACAGCAATCCCTTTTCCGAATTAAAGCGTTTTACATCATCTTCCTTCACCATGTCAAGAACCGACAGTCCGGTCACCACGTTTTCGACACCTTTTGCACCGGCAAGCAACCTGGCGTTTTTGAAAACATCCAGATCCATGCACTCTTTTACAGTCTTATTCATTTGGGCCTCCCTGCTTTTTATCTTTCAGCACTTCTGAAACCAATTCTTCTTTAGTAATTCCATCTACTACCAGCCTCCTGAACTGATCACCGTTTATGGTTTCAAGCTCAAGCAATGCCATAGCAACCTTCTCAAGATCTTCTATATATTCTGTAAGTATGTCCTTTGCTTCTGTAAAGGCCACGTCTATTATCTCTCGTATTTCCTTGTCGATTTCAGATGCTATGCCCTCTGAATAATTTTTCTTGGTAGAGAAATCCTTGCCGAGAAATACCTCTTCACCATCGCTGTAGTTTACCAAGCCGAGTCTGTCGCTGAATCCATATTTTGTAACCATGGCTCTTGCTATATCCGTTGCTCTTTGTATGTCGTTGCTTGCGCCTGTACTTACATCTTCGAGTTTTAGCATTTCAGCAACCCTGCCCCCTAAAAGATCTACTATGTCTTCATACATGCTTTTTTTTGTAGCGTATGTCTTTTCCTTCTCAGGAAGAGTCATCGTAAAACCGCCTGCCATGCCTCTTGGGATGATGGTTATCTGATGCACAGGATCCTGCGTTTCGAGATGTTGGGATAATATGGCATGTCCTGCTTCGTGGTAGGCTGTGAGTCTTCTTTCCTCGTCTGAAATCTTCTTGCTTCGTTTTTGAGGTCCTGCTATCACCTTTGTTATGGCTTCTTCTATATCCTCGGATTGAATTACACTGCCGTTTCTTCTCGCCGTAAGCAGAGCCGCTTCATTTAGCATATTTTCTATATCTGCAGGCGTAAATCCCGGTGTCATCCTGGCAAGTACCTCTTCGTTAACGCTTTTATCAAGCGGCTTATTTTGGGCATGTACCTTAAATATCTCTTCCCTCGCTTTTAAATCCGGAATTCCTATAACGACCTGTCTGTCAAATCTGCCCGGTCTTAGCAATGCAGGGTCTAAAATGTCCGGTCTGTTCGTAGCCGCCAAAACTATTATCCCTGAATTTATAGCAAAGCCATCCATCTCTACGAGGAGTTGGTTTAGAGTCTGTTCACGTTCATCGTGGCCTCCTCCGAGTCCTGCGCCTCTTTGCCTTCCTACCGCATCAATTTCATCTATAAACACTATGCACGGTGCATTCTTCTTTGCCTCTGCAAACAGGTCTCTTACACGTGAAGCTCCTACACCGACAAACATTTCAACGAAATCGGAACCGCTTATTGTGTAAAAAGGCACATCGGCTTCTCCTGCAGCGGCCTTGGATATGTAAGTTTTACCGGTACCCGGAGGACCTACGAGAAGTACTCCCTTAGGCACCCTTGCTCCAAGCTCTTTAAATTTAGCAGGATTCTTAAGAAAGTCCACTATTTCTGACAATTCCTGCTTCTCTTCCTTTAGCCCCGCAACATCGGCAAACGTTATCTTTTCTTTTTCATCATCTCTTATCAGTCTCGCCCTGCTCTTGCCGAAACTCATGGCTTTTCCACCGCCACCTGCCCTATTTATGAGCATCATGGTTAAAATTATCATAACGCCGAGCATGAGTATCGGACCTAGCAGGTTTTCATACCATTTTTTCTTCTGCGGAGGATCGCTGTCAAGTTCAATTTTGCCGGACTTCATCTGAGGGAGTATATATTCTTTTTCTAATTCAGCTATCTGGCTATGTGTACCATAATATGCCTTTACCTTCTTTCCGTCCGAAAGTTTTGCATTTATCTCTCTATCCGTAATGTTTACGGTTTTTACCTTTTCATCTTTAAAGAGGCGATTCATCTTCGAATACGTGATGCTCTTTACTTCAGACGTGCTCTTTTCCGTAAGGATAAAAGCAAGTCCTATAACAAGTCCGATTATAGCAAGATACACTAAAATGCTTTTACTATTTTTCACACTCTCCTCCTAAACGTGTTATGCTCTATATTTAAAAGTTTCGTACTAAAACCAACACATTGGATTCTACCATAATATATTTTTTTTTGCAATTAATGACAAAAAAACAAGCCTTTTTTTCAAATATAGTACCACCCCTAAAACATACATCCTTTACCACTCAGGTTGCGTGTAAATTCCACCTTACTTATTAAAACATCTAATCTTTTAATTATGGTAACCATCTTCACTACTTTAGCTCCACGGGAACTTGATTTTATTCTCTAAAATACATAGTTATTCTATTCATCTTTACTATTATGATTTAATAGAAACTCAAATGCTGCTCACGTTAACTGTAAAAAGAGTGCCGTGGCACTCTTTTTACTCAAAATTTTGGAGGTCTTATAAGATTTTTTACTTATTTTTTAAATTGAACCTTGATTACAGCGCTTGCTCCCTTTGTTTTCTGACCTTCAAAGATTGTAAACGTCAGATTTAACTTCTTCGCTTTTTTGCCCTTAATCTTATTGATCATCTTCTTGTTTAAAACTATCTCAAGCACTCCGTTTTTCTTAATATTCTTTAGGCTAACATCCGTGATCTTAGTTTTACCCTTCATCAGAGTAGCGTTTAAAAGTTTAAGATCCGTAATACCGGCGCCTGTAATTTTTAGCTTCAGCTTAGCTGTCTTAGTATTATTCTTTATTGTCAAAGGCTTTTTACCGACATTTATCTTGAGCGTAACCTTCTTAGGAATTTCCTTTTCCTTAAACACAGGAGTAGCAACGGCATCACCCTTGATTGTAAATACATCTCCTACTTCAAGCTTTTCTATGGTGTCTGTATCATTTACCACCTTCCAGTGAGAAAATGCTCCCTGTCCTTGCGGAATTGTTCCTGTAAACTTAGGCATTGCAACGTTAGACCCTACAACGTATTTACGGGTCTTCATTCCTATGCTGTTGCCGTTGTAAGTAAACTTCACAGTTGCATATTTAACTTCTGGCGCCTTGTCCTTCCATACGGCTGTAAATTCCACATCGCTGTCTGCTACAAATGTAGCACCCGGTTTATATTGTTTGTGATTTGGATCTTCCCAAGCAACAAACAACTTATTTTCATTTTTTGCCTTGAATTCAGGCAGAGGTAAATAAACCGTCTTTCCGCTTGATGTCATTATTCCGCTTGGAAGTACTCCTGTAATTTCCTCGCCCCCGTTATTAAAGCTTACGTTTATTTGTTTTTCCCATACGGCCTTAAGCGTTATATCTTCTTTAGCAACAACCTTTTCACCGGGAACCTTATTGACCGCAGATTCTTGTCCTACAGTTACTTCCCAATGTTTAAATGTTGAATTCGAAGGAGCCGCATATTCACATGCAGGTACCGTGAATTTACCGTTTTTCTTCGCTGTTTCCCGAGGCATTTCGCCGCTTCCGCCGTTTGCATCGTATTTAACATTTACTTCAGTTACTTCTTTATCCTTCCATATCGGCATCACAACCGTATCATAGAGTACTTTGAAGCCCTCGCCTTTGTTAGCAAACTTTGTAAAGCCGTTCATTTCAAGCTGCCACTTATCGAATTCCTTATCAGCAGGTGGTGTAAATCCACATTCGGGAAGTGTATATTCGCTGTCTCTATCCACTTCTACTTCACTCATAGTCTGAGTGCCGCCATTAGGCTTAAAGGTGATTTTTACCTTATCAGGTGCAGGAGGAACAGGTGGTGCCGCCTTCTCTTTCCATAACGCAGTGACAGCTACATTATCACTTGCTACTATGCCCTCGCCCGGCTGCTTATCTACTGCAGTTGCAGAACCGATAATAACCGACCACTTGTCAAATTCCTTATCCGTTGGGGCTGTAAAGCTGCATACAGGAAGTGTGTAATTACTGCCCTTTTCTACCTGAATAAGATCCATATTACCGTTACCGCCGTTTTTGTTAAACGTTATATTTGCCTTGTCGGGTACCGGTATAGGTGGCACAGGCGGTACTGTCTTCGCCTTCCACATAGCGGTAACACTTACATCGCCGCCAGCTACTATACTTTCTCCCGGCATTTTATCTACAGCAGGAAATCCTGTTACGGTAACCGACCACTTGTCGAATTCCTTATCAGCAGGTGCTGTGAAGCGACACACAGGCAAGGTGTATTCACTGTCTTTTACGACCGCCTTAGCAGGCATGTTTCCGCTACCGCTGTTTTTATCAAAAGTTACATTTACCTTAGGCTTTGCTCTCCACATAGCTGTAACCTTAATGTTATCACTTGCCGTTACCTTTTCGCCGGGGTTTTTATCTTCAGCAGAATCATCGCCTATCTTAACAGACCATTTATCAAATTCCATACCCTCAGGTGCTGTAAAAGTACATGCAGGTAATTTATATTCGCTGTATTTATTTACCTCTACGGAATTCATATTACCGCTTCCGCCGTTTTTATCAAAGGAAACCGTAACCTTTCCCGGTGCAGGATCAACCTTCCATAGAGGCTTTACAATAACATCATGAGTTACCGTGAATTTAGCTCCGGGGTTAAAGTCCTTAATAAAACCGTTCATGCGGATTTGCCATTTATCAAATATCATACCCGCCGGCGGGGTTATTTTACATGTAGAAGGTAGCGTATATTCATTGCCTTCTTCAACCCATTCATCGGGAATCGAACCCGTGCCTTCATTCGGATCATACTGAACCACCGGAATATCTTCATATATAGCTTTAAATTCCACATCCCCTTTTACATGAATCCAATCACCGGATGTGTCTTCATATGTCTCGGGAGCGGCATTTCCAACAGTCACCTGCCAATGCTTAAAGCTCTTCCTGTCCGGAGCTTCAAACTCAGAATGCGGTATTTCAAACCAAGAATCCTTGGGCACCTTCTTGCTTTCCATGGTGCCGGTACCACCGTTTTTATTGAATTTAATATTGAACTTTGTTGAAGGTGCATTTTTCCATATAGCTTTTATGAATAAGTCACTATCGCATTTTACCTTATCAAATGGCTGCTTGCTTTCTCCTGTAGGTGCATTTTCATCTGTTTTTACCTCCCAGTAATCAAAAACCTTTCCCGAAGGTGCATCAAATTTTGGCTTAGGCAAAACATAATTATCTCCCGGCAGGCATTCATCAGTATCTTCGTTTTCATCCGGTGCATTAGGGTCGATGTGGATCATATACATATCTTCAAAAACCGCTTCCAGCGTTGTATCATCGGTGATTCTAATTATATCGCCAACACGTTTAAGTCCTAAATCATTGCTACCGACCTTTACTTTATATCCTCTGAGTCCTGTCCCCCCTTCCTGTTCAAACTCCGGTTCAGGTATTACGAAATTGCTGTTCATAGCTGCATATTCGGGATTCATATTTCCGCCGGCTCCTCCCGGAAGGTAACTGATTTTATATACATCAAATGGAGTCTCCTCCCAAATAGGTTTGAAATTCATATCAGCTATAACCGAAATTGTCTCACCGGGTTTAATATCCTTATGATAACCGTCCATTTCTACATGCCACTTACTAAATACCTTTCCTGCAGGAGGTTTAATACTGCAACGAGGCACCTCATATTCTTCATCCAGGCTGGAAAATTCATCTTCCATTTCCGTGCTTCCGCCATTTTTGTCAAAGCGAGCAACAGGACGATTTTTCCATATGGCCTTACACTTCACGTTATCAGAAGCTATGATGGTATCATCCTTTTTGTATAACTTAGGAGCTGCCTTACCTATTCTCACCTCCCATTCGGAAAATTCCTTTGCTTCGCTCGGAGGTTCGAATTCACATTCAGGTAATTCATATTCGGAATTTTTTTCTACCTCCTCTTCTTTCATCTCACCGTTGCCACCACCGGCATCGAAGGTTATCTTTACCATAGTTTCTCTGCCTGTCGGCTTTGCAGGATTCTTACGATTGGACTTGGTAGTTTTTCCCTTAGCCTTCTTAACGATCTTGCTGCCCGGCTTTGATTTTCCGGCAAGTTTCTTAACGCCCACCTTTTTTGTATATGCATTGCCGGCATTCTTTTCTCCTTGCTTGGAAGAAGCTGCCATCGACGGCATAAATGCCGTAATCAGCATAGCTAACGACAATGTCAGACTCAATACCTTAGACTTGATTTTCATAGCTCTACCGTATCCTTTCCCCTTAATAAACACTCCTTATTCTATTTAAAAGAAAATTTGATAACCACCTTTGCTTTTGCAATCTTTTTATTTCCAAGTACCAGGAAAGTAAGTTTTCCTTTTTTAAGCTTCTTAATTTCCTTAGCTGTTAATTTAATCTTATATGCTCCCTTTTTGCCGATTGATTTTAAATCCATCTTTTTGATGAGTTTCTTTCCCATTCTAAGTTCCGCATTAAGTTTTTTAAGATCGGCCTGTTTTGCGCCCTTTATATCAAGCGTAAGCACTGCCTTCTTTGCTTTCTTTTTAATTTTGAAAGTCTTTGGCGCTTTGATTTTAAGCTTAGTTAGCGGTTTAGGAGGAATTTTTTCATACTCAGGAGTGATGACAGTATTATCTTTAAGCTCGAAACTATCTCCTACTTCCAGCATCTTAGCCTGTTCACCGGCTACCTCTACCTTCCATCCTGTAAATTTCATGCCTTCCGATATAGGATGTTTTTCCGTATCATACTTAGGAAGTGTAATGGTAGTGTCTACTTCATAGCTATGCTCTTCTGCACCTTCCTTGAAATTGAACTTGACGGTTTTTACCGGTATCTGAGGAATTTTAGTCTTCCATACAGCTGTAAATTCCGTGTTATCATCCAGCATAAATGCTGCGCCCGGAAGATATTGATTATGCTCTTCATCCTCCCATGCTACAAATTCTTTGGTTTCATCTACCGCAGCAAACGCAGGCAATGGCAAGAAGATTTCTTCACTTCCGGTTACAACGATGTTCTCAGGTAGTTTTCCGTTTATTTCTTCATCGCCGCTATTGAACTTAGCTGTAATTTTCTTGCCCCATACCGCTTTAACGCTTATGCTGTCGCTCGCTGCTATTCTATCTCCCGGCATCTTAAATACAGGTGCCGCTGCTCCGACTTTAACCTCCCACTTTAAGAATTCGCTTCCTGAAGGAGCTGTAAATTCACAAGATGGAAGTGTGTACTTGCTGTTCTTTGTAACTGTTTCATTCAGCATTTCTCCGCTGCCGCCATCAGCATCGAAAGTTACATCTACAGAAGGTATCAACTTATTTTTCCATACGGCCTTTACCGTAACGTTGTCTATTACCTTTATAATGTCTCCGGCATTTTTAAAGCTTGGATTTTCACTTCCCTGCTTTACTTCCCACTTATCAAATTCCATGCCTTCAGGAGCTTCAAATGTAGAAGCCGGAAGTACATAATCGTCACCTTCTTCCGCTGTTACTTCCGCCATATCGCCGCTTCCGCCATTTTTATCAAAGGTAATTTTAAACTTTTTAGGCATCGGTGCAGGCTTATCCTTCCATAAGGCCTTGACGATTATATCTGCGCTCGCAGTTATGCTATCCCCCGGTACTTTTTCCACTTCCTGAGCTGCTCCGATCTTTACGGACCATTTGTCAAACACTTGATTATCAGGAGCTTCAAAACCGCATTCAGGCAATTTATATTCAGCATCTTTATTCAAAATTCCACCGGACATACTTCCCTTACCGCCATTTGCATCAAAGCTTAAGGAAACTTTGCCTTCAGGAACAGATGACTTTGCCGTAAAATCTATTGCATCCACTTCAGGATGTGAATTTGACACATTGCTTACGAAATTTTCACCATCGAATGAACACACCTGTAGCTTCAATTTATATGATTTATCCTTTGGTATGCCTTCAAATGAAATTTCATGTTCTATTCCCTTACCTTTGTTTTGTTCAAATGATAGTAATTTATCATCTCCCACTGCCTTTGCAAGGCATAGAAGCGACGAAGATGTAAGTTTATCAACCGTTGTAAAAGTATTTTCCTTTACATCGCTTCCGATGGTTCTCTTTACCTTTATTTTAAGACCCGGCTGTATGGTAGTGTAACTTTGAACTCTAAGAACCAGGTCAAAATTACCGCTAAGGGTTGCCATGTCCTTTATCTTGTGCCATATTATATCTTCGATTTTATTCAATTCATCCGCAAATATATGAACTTATAGTGAGAGAAACTAAGAAAATCAGGACTTTTACACATGGTCCAAGATCTATGTTGTAGCCAGCAATAAAGAAAAGACCTGCATCATCACTGATGTAGGCTTCTGTTTACATAGTTCTCTTTTAGTAAACTATTAATGTCGGAGAGACTAGAGTATTTTCCCTGCGATTTGGGTGTAGGGGATAATACCTTGTCCCGATAGTCCTGCAAGGTGCGAGGGCTGACGAAAAGCCGTTCACAGACCTCTCGCCCCATAAGGTAGATTTCTCCCCCGAAGAGTGGATGGTGCGTTTGGGCAATCTCACGAAGGCGTTTGCTTACTTCTCTGATGCCTGAGATGAGTAGTTTCATTTCGGGTGTTTCTTTGTTTACGATTTCGTGTTCCATAGTCATTGTATTTTTCGGTTCGACTTTTCAAGGAGTGCTTCCACGTCCTCACGTTTGTAATAGCACTTATGCCCGATTTGGATAAAGGGCA
>ERZ772960.2209-NODE-2209-length-14485-cov-16.319612_pt1 | contig 14485 bp, 14 predicted proteins | sample MGYA00580678_ERZ772960 | MGnify/ENA primary metagenome ERZ772960 (study PRJEB29015, sample SAMEA2737930) | human oral metagenome | biome: human oral; feature: human-associated habitat; material: dental | place: China | collected 2059 ... | reverse complement strand
ATGTGCGTCAGACGGCGGTTGAAGCGCATGAGGTAGGGATGCGGTGTCTGCCCCTTGTCCCAGCGCGCGACGAACTCATCCTTCCACAGCGGTTCTGCCTCCGCGATCATCTGCAGCTGTGCCTCCGGGCTTGGCGCAGCTGCGCCGGGAGCGGGGGCGGTAGATGTCGTCAACGAGAGCGCGGCAAGTACTGCGAGAATGGTTTTTTTGAGTGAAATGTATGACATCGCTGTACTCCTTTCATGCCGTATAGAGAGGCTTACCCCATGCCGTCGATGACACCGTAGGCAAAGCCCTGCCACGAGGCGCGGAGGGCTTCACGCGGATCGCGGTTGAGTTCGTCGCCGTCCAGCCAGAGTACGGCGCTGCGCGGCGTATAGATCCGGTCAAAGTCCCGATAAAAGCCCGTCTGCAGGAAGTCCTCATAACGCATCTCGATATGGGCGGGGTCGCCGTCGTAGATGCTGGCATAGAGGGGGACCTCCTCGATGCGGTCGATGTCATAGACGTTGTAATAGCCGTTTTCCTCTGCGAGCAGCCGGCACGTGACAATGCCGTTCACGATGGCAATCTGCTGATAGGCGACGGTATAGGAATAGTGACCGTGCTCGTCCTCTCTGATGGTTCGCGTATGGATGTTGTACGGACGTGCATTGTCGGCGTTCACCTGATGGAGCGCGTAGAGACCGGTCAGATCGGGGGCACCGTAGCCGTTTTCCGTTTCGGGGAGGCGTACCAGACGACCGTCCGTTCCGATCTCGTAGACCGCCATGGCGATTGCCGTTGGGATGTTGCGGAGTGGCTCGGGGGTGATGCCCTCCGCAACAGGCAGCATGGCGGCGTGTCGGAAGAGCAGTTCCATCCGCCCGTTGCCGTCGAGGTCGGTGACGGCAAATCGGGTCTGGGCGGGGTCAAAATTCAGCAGATGGGGCTGTGGTATCTGCCCCGCGTCCCAGCGTGCGACAAACTCGTCCTTCCAGAGCGGCTCTGCCTTGGCAAGGATCTTCAGCTGGGCGTTCGCATCGGCGGGGTGCTTGATGTGGGGGGCTGTGCTGGAGAGGGCGGCGGCAGATGCCGTGCCTGCAAGCAGGAGCACGGCGAGAGCCGCGAGTGCTGTTTTTTTGAGTGCGTTGAAGTTCATTGTGTACCTCCTTTACTGCATCCCGTAAGAAAAGCCGTACCACGAGGAGGCGAGGAGTGTGCGTGCATTCGCACGGAAGTCCTCCTTGCGGAAGTCTTCCCCGCTCACCCAATGCACGGAGCCGCACACCGCCGGTTTTTTATCAAAGGATTCGTGGAACTCTGACCCCTCGAAGTTCGAAGGGCTGAGTTCCATACCGCCTACGCGGACGAGGCGGGGGATGGCTTCGGGCATACCTTCCTCATAGATGCCGAAGGAGCCTTCCTCTGTAGCGTCCAGTCTGCAAAAGAGTGTATTGTCCGTGAGCCAGAGTGTCTGATAGAGGACGCGGTAGGGGGGCTGCACCGGTGCGCCCCACTCTTTGGCGTTCTCGCGTACGAGTGTGTGGATGTGATAGAGACGTGCGCCCCCCATCGCCGCGCTGATCTCGTGGACATACTGGAGCTTCCGGAGGTCGGGCGCATCCGCTGTGACATCGCCGTTCAGGATGTCGATCTTCACCGGCTCAAGGTGCGTGCCGTCCTCCGTGACCTCATAGATGAACGCATGAACGCCAATGGGGACGGCGGAGACATGCTCCATCCCTTTGATAAAGCCGGCGGGTTTCTTCTGCATCCGTGCAGCGGCGACAATCTCCTTGGAGATGCGGCTCGTACGGAAGATGACCTCGAGCCGCCCGTTCGCATCGAGATCGGTGACGGCAATGTCGAGGGTGGGGTAGTCATGCGTGGCAAAGCGCATATAGCGGCTGTCGGCATCGGCGAGGTGTTCGAGCACCTCATTCCATGCCTCGTCCGCATTTGCGATCGTGTCGAGCTGCACCTCGGGATCGGCGGCTGCGGAGACGGAGCCTGTGCAGAGCGTGAGGAGTGCGGCTGCGGTGAGCAGCCCTTTTGGGAAGCGTTTCATGGGGAACCTCCTTTCGGGATTCATGATTTCTTATGTGCCGTAGGAAAAACCGTACCATGATGCGGCGAGTGCCGTGCGCGGCTCTGCAAGGAGCTGTGCGCCCTTGATCCAGTGGACGTTGCCACGCTTTCGTGTATCGCGAAAGTTCTTGAAAAAGTCCGTGGCGGCGAAGGCAAAGGGATCCATATTCGTGTGGGCGGGATCGCCGTCGTGGATGGTCGCCGCAAGGGGAACCGCCTCGAAACGACCGCCCTCACAGCCCCCGTACACGCCATCCACCTGTGCACATATTGTGTGCAGAACCGTACCGTCCACGATGGCGATCTGATCGTAACTGGTCGTAAACCGATAGTACTCCTCCTTGGAGAGCAGTGTTGTCCTGAAGATGTACCCGCGTGTGCCGGCGGCGTCAATCGCACGGGCTCTGCCGTCCAGGCGGAACAGATCAGGGCAGGCGGCATCGTGCCGCTCTATGAGGCGGCTCAGATGCCCGTCCGTGCCGATCTCATAGACGGTCATGCCGACTACAGTCGGGAGACGTGCGAACAGGTCGGGCACATCGCCCGGCATACGGGCGGCATGACGAACGAGCAGCTCCAGCCGTCCGTTCGCGTCGAGGTCGGTGACAGCAATCTGTGTCTCGTCGGGGTCAAAGCTGTCCAGGTAGGGCGGCATCTCCTCCGGCGTGCAGAGGTCGGCAAAATCGTACTTCCAGAGCTCCTGTGCGTTTGCCATCGTGTCGAGCTGCACCTCGGAATCGGGGGAGGCGAAAGCCGTACCCGCGCCGTATAGGAGGAGAGCGGCTGCGGTGAGCGCGAGGTTTTTTACATAGGTGCGGAACATCACATGACTCCTTTCTACATCAGAACTTCACCTCGGGGACGGCATCCGCGCCCTCCTTTGCTTTGAACTGGGGCTTTTGCGTCATGCCCATGCTGCCTGCGAGGAACATCCCGGGGAAGGTCGAGATGCGCACGTTGTACTCGCGCACCGCCTCGTTGTAGTCGCGACGTGCGACGGCGATGCGGTTCTCAGAACCCGACAGCTCGCGCATGAGTTCAAGGTACTGCGTATTCGCTTTGAGATCGGGATATGCTTCTGCGATGGCAAAGAGGCGGCCGAGTGCGCCCGTCAGCTCTGCGTTTGCCGCGTCCATCTGCTCCACGCCCTGTGCGCCTGCGAGTTTTGCACGCGCGTTTACGACCTCCTCGATGATGGCCTTTTCGTGAACGTCATAGCCCTTGACCGTGTTGACGAGGTTCGGGATGAGGTCGCTGCGCCGCTGCATCTGGTTCTCGACCTGTCCGTAGGCGGCATCGACGCGGATCTCCGCCTCCTTTAGCCCATTGTAGAGGGAGAAAAAGCCGAAGATGCCGATGAGGATGAGGACGAGAAGAACGACACCGACGGAGATAAAACCCTTATTGTTCATGGTGAAAACTTCCTTTCGTATGTTGTCTCAATCGTTCAAGGCGCCCCTTCCACCGTGCTGCCGCACGATCCCCCTCCCCCGCCAAAGCGGGGGAGGCTTTGGGAGTGCGCATAGTAGACTTCAACTACCAATTCCCCGACGCGCCGCCGCCGCCCGAGGAGCCGCCGCCGTAGCTGCCGCCGCCCGAGGAGCCACCGCCGCCGCGATAGGTTGGGCGGTCATCCTCCTCATATCTGCCACCGCCCGATCCACCGCCCATGTCGCCGTATTTTCCGGAGCTGAGGAGGTTCAGCAGAGCAGCCAGCGAGAAGAAGGCAAGTCCGAATATCTGCCCTACCATCCAAAGGAGGAGCAGGAGGAACGGGATGAAGACGAGGAAGCCGAAGAGATAGACGTAGAAGGGATCACTGCCGCCCTCGTCGATGGAGTCCGGCACGGCGACATGAGCCTTCTCGCACAGCCCTGCAGCGACGGTGGCGTAGCCCTTTCGGATTTCCTCGGAAATATCGTCCTTGTCAAAGGGGAATTCGGAACGGATGCGGTTGACAGCATAGGTCGTGTCGTGTTCCTGCTCCATCTCGGTCAGCGCAGGCCCGAATAGGAAGCACACCTCGCGCTCTTCCTTTGCGATAAAGAGCAGAGCAGTGTTCCCGTGTGCCGCGTCCTTCAGCTGCCAGTCGGCAAAGAGCTGCTGTGCAAACCGCCGTGCATCCACGCCTTTGAGCGTCGGCATGGTGACGACAATCATCTGCGCGTCGGTCGCATTCGTGAGATCGCCGCCCATCCGCTCAATGGCTGTCGCGTCTTCCGGCATCAGCATTTCGCCAAAGTCTGCTACACTGCCGAGATGCGCGGGCTTCGCGGGGATCCCAAGTGCCGCGCCGAGGCTTTCGAGCCCAACGCCGTACTCCGCAGCTGCCTTTTGTGCGAGCGTGACATACGCCTGCAGGATCGCGGGGGAGTAGTTTTCCTTGCGGAACTCGCCCTTCATCGCGTCGAGGACGCTGCCGGCGTAGCCGTCCGTGATGGCGCCCTCGAGACCATAGCCGACCTCGATGCGGAAGGCGCGGTCGTCCTTTGCAATCAGCAGGAGAACGCCGTTGTTCAGCCGCGCATCGCCGATGCCCCAGCTGCGGAACAGCTCGTTCGCATAGCCTTCGATGTCCGCGCCGCCGAGCGTCGATACGGTGACGACGACAATCTCTGCCTTTGTTTTGCTGCGCAGCTCCGCTCCAATTTTTGAAATCTGTGCAGCATCCTCTGCCGAGACCATGCCTGCCGTGTCGACGATGTACGATCGCTGTGCGGGCATTACAAGCAGATCGCTCGCCGTGACGGTCGTCGTGCCGAGCAGCCGGCTTCCGGCGGCATCCGCCGCAGGGCTGCCGATGGCGAATAGGAGCATGAGTACAAGGAGAAGCGTAGAGAGTGCGCGTACACATCTGTTGGTGTTCATGCTTTTCACATCCTTTCAAACAGAATCCAATCCTACTGTATCATATTCTTTGAATTTTTGTAACTGTCATATATGACAGGGTCAAACGTCCTGATTTATAGAAATTAACAGAATCGGTGCTTATTCTATCAATGTGTAGAATTTTATTGTAATAAAAAGTACTGTACGAAGTATTTTTCACTTCGCACAGTACTTGTCTGTTTTTTGATTATAGCGCACGTTCTAATTCTTGGATTAGTTTTTGACAGATTGAAAATTCTTTTCCAATAAATTTTTCTCCTTCAGTAAGTAATGATCCTGCGTATGTTGTACTGTATGGGAGGATTCTGGAATCTGTCTGATCTTTTTTGAATTTGTCCGCAAACTGTTTGGCTTTTTGGGGATACCTCAATATGGATGCAATCAGATCTGAACGGCGGTCACTTTCATATAATACAGCAAGGTCAAATAGATCTCTTGGATAGGTCCGATCTCCACGAAAATAAATCTTTTTACATACGATTTCGACTGGATCGTCTACGGCGATTTTATGACCGAAGATCGTTTGCGTCGCAGCAGGGAAATCTGTAATTTGCGTTGCCGCCACAAAGTCAATTTTTCCCTCGTCAAAAGACAGTGTAATACAGCGGCTGTCCTCATTGTATGACAGGGCTCTTTCACTGTGCTCGTTAAAGCGCGGGGATAGTGCGCCCATGTACTGTGGATCGTTGATAAACAGATCAATATCTTTGCTCTTGCGATGATGGAACAGATAGGATAAAACCGTTCCTCCACCAAGGGAGTATGCGGAAGGTGGGAGTTGAGCCGCATTTATAATGGATACCGCATAGTTGAGTAATTGCGCAGTGAGCGCATAGTCCGGGTGATCCTCAGAAAAGCCCATGATGCAATGCCTCTCGAAAATCATAGGTTTCGCCTTGTGCCGGAAGAAGGTTGAAAATATCTAAGATCTGTTCCTTAGATATGTTTTGTTCCCGCATGAAATCCTTTATCAGGGAGGGATAGCATTCGTCAAAAAAACCCAGCAAATATCCTAAATGGCGTGGCTCGTCATACGGAATTTCCTTTTTGAAGATCTTTGTCAGCGTTTGATATGTCATTATTTCACTGTGCCGGATATTCATTCGTCCTTGGCAGGCACGAGAGGCACGATTGGTGTATGGTTTTGACAATACTTGCAGCACGGAAGCCCCTCCTTTCTCCTATTATACTACGCTGTGGGGGATAAGGCTAGTATCGTTGGCAGTTGGATACGATAAAGCCCCCGCGTATGCGGGGGCTTCGTTATGCCGTAAATTATCTCAGCAGGTGTGGCACTTGTCGTAGAGACCCTTCTCCTTGAGGAGCTTGACCATCGTCTCACCGATGTGGGCGACGGTGTCGGCGACGGGGATGCCTGCCGCGTTGAGGGCTGCAACCTTGTCTGCTGCCGTGCCCTTGCCGCCGGAGATGATCGCGCCTGCATGACCCATGCGCTTGCCCGGAGGCGCCTGACGGCCGGCGATGAACGCCGAGACCGGCTTATCCTTCATGTTCTCCTGGATCCACTTCGCGGCATCCTCCTCTGCCGTGCCGCCGATCTCACCGATGATGAGAACTGCGTAGGTGTCGGGGTCGTCCTTGAAGAGCTGGAGGGCATCGATGAAGTCCGTGCCCTTGACGGGGTCGCCGCCGATGCCGACGGTGGTCGTCTGACCGATGCCCGCGTTCGTGAGCTGGAACGCTGCCTCGTAGGTGAGGGTGCCGGAGCGCGAGATGAGTCCGACGTGGCCGGGCTTGCTGACCGTGCCGGGCGTGATGCCGAGCTTGGACTGCTGCGAGGTGAGGAGTCCGGGGCAGTTCGGCCCGACAAGACGGGTCTTCTTGCCCTGCATATAGCGGCGTACCTTTACCATGTCGAGCACGGGGATGTGCTCGGTGATGCAGACGACGAGGTCGAGATCTGCATCGACCGCCTCAAGGATGGAGTCCGCTGCAAAGCGTGCGGGGACGTAGACGACGGAGGCGGTTGCACCCGTTGCTTTCACAGCGTCCGCGACGGTGTTGAAGACGGGCACGCCTTCGACGGTCTGCCCTGCCTTGCCGGGGGTGACGCCGCCGACGATCTTTGTGCCGTAGTCGAGCATCTGCTTCGTGTGGAACATAGCCGCCTTGCCGGTGATGCCCTGGACGATGACTTTGGTGTCCTTATCAATCATTACTGACATTGTATGACCTCCCTTTCGATTAAGCCTTCGCCTGTGCGACGAGTTTCACGATCTGCTCTGCGCCGCCCTCCATCGTGGCTGCGGGGAAGACGTTGCCGATCGGCGTGTTCTTGAGGATTTCGCGGCCCTCTTCGACCTTCGTGCCCTCAAGGCGAACGACGACGGGAACAGGGAGGGATTTGCCGTCCTTGGAGATGATCTTTGCCGCCTCGATGATGCCGTTGGCAATGTTGTCGCAGCGGTTGATGCCGCCGAAGATGTTGACGAAGATGCCCTTCGCCTGACCGCCCTCAAGCATGATGCTGAACGCCTTGGCGATCTTCTCGGGCTCGGAGTCGCCGCCGACATCGAGGAAGTTCGCGGGCTCGCCGCCGTAGTGCTTGATGATGTCAACGGTCGCCATTGCAAGTCCTGCGCCGTTGACCATGCACGCGACATCGCCGCCGAGGTTGACGTAGTTGAGCCCAGCCGCAGCAGCCTCACGCTCCTTCGGATCCTCCTCGGTCTCATCGCGGAGCTCCACGATGTCGGGGTGGCGGAAGAGTGCGCTGTCGTCGAAGTTCAGCTTCGCATCGAGTGCAATGACATCGTCGTCCTCGGTGACGACGAGCGGGTTGATCTCGACCTGCGAGCAGTCCTTGCCGATGAATGCGTCATAGAGTCCCTGCATGAGTGCGGCCGCCTTGCGGATCGCAGGTGCGGGGATGTTGATCGCGTATGCCATGCGTGTTGCCTGGAACGGAGCGAGTCCGATGACGGGATCGATGTACTCCTTGATGATCTTTTCGGGGGTCTCGGCAGCGACCTTCTCGATCTCGACGCCGCCCTCCTCGGAGCCCATCATGACGATGCTTGCCGTCTGGCGATCAACGACAAAGGAGAGATAGTATTCCTTCTTGATCTTCGAGCCTTCCTCGATCAGGAGGCGTCCGACCTTCTTGCCCTCGGGGCCGGTCTGGTGGGTAACGAGGACTTTTCCGAGAAGTTCCTGCGCGTAGGCACGCACCTCATCCACGTTCTTTGCGATCTTGACGCCGCCCGCTTTGCCGCGGCCGCCTGCGTGGATCTGCGCCTTGACGACGATGACGGGGGAACCAAGCTTCTCTGCGTTTGCGACTGCCTCGTCGACGGTGAACGCCGGCAGACCGTTCGGCACGTTCACGCCAAACTCGCGCAGAACCTGCTTGGACTGGTACTCATGAATATTCATTTAGTCAATCCTCCCTTAATTTTTGTGAGCAGAAGTCTTTATAACTCCTATCTTACGCTTCTTTGATAGAAAAGTCTAGCTGTTTTATATAAATGAGTAATTGAAAAAATTGACTTGTTATAAGTATCTGCTATAGATAGAATGTGGTCATAAAAATAGAAAAGGGCATTATACGAAGTTTTTGGCTTCGTATAACGCTCTTTTGTTACCTTATAGGTCATCGAGTTTGTAGACGGTCTCCGCCTCCCACACTTCGTCCATGCGCAGCTCGGGCTGGGGGAATGTCGGGTTTGCGGGTGCATTCGGGAAGAACTGCGTCTCGAGACAGAAGCCGCCGCGCCGCTGGAATTCCTTGCCGCCCTTGCCGACGACGGGCTTTTTCGCGAGGGAGTTGCCCGTGTAGAACTGCATGCCAATCTGTGTCGTGTAGCAGGAGAGGGCGAGCCCTGTTTTCTTTGCGATAACGCGTGCCGCTTTTTTGAGGTGCGAGTAAGGCTCGGGGGCAAAGTCGCCACGCAGCACCCAGTTGTGATCATAGCCGCCCGCAAATTGGAGTTGGTCATAGTCTGCGTCGATGCGCTCTCCGATCGCGTGCGGCGTTGTAAAGTCCATCGGCGTACCGAAGACAGAGAGGATGCGTCCGTCGGGCAGGGACTCCGCATCCGCCCATGTGAACTCGTCGGCGTAGATCTCGACCTCGTGGTCGAGCACGCTGTCTGCGGTCGCACCCTCGAGGTTGAAGTATGTGTGATTCGTGAGGTTGCAGATCGTGTCTGCGTCGCTGACGGCGCGATAGGAGATGCTGAGTGCATCGTCGTCCGTGAGGCGGTAGGTGACCTTTGCCTCGAGGTTGCCGGGGTAGCCGCCCTCTCCCTCCGGGCTGATCGTTGTGAATTCCACACCGCCGTCGACGATCTCCGCCGTCCAGAGGTGGTAGTGCAGCCCCTTTGAGCCACCGTGGATGTGGTTCTGCTTCTTTGACCCTGTGTTCAGTTCGAGCAGATAGGGACGCCCTGCAATCGTGACACGTCCGCCCGCGATGCGGTTCGCGTGCCGCCCGACAATCGCGCCCATACAGGCGGTGTCTGCGATATACTCCTCACCCGTCTCGTAGCCGAGCACGATGTCGAGCGGCTTCCCCCCGACGAGCCGCTCAAACTTTACCAGCCGCGCTCCGTAGGTTGTGACAGCGACGCGTGTGCCGCGTTCGTTCGTGAGCGTGTAGAGGTCGATCTGATCTCCCCCCGGCATCGTTCCGAACGGCTCCCTCTTCAATTCCGTCATCGTAGATTCCCCCCATGCGGCTGTGCCGCCATCTGAAAATGACAATCGAAACAATCATCCTCATTTTATCACATAATCATCGCTTTGCCACGAAAAATGAAGAAATAATTGCACCGACAGGGCAGTCCTCCGCCGCCTCCAGCGCATCGTCCTGCTCGATCGGCGTGGGCTGGCGCACGAGCACGGCAGAGCGTGCCGCACGGTCGATGCAAAAGACGGCGGGCAGACGTTCGGCGCACATGCCGCAGGAGACGCACGCGGCGTTGTCGATGGATAGGTTCATACGGCTCCCTCAAACGAAAATTTCCTGCCGCACCAAGGCGCAGCAGGAATTTCCTAATCAAGGAATCGCTGATAAAATGAAGCCCGTCAGATTGGCGTAGATTTTTCGTCCGAACAAGGAGACAAACCGGACGCATAGCAAGGGCTATGTGGAGGATTTGTCGACACAGTGCGGGCAAAAAAGATGCGCTAAGATGGCGCGGCTGAATTTATCAGTGCTTCCTAAATATAACACACGCCTACAGTATGGCGTAAAACGACGTTCTTGTCTGTGCTTTTTGCAACAATCCGTACCTTAGATCCTCGCGCTCGCGTCCGAGCCCTCAAGCATCTTGTGCAGGTAGGCGCGGATATCGACGCCGTGCTCCATCTTCATGACATCGGCGAGGAGCTCCTTTGCCTGCGTCGAGGTGACGGAGCGGATCATCTCCTTGACGCGCGGGATGCTGGGCGCGCTCATGGAGAGTTCCGTGATGCCCATGCCGAGCAGGATGACGGCGGCGTACGGGTCGCTCGCCATCTCACCGCACATGCCCGCCCAGATACCGCGCTCGCGTGCGCTCTGGATCGTGCGCTGGATGAGGCGGAGGACGGCGGGGTTGAACGGGTTGTAGAGGTGTGCGATCTGCGCGTTGCCGCGGTCGACTGCGAGCGTGTACTGGATGAGGTCATTGGTACCGATGCTGAAGAAGTCGACGTACTGGGAGAGCAGCGGCGAGACGACGGCGGCGGCAGGTGTTTCGACCATGATACCGACCTGTACGTCGTCGGAGTACTCCTTGCCCTCGTGGGTGAGCTCGACCTTTGCCTGCTCGACGAGCTTCTGCACGCGCTGGATCTCGCTCACGCTGATGACCATGGGCACCATCATCGCTGCCTTGCCGTAGAGGCCGGCGCGCAGGATTGCCTTGATCTGCGGGAGGAAGAGGTCGTGCCGATCCAAGCTGATGCGCAGGGCGCGGTAGCCGAGGAAGGGATTCTCCTCAGGATCGATGTTGAGGTACGGCAGGGGCTTGTCGCCGCCGATGTCCATGGTGCGGATGACGCAGATGTGCCCGCCGCACTTCTCGACCGCAGCGCGGTATGCCTTGAACTGATCTTCCTCCGTCGGGATTGTCGTGGAGCCCATAAAGACGAACTCGGAGCGGAAGAGTCCAACGCCCTCCGCGCCATAGGTGAGCGCGTTGTCGACATCCATGTGCGTGCCGATGTTCGCGGTCAGCTCGATGCGTACGCCGTCCTTCGTCACTGCCGGCAGATCCTTGAGCGCAGCATAGTGCGCCGCGAGCTTCTTCTGCTCCTCGATCTTGGTCTGGTAGAGCGAACGCTCCGCCTCGGTCGGGCGGATGATGATGTCGCCGCGGCTGCCGTCGAGGATGATCTCGTCCTCGTCATGAATGAGGTTGATCTTGTCGCCGATGCCGAGCACGGTTGGAATCGCGCGCGCCTTTGCGATGATGACAACGTGGCTCGTCGCACTGCCGGAGCCGAGGATCACGCCCGCGATCTGCTCGGTGGGCATGCCTGCCACGACGGACGGCTCGATCTCCTCACCGCAGAGGATGACTTGCCCCGCGCCGATCTCCGGCTCCTTGACACCGAGGACGTATTTGGCGATGCGCTTGCCCACGTCGCGCAGATCGACCGCGCGCGCGGCGAAGTACTCGTCCTCCATCTGCTCGAAGATCTGTGCCTGTTCGTTCGCAGCGTCGAGGATGCCCTGCGGTGCGCTGCCGCACGCCTCGATTTTGCTCTTGATGTTCTCCGCCATCATCGGGTCCTGCACCATCATGCGGTGCGCTTCGAGAATCGCCGACTGTTCCGCCTGCCCCTCCTTGCGGAGACGTTCAATCGTCGCCAGCAGGACCTCGGTGACGGCGACGATTGCGCCCTCTGCCTTGCTCTGCTCCTCGGCGAGTGCGCCGGGCTTGTATGCCGCAAGATAGCCGTCGAGGTTCTGCCCCGCGAGCATGACCTTGCCGACGGCAATCCCCGAGATAACCCCTTTTCCACGGATGCATTCCGCCATATGTATACCCCCTGTCAGAAGCGCCGATGCGAGCCTGCCCCATCCGCAAGCGATCGGCGTCGTCTATGAAAAAACGCCGCGAGGCAAACAGTGGACTGCAAAACCTCGGGCGTCTCCCAGCGATTCCTGTATTATTCTTCGCCGAACTTCGAGTTGACGAGATCCGCGAGTGCCTTCACAGCGTCCGCCTCGTCCTCGCCCTCGGCGATGATGGTGAGCTCCGTGCCCTTGACGAGTCCCATGCTCATGAGCATGAGGATGCTCTTGGCGTCGACCTTCTTGCCCTTTGCCTCGATCTGGATCTTGGACTTGAACTTGGTCGCCGTCTGGACGAACACCGATGCGGGACGTGCGTGGATGCCCGTCTTGTTCTCGATCATAACTGTTTCCTGCGTCATGTGAACCTCTCCCATCCGTTAGTGAATCAGCCTATATGCTCCCTCGCGTGCGCTGTATCTTTTTGCACGCGAATGAATACAGTGTTTATTATACTATAAAAAGCAAAATGAAAAAAGGGTAGAAAGTAAAAAAATGACACAGACTTTTTTTATTATTTCTTATGTCAAAGAAGGAATTTTCATGTTTGTGTCGAAAGAAACTTAGAATACCTATCGGTATGCACACTGTATTGGGCATTGATGAGGAACGGGGGGCGAGGAGAATGCAGTCGCAGATTCGTCTCTCCGCGCTCTTTCTCGCCGCTGTCATGAGCATTGGCGTTGTTGCCGGCATGATCGTGCTGCGGCCGCCGCTCACGCAGATGTACTATGCGCAGCTGGGCGGGCTGATTGCCGTCGCGGGGCTCATTGTGACGCTCTACAACCGTTTCCTGACGGCACGGGCGCGTCGGCGCGCAGAACTGCCGCCACAGGAAGATGTGACGGAGATCCCGCGTGCGGAGCCGTTGACAGATGCGCTGCGGGCGGCGGACAGTATACCCGCAGCTGCGTTGCCCGCGTATACGGCGACGATGGAGACGGGGCTGCCCGATGCCGCTGTGGCGTATCCTGCCGTAGCTGTGTTGACGGATGACGTGCCGCCGTCTGTGGCGGAGACGTTGTCGATGCCGGCAGAGGAGCTGCCGGAGAGCCTTGATGCACTGCTGGATGTGGCGTACGAGGCGGCGGCTTCAAACCCTGCGCGCGCCATTGCCGCATATCGCCATGCACTCGCGCGCTATCCCGAGGACTCCTATATGCCGTATCTCATCATCGAGCTCTCCACGCTGTATAAGAACCTCGGGGACTACGATGCGGCGCTTGCCCTCTTTGACGAGGCTCTCGCGCTGCCTGTCATTGCCAAGAACGCCGTCATGCTGCAGGAGTTTCAGCACTCCCGTGACATTCTGACCGTCGTTTCTCATATGCTCACCGCACAGGGAACGCCCGCGCTCCCCTTTGGAGAGGTTCCGAAGGAGCTGCTGATGGAGGCGGATCGGCGTGCGGAGGAGCTAGGGAAGCACTGATAAATTCAGCACCGTCATCTTAGCGCATCTTTTTTGCCCTCTTTTCGTTAGCAAATCCTCCACATAGCTCTGCTATGCGTCCGGTTTGCTGCCTCAATCGGACAGAAAAATCTGTGCCAATCTGAGGGTCTATTTTATCAGCGATTCCCTAACAACCTGACATTTTTAGTAAAATGGAGGAATACAAATGAAGAAAAGCGTTGACATTCTGGGACTTCCCGTCATCAGTATCACCGAGGGGCGCGAGCTCGGCATGAGCAAGACCCTGCTCATCGACGCGCCGAACCGCGTTGTGGCGGCGATCACGATTGAGGACGAGGACTGGTATCGCGGAGTCAAGCTCATTCCCTACGATAATGTCATTGCGGTCGGCGAGGATGCCGTCACGATCAACAACAGCGAGAACATCCTGACGCTCGATGCTGCGGGCGATTTCGAGACGCTGCTCGACGATAACATCCGCGTCATCGGCACGAAGGCGATCACGCGCTCGGGTGTCATCCAGGGGACGATCTCCGAGATCTTCATCGGTGATGACGGCAGCATCGAGAAGTGTGAGATCACGGCTCCCGAGGGCTCGACGACCGAGGTGACGGCGGATCAGGTCTCGATCTTTGGAAAGGAAGTCACGGTCATCTCCCCGGAGGGCGATGCCGGAAAAAAATCTGACACAGCGGCTGCACCGGCGGCACCCGCTGTGACAGCACCCGCAGCCCCCGCGGCTGCGGCAGAGCCGGTAGCAGAGGTCGCGGCACCTGCAGTCGAGGAGACTGCTCCCGTGGCAGAGCCTCCCGCAGAGGAGCCCGTACCTGTGGCGGAGCCTGAACCCGTTGTCGAGGAGCCGGTCGCAGAGCCCGCTCCCGTGGTCGAGGTCGCGCCGGAGCCGGAAGTTCCTGTCGTTGAGGAAGCTCCTGTTGAGGTTCCCGCAGAGGAGCCCGCACCTGTGGCTGAGGCTGCACCTGCACCCGAGGAGCCGGCGGCAGAGCCCGCCGAGGACAAGAGCGCGGAGCGCGTGAACGAGGATCGTCACCGCCGCTTCCTGCTCGGCAAGAAGGCGACGCGCACGATCA
>ERZ772960.2208-NODE-2208-length-14493-cov-10.203837_pt1 | contig 14493 bp, 30 predicted proteins | sample MGYA00580678_ERZ772960 | MGnify/ENA primary metagenome ERZ772960 (study PRJEB29015, sample SAMEA2737930) | human oral metagenome | biome: human oral; feature: human-associated habitat; material: dental | place: China | collected 2059 ... | reverse complement strand
AAAGAAATATATCTTTTAGATATGGGAGCATTAGTTGCAGGAACACAATTTAGAGGACAATTTGAAGGAAGACTTGAAAGACTTGTTAAAGAATGTAAATTTTTAGGAAATATTGTACTTGTAATTGATGAAATACATACAATAACTAAACTTCGGAGAAGGAGAAAGTTCTACAAGTGCAGCAAATATATTAAAACCAGCTTTAGCAAACCGGAGATCTGCAGGTTATAGGGACAACAACTATAAGGGAATATAGGAAATATATAGAAAAAGATCAAGCTTTAGAAAGAAGATTTCAAACAATAATGCTTGAAGAACCAAGTGCAGAAGAAGCTGTTGAAATTATAATGGGGATTGCTAAATATTATGAAGATTTTCATAGGGTAATAATTTCTAAAAATATTATAGAAGAAACAGTAAGACTTTCAGAAAAATATATAAACAATAGGTATTTACCAGATAAAGCAATAGATATTATAGATGAAGCATGTGCAAGAATAAATCTTGGGAATAAGGAATTATACTATTTAGAAAAGGCTAAAACAGAATTAGATGAAGTATTAAAACAAAAAGATGAATATGTACAAAATGCTAAAGAAACAGATTTTGAAAAAATGGCTGAATTTAAACAAAAAGAAGAAGCTATAAGACTTAAGATAGAAGAGTTAGAAGAAAAAGCAAAACCAATAAGTATGAAGCTTGAAGATATTGCAAAAGTTATAGAAAAATGGACAAAAATACCTGTAAGTAAGATAACAGAAACAGAAAAATACAAGCTTAAAAATTTAGAAGATGGATTAAGAAAAAGGGTCATAGGACAAGAAGAAGCATTAACACTTGTATCTAAGGCAATAAGAAGAAATAGGGCAGGAATACAAAGTACTAAAAAGCCAGCATCATTCATATTTGTAGGGCCTACAGGTGTAGGTAAAACAGAACTTGCAAAAGCATTAGCAGAATTAATGTTTGGTGATGAAAGAAAGATTATTAGAATAGATATGAGTGAATATATGGAAAAATATTCAGTATCTAAATTAATAGGGGCAGCACCAGGATATGTAGGATATGAAGAAGGTGGGAATTTAACAGAAAGAGTTAGAAAAAACCCATATTCAATCATATTATTTGATGAAATAGAAAAAGCAAACCCAGAAGTATTTAATATATTATTACAAGTACTTGATGATGGTGTTTTAACAGATAGCCAAGGAACAGAAGTAGATTTTTCAAATACAATTATAATCATGACATCAAATGCAGGGTCAAACTTAAACAATAATGGAATAGGATTCCGGAGATGTTAAAGTTATGAAAAAAGAAAGATTAATGCAAGGTGTAAGAGCAACATTTAGACCAGAATTTTTAAATAGAATAGATGATGTTGTATGTTTTGAAAGCTTATCAAAAGAACAATTACATCAAATATTAGAAATATTAGTAAAAAATACAAATAATGCACTTAAAAACAGAAATATATTTGTAGAACTTACAGATAAAGCTAAAGAGTTTGTAGTAGAAAAAGGTACAGATCTTAAAAATGGTGCAAGACCACTTAGAAGAGCAGTACAAAGATATATTGAAGATACAGTTACAGATGGTATATTTAATGAACAAATACAAGACCGGAGATACTGTAAGATTAGATATTAATGAAAACGAAGATAATCTTATCATATTAGAAAAAGTAGGAGTAAAAAATTGATAGAAGAAAAAGATAATAATAATCAGAAAAAAGAAGAAAAAAAGAAAGCATTTTGGTATGAACTTTTACATGAGTGTAAACAGTCTGGGGCAAGAAGAGGGGTAATACATACACCACACCGGAGATATACAAACACCTATCTTTATGCCTGTAGGTACACTTGCAACAGTTAAAAGTATGACAGAAGATGAATTAAAAGAAATAAATGCACAGATAATACTTGCAAACACATATCATTTAAACTTAAGACCAACTTCAGAACTTATAAAAGATTTTGGAGGACTTCATAAGTTTATGAACTGGGATAGACCAATACTTACAGATAGTCGGAGGATTCCAAGTATTTTCTTTAAGTAAGATGAGAAAAATAACAGAAGAAGGTGCAGAATTTGTATCACATTTAGATGGTAAAAAATTATTTTTATCACCAGAAAGAGCAATTGAAATACAAGAAAACTTAGGAGCAGACATAATAATGTCTTTTGATGAATGTATACCATATCCTTCTACATATGAATATACTAAAAATTCTACAGAAAGAACAATTAGATGGGCTAAAAGAGGGAAAGATGCACATAAAAGAGAAGACCAAGCATTATTTGGAATTGTGCAAGGACGGAATGTATAAAGATTTAAGAAAAATGTGTGTTGATGAAATGACAAAGGTAGATTTTGACCGGATATAGTATTGGAGGTTTAAGTGTTGGAGAACCAAGAGAGCTTATGTGTGAAATGCTTGAATATACAACAAAGCTTTTACCAAAAGATAAGCCAAGATATAATATGGGGATAGGATCACCAGATTATATATTTGACTCTGTAGAAAGAGGAATAGATATGTTTGATTGTGTATATCCAACAAGAATAGCAAGACACCGGACAAGCTTTAACACATAATGGTAAACTTACAATAAGAAATGCAAAATATAGGGAAAGTAAAGAACCACTAGATAGTGAATGTGATTGCAGGGTATGTAAGAATTATACAAGAGGATATATTAGACATCTTATAAACACAAATGAAATATTAGGTATGAGACTTGTTTCATATCATAACCTATATTTCTTACTTAAGCTTACAGATAATATTAGAAAAGCAATAGAAGAAGATAGATTTTTAGACTACAAGAAAGAATTCTACAAGAAATTTGGTATAGAGGATGTAGAGCTTAAGGATAAGAAAGAAGATAAATAATAATAAATAATAATAATAATATTAGTAAAAAATATATTGTGAGAAATAGTAAAAGACTTCAATTTAAATAAGAACATGTTCTATAATTGAAGTCTTTTTATTTAAACTATTTTAATGATATATCTAATGTGCGGGATAGATGTTGATTCATTACAATTTTTAAATTTAAATGAAAGATCATTAATTTCAGTATTATTAGCTTTAGTTATAAGTACATTTTCACCAAAAAATATTTGGAATACAACTGCTAATAGTATTATAATTATAAATATATACAAGAAAAGGTACAAAGTAAATAGAATTTAGGTTATATAAATATTAAGTATATTAGATTTTAATATTATTGTAATAATTTTTGATCATATATTTTAACTTTTACATTAAGTTTATAACAATATACTTTAAATTATAGTTAAATATATGTATAATAACAATATTAGTATAACATATGTTTTAAAATAAAATATATAAATTAAAGAAGAGGAGAGACTAGATAAACGTGAATAATAAGGCAAAAATTGTAAGATTATTAGGAAGAATTCTTATATATAATTTTATTGTAATAGTATTATTAATTATAGGTGTAGCTTCTGTAATGTATTTTGATAGTAATAGAGCAAAATTTAAAGTAGATGGAAAAGAAGTAAATAGTGACTATCTTGCAATGGTAAAAGAAATAGAAGGAAAACCTTATTTAGCTTTAGAAGATGTACTTACACTTCCACAAATGAAGATGTATAAGTTAAATAATCGGAAAATATGATGGAAGTAATACAGATAATCAGTATTTCTATATTGATTCATATTATGAAGCAGTACAATTTGATAAGACAAAAAAAGGATTTACTAAATATATTAAAACAGATTATTTAGATAGAGAATTAGATGAACAAGCAAATTTAGTAAAAACAAAACAAGAAATAGAAGATAATATACCACCAAAACCAAGAACAAAAACACAAATGGATGAAACAATATTAAATCAAGAAGAATTTACATTAAAAGAATATATTAAAGTTGAAAATTCAAAAAAATATATATTATTAGAAGATGCAAAATATGTTTTTAATATTAATGTAAGAAGAAGTAATGATGGTAAAAATTTAGCTTTTGAGACTATTAAATATCTAGAAAAAAGTATTGCACCATATTTAAATCAAGAAGGATTATCTCTTACAGATAATTACCAAAATAGAAGAGCAATAGTTGATAATTATCTAGTTGTTTTAAATGCAGAAAATAAGTATGGTATATATGGATTTGATACAAATACTGGAGCATTTAAAAACGAAATAGCACTTCAATATGATGATTTAAGATACGCACAAAATAATAAGAATATATATGTAGCAAAAAAAGAGACCATAGGAAAAGAACAAATATATAATATAGGGATAACAAACATTATTGATAAAAAACAAATTATTAAACTTGATAGATATGAAAAAATTGAAATATATCTTGGAGAAAAAGGAATATACAAAGTTGCCAAAAATAAGAAATATGGTCTTATTAATAATGAAGGTAAAGTTCTTATATCAGAAGAACAAGATGAAATAGGAATGTCTGTTGATGATTTTGACTCTGAAGATCAAGGAAAATTATTATTTGATAAGTTTATACCTGTTTTAAAAGGAGGAAAATGGGGTATATATGTATTACAAAATGATAAGTCTATAAGAATAGTAGAACCAGTTTTAGAAGCACTAGGATATGAAAAATATAGGTATGTAGATAGAGATTCATCAGGATATATAATGTTCACAAATGAGGATAAGAAATTTTTAGAAAAGAAAAAAGAAAATCCTGATAAATATGATGGAAAAACATTAACAGAAGAAGAATTAAATGAAATAGGATTTACAACAGATAAAAGTAAAATAGTAAATGGTGAAAATGTACTTACAATACCAGATGAGGAAGGATATCGGAGGTATAGTTATAAAAGCAAGTACTGGAAAATATGGTATATTATCATCAGAACTTGCAATGCATAATAATGAACCTACATATCAGTTTAGATTATCACCACTTGCAGATAGCATATATAAGAGAATAGATAATCGGAAATGTTAAATATTATGCAATAATGAATAATTCAAGACCTGCAGAATTAAAAACACTTATACAAACAACAACAGGAAGATCAAGTAGTACAAATCCAGGATCTGGAGGTGTATCAAGACCTGCCGGAAATGAAGTTCCAATTGGAAATACAACAAATAATCCAAATGGTATATCTAATAATAATGGTAATAATGGACAAGTAAATTCAAATGTTGGTAATAGTGGAAATATTACTGTAAACCCAGCAAATAATCAATCTTCTACACAGGTTCCAACAAATAACCAAACACAGATACCGACACGGAGTACAAAATAATAATAATTTTGTTAATAATAGATCTAATGTACAAACAAATTCAAGTCGGATCAATTACAAGATAAAAAATTAATTAAAGGGAAGGACAAAATGAAAAAAGGAATATTAAAAACAGTATATAATCTAATATTAATATGTATTATGCTAAGTTTAGTTGTTTTAGGTATAATGGGGATAGTATATAATTTTAACCGGAAATTTTGATAAAGCAATTTCAGGATATAAGTTTTCAGATATATTAGTACCATATAATGAATATGAGATTGCACCATCATCAAGAGTTCTAGAAACAGAAGCATATATAGATAAAGATGGTAATATTATAAGAAAAGTGCCATCAAAAACAGATATAGGTAATATTGATTTACCAAGAAAAGAAGAATTTGATGAAAAAGGTAATAAGAAAAATGATACTGATGTAAAGAAAGATCCTGTAGATAAAGAGCCAGAAGAAAAAGGATATAAGATAGAAAAAAGACAATTTCCAGATAATGACCAAAAGGTAATGAATAGACGTGGAATGGATAAAAGTACAGAGATAATTATAAGACAGCTGAGAAGTGAAGGGTTTGAAAATGCAAGAATTTCTGAAGATAAACAAACAGGAAGACTTGTAATAAAAGTTCCAGAAGAAGTTGAAAGAGGACGGAATATTTTCAAGTACATCAAAGAAAAAAGCAAATTCAACTAAAGAAAAAGAAGCAGTAAAAAGTATATTACAAACAAGAGGAACACTTTCAGTACAAGATCCTGATACTCGGAAAAGAATACATAACAGAAAAGAATATAAGAAGTGTAGATATTTTAAGGACACAAAATGATGGAGCTTTTTTAGAAATAAAACTTGATGAAAGTGGTAAAAAAATACTTTCAGAAATATCAAAAAAATATAATATAGAAGAAAAAGAAAAAGAAGGATCTAAAGAAAAGGTTAAGGTTAATCATGATATTTCTATAAAGATTTCTGATATGGAGGTTTTAAAAGCACCATTTGCAGAGCCTAATGATACAGGAATATTACAACTTAAAATGCTTAATAGTGATAAACTAAAAGAAGGAGAAGATGAAGAAAAAATAGAGGATGCGTTAAGAGAAGTAAGAAGACTTAAAACAGCATTAGAACTTGGAAAATCTCCAATATTATATAGTTTAGTAGGAACAACAGAAACAGTTCCAGCAGATATGAAACAAAATGTTTTAACAATATTAATGATAATAATATTAGTAATAGCTATATTTATGGCTTTATCATATATATATTTTGTAGGTATAAAAGGAATATATCAAACACTTGTCCTTATATCATATATTTTAGTTGTAACATTGTTTATAAGATTTACAGATATTGTAATAACAATACCAGCAATTATTGGTGTAATTATATTATACATATTAGAATATTTAGTATTATTAAAAACAGTGAAAGGTATTAGAGATAAAAAAGAATTTAATCCTATGTATGATTTAGTAGAATTAATTTCAAAAACATATATAATAGTTATATTATCAATAGTTTTAAGTTTTTCTACAAATATATTATTATCTTCACTTGGAATGACATTATTTACAGGAATAATATTATTATTTACACATAATTTCTTGTTTAACAGAAAGATAGGCAAAAATTAAGAAGGAAAAGAGGAAATGATGATTAAAGAAATATTAAAACAGTTAGGAATACTAATATTAATAATAATAAGTATTATAGTTATGACATATGTTGTAAGTGATAAAGATATATATAGGGATGTATATGTTATGGACATTACATTAAGTAAAGAAGCAGATACATCAAAATTAGAAGAAGAAACAAGAAAAATATTAGAAGATAATTCCCTAGTAGTAAAGAAAAATGGAGTTTTTAATACATCTATAAGAATTGTATCAACAAAAGAAATTACTAATGATGGATATAATAAGTTTAAAGAACAAGTTTTAAACTTTGTAGATAGAGATGGGGTTGCAAAAGAACCAAAATTAATACCAAAAGAAAATATATTTTTAAATATGGACATATATTTGATGAATCTTTTAGGAGTAATTATTGTAACAATTCTATGTATGTTTGTAATGAAATCTATAACAAGAAGATTAGAATTAAATGAGGAATAGATATTAAAATAATTAAGAATGAATAATTAAAACACAAGATGAATACAAAATTCAATCTTGTGTTTTTTATATAATATTAAATAATATATTTAATTAGTACAATATATTTTAAAAGATATATCAGGAAAAATATCATCTTTAAGTTCTAAGTTTTTAAGATAATGATTATGAATATCATTATTTCTAACCATATTATATAATGCATTAAACCTACCTGTATGTTCTTTAATACGTTTATGTGCATATTCTACCATAGTTCCATTTGTTATTATAAAAAGCCAGTCACTACTTTGTAGAAGAAGAAGCTCGCGTGCCATTTGATTTAATGCACGAATTGTAATAGGATCTTCCGAATCCTTATAAAGGTTAGAAATTTTTACCATTTTATCACAAATTTTAAGTAGATGTCTATGTGCATAATCATTAGTATTATTAAGCCAAACTTCTGAATATCCGATTTGCTCCCCAAGATGATCTACAAGGTGTAGATATTTGCATATTAGGAAAATGATGTATATATTCAGAAGGAGTAATACATTTAAAAATAGTTGTATCATAATATATTTTTTTAAAAAGTGAATAAATAAAATGTGGACCTTCATACCACCAATGGCCATATAATTCAGAATCATAAGGACATAGGATGATAGGCTTACTATTCATATGATTTTCAACACTAAGAATTTGTTTTTCTCTAGAATGCATAAAGTGATCTGCTTGCATTTCAGAAATTTGTCTTGCAAGTGATATATTATATATTTTTTTATCAAATGTTTTTCCGAGTTATACTATGATATTTTATACCAGTATGTACTCTTACGCCATTTTTAGATATATATGGTTTAATATATTCATATGGAGCATCATAACCAATATCCTTATAAAAATCTCTAAAATTTGGATCTCCAGGATATCCAGTAATACTACTCCAAACTTGTCTAGAACTTTCTAAGTCTCTACCAAATGCTATAATACCATTTGGAGAAACAATTGGTGCAAATGTTCCATAAATAGGAGTAGGATCTGCATAAAGTATTCCGGTGTGTTTCAGTTATAATATAGTCTATTCCATATTTTTTTAAATATTTATCAGATTCGGGTATATATCCACATTCTGGAAGCCATATTCCTTTAGGATTTCTTCCTAGATATTTCTTGTATGTAGATACACCTACAGCTATTTGTGTTTCAACAGCTTTTTCATTTGAATATATTATTGGAAAATATCCGGTGTGTAGCACCACATGTAATTATTTCTAAATATCCTAAATCTTGCAAAAGTTTAAATAATGATATTAGATCTGATTTTGCAAAATTAAGATAGAAATTAAGATCATTAGTATATTTTTCATAATAATGTATACTAAGCTTATTTATTTCTTCAATATCTTTTGTTCTTTCTATTTCTAATGTGCAAAGTTCAATTTTTTCTTTTAAATATGATATATATCTTTGTTTTAAAAGAGTATTATCAAGCATACTTAAAATTGGTGGAGTAAGAGACATTGTTATTCTAAAATCAATATTTTCTTCAATTAATTTAAAAAAAGAAGAAAGAAGAGGGATATATGTTTCGGAGATTGCCTCAAAAAGCCATGATTCTTCTAGATATCCGATCATCTTCAGGATGTGAAATATATGGAAGATGTGTATGTAGAACAAAAGAAACATATCCTTTTTCTATCCCTTTGTTATAATTAGTCATTATATTATAATTATAGTTATTATTTTTTTCATTTTGTTTAATTTTTTCTTTAAGGTTTGTTAATATATTAAAATCAAAATATTTATTCATTTAAAAATCTCCCATAGTACTTGTTATATGTTCATTTTCAAGAAGCTCTTCTCTTATTCCTAATATATTATGATATATATTATTTTTTCCTTTTAATATATCTGACATAGGTATAAGATATACATCATTTGTTCTAACATTTTTAAATAATATTTCTTTTCTATTATTATTAAGAATATGTCCGGTTTGGAGATATTATATTATTTGAAGTTGCAAAATGGATTATATGTCCAGAATATAATTTAGGAATATTATTATCACTATTATTATTTTTACATATTAAATTTGTTAAAACTTTTCTTGCATATTTTATAATATATAGGCTTGAATTATCTTCGATGTCTATATACCAAGAATTTGCATATGGATCTATATCAATTTCAAATATGTTACCAGTTTTAATATTTTCAACTATTAATATTGGTTTTGTTGAGCTAAAAAACTCTTCTCCATAGTTGTTAAGATATAAAGAAATATCATTATCTGATATATCCCAATATGCAAATAGTTTTTTAGGAGTTTGTGCCAAAACTTTTATAACAGTTTCATTATACCTTCTCGGTATTTCATAATATTCAGAAGTATATCCGAAAAGTATCTTTTTTAGGAGAAAATAATTCTTTAAAATCTTTTTCTAAGGTATTAAAAAATGATTTAGCTTTTTCTTTAAAACTATTTGTATTATCCAATATATTTCTTATATTATTTTGTATATTTTTATCTTTTATTTTTTTAAATTTCGCCTTATTCTTACAATTATCACCCATAGTTGTTTTAAGTATTTTAAAATTATATGTGTTTTTAAATGTATATAATTCCTTCCTAAAAATAATTCTCTTATATAATTTCCTATTTTTGTCTATAACTTTTACTTTTTTAATATATCTCTTCATTTGTACCTCGCTTAAAATTAAACATATAATAACCTATAATATTAATTGTAATTTACAATACTTTAAAAAACAATATATAATGTAATATCGTTATATATATTTAACATTTGGGGCTAATTTTGAGAATATGATAGAAAAAAAGGGTTTAAAAAATGATAAAATTAATGTATTATTTAATTATATAGGAAAATAGCAAATAAGGAGGATATATGGATATTAAAAATAATTATAATGAGTGTATAACAAATTTAGCATGTTCAATACAAGAATATTTTGGAATAGAAAATAGGCATAATACATTAAGTTATGTTGATGATATTTTGAGAGAAAAAAATCCAGATAATGTAGTTTTAATATTATTTGATGGAATGGGCTCAAGAATTTTAAACAGGGTATTAGATGGAAATTCTTTTCTTATAAAAAATAGGTATAAAGAGATAACAACAGTATTTCCAGCAACTACTGTTGCAGCTACAACAGCAATAAGGACAGGATTAAACCCAGTAGAATCTGGAATGCTTGGTTGGACTATCTATTATAGTAAGTTAGATAAAACTATAACTACATTTTTTGGATATGAAAAAGGTGATAAAGAAGAAAAAATATTACAAGATGCTGTTAAATACAGAAAAGAAAATATGAGAGAAAAAACAATTGTAGAACAAATAAATGAGAAAAATGTTTTTAAAGCTTATGAACTTATGCCTTTTGGTGAAAATCCATATAATAATATTGAAGATATGTTTTCTAAAATTGAAAATATATGTAAAAAAGAAGGAAAAAAATATATTTATGCATATGATGTAGAACCAGATTCATCAATGCATCAAACAGGATCAGATAGTGATATTGTTAAAGAGTTAATAAGAAAAAGAAATGATGCAGTAGAAAAACTATATAATAATTTAAAAGGGACAAATACAGTAATTTTTGTTATTGCAGACCATGGGCATATGAATGTTGAAAATATATTTTTAAAAGATTATCCAGAAATAAAAGAAATGCTATTAAGAACAACTTCATTAGAACAAAGAGCAGTAAATATATTTGTAAAAGAAGAATATAAGGAAAAGTTTAAACAATTATTTAATAATGAATTTGAAGATGATTTTTATCTTTGCAGTAAGGAAGAATTATTATTAGATAAACTTTTTGGAGATGGAATAGAAAATCCTATTTTTAGAAATGCAATTCGGAGATTATATTGCAATTGCTAAAACAAATAAGGCAATATTAGATGATAATGACGATATACTAAAATCACAACATGGTGGATATACTGATGATGAGATATATGTACCAATTATAATACTAAAATAGTATATAGTTTTAAAAATATATTGAAAGATATAAAAATGAGGGGAATATAGTGAAATAGTGCTTGATTTTAAACACTTTAAAACTATTATTCCTCTTTATATATATATTAATTATAATCATATATTAAACCTAATAGTATTTTTAATGTTACTAAAAGATAAAAAAAGAATAAAAAATATGGAAAAAAAGAATGGTATGTAATATACTGTGTTGTATGAATATATATGAAGAAACTAAGATGATAATGAAAAAATATGGATTAAACTTTAAGAAGAAGTTTGGACAAAATTTTTTAACATCTGAAGAAATTTTAGAAGAAATAATAGAAAAAGCAGAAATATCAAAAGATGATATAGTACTTGAAATAGGACCAGGGATAGGGACACTTACAGCTAAGCTTTTAGAAAAAGAAGCAGAGGTAATATCTGTAGAACTAGATCAGGAATTAATAATTCCACTTAAAGATAGATTTTTTATGTATGATAATTTCACAATTATATCATCAGATATTTTAAAAATAGATATATATAATGAGATATCTAATATAATGAAAAAGAAGGGTATTGATATAGAAAAGAAAAAGATAAAGGTTGTTGCAAATATACCATATTATATTACAACACCAATCATTTTTAAACTTTTAGAAAATAGGGATATAATATCATATATATATATAATGGTACAAAAAGAAGTAGCGGAAAGGTTATGTGCAAAAATAGGGACAAAATATGCACGGAAGCATAACATATATGGTAAATTATTATACAGAACATATATGGGATATTGATGTAGATAAATATAATTTTATTCCAAGTCCAAAGGTAGATTCAAAAGTTATTGGATTAAAATTTAGAAAAGAACCATATCCTAAAGTAAGTGATGAAAAAATATATTTTGATATTATTAAAACAGCATTTACACATAGAAGAAAAACATTTCTAAATTCAATATCATCACTTAAAAATATTGATAAAGACAAGATAATTAGTATTATGAAAGAATTAGATATTGATTTAAGAATAAGAGCAGAAAAGATAACAGATGATATGTATGCAAAAATTGTAAATATGTATAAAAATTAGGAGAAGTTATGAAAAAAAGAAAAGGTATGACTCTTGTATCACTTATAGCATATGTTGTTGCATTTTCTATAATCGTACGGACTTATAACAGCTATAACATTTACAGCAACAGCAGATAGAAAAAGAATAAACACAGTATCTGAAGAAATGTATACAACAAATATTATAAGAGAATATATAACTAAAATGTTAAGTAAGAAAAATAAGACAGATGCTGTAATTATAAATATGACTAAATATGAATCATGGCAAACAAGGCCAGAAGATACTAGGATTATAGCAGTAGTAAAAAAAGATGAAATAAATATTCAAAATAGTTTAGAATATATAATGATAGATCCATATGATATGTTATGGTATGTTAAAAAAGAAACAAATAATACAATTTTAAAAAAAGTACCACTTGGAAAAGATTTAGAAATGATTATAAAAAATGTTCCAAATGGTGTAGATATATCACGGAAATTACAAAAAAATAGATGGTAAAAAAGATGGAGAAATAGAAGTAGATTTAGTATTTAAAGTAGGAAAAAAATTAGAAGAAAAATATTATGTGAAAGGTAATTAAAAAATGTCGATACATATAAATGCAAAAAAGGGTGAAATAGCAAAAATAGTATTAATGCCAGGAGATCCATATAGGGCAAAAAAAATTGCTTTGAAATATTTTGAAGATCCATTACTAGTAACAGATGTTAGAGGAATGCTTCGGATATACTGGAACATATAAGGGAGTAAAAGTTACTGTAATGGGTTCACGGAATGGGAATTCCAAGTATGGGAATTTATTCATATGAACTATATACAGAATATGATGTTGATATAATTATTAGAATTGGATCAATGGGTTCAAATGATAAAAGATTAGAACTTCGTGATATATTATTAGTAGATACAGCATATACAGAAAGTATGTTTGCACTTAATTTAACAGGAGAAAATAAGGGGGAAGAAAATTTTGTAGCATATCCAAGTAGAAGTGTTACAGGTGAGATATATCAAGTAGGAATAGGAATGAATGAAGAAAAATTTAAAGTTCGGAAATATTGCTACAAGTGAATGTTTTGACAAATACACCAAAAATCCAAAATTATATTATGAAAGAATGAATCCATCATGGAATATACTTCGGATGTGAAATGGAATGTTTTGCATTGTTTAAAACAGCAGAGTTTTTGAAAAAGAAAGCGGCATGTCTTTTAACAGTTGTTGATGCAAACTATACTAAAAAAGCATTAACATCTAAAGAAAGAGAACAAGATTTAGAAGAAATGATAGAAATAGCATTAGAATCTGTAGTAAGTATTGATAAAATAGCAGATGAACTAGATGAGATTGAAGAGGAAATTTTAAGAAAAACAAAGGAAATGGAAGATAGTTTTAAACCTAAAAAATATAAAAGAATAGTAAATAAGGGAAGAAGTAGAACTATAAGACAAATAGCAAATCGGAGAAATTGCAGAAGAAAAAGAAGAAAAAACTGTAATTAATAATAAAGAAAATAATCGGAGATATAAATAGTGATATCTGGATTAAAAAAGATAGTAAGCCAGAAATAGATTTTAATAATTTTAGTTTTAATGATTTAAAAAAAGATAGTGAAAAAAATCTTGAAAATGATGACAATATATTTGACTAATAAAATATATAAAAATATATAGAGAAATGTAAATAAAAATAGAACTTTTAAATTAATAATTAATAATAAATATTATATATAAGGAGAAAATAAAATGTATTATAAAAAGAAAAGTTTTTTTAATAAATATGTTATTATTGGAATAACAGCAGTAGTACTTATAGCAGTTATATCATTAGTTTTAGTACTAATAAATTCTGCAAAAGTATCACATGAAAAAGAACAACAAGTAGCTGTAGATGTAAAACCAGAACCAGTTCTTACACTTACATTAAGTACAGAAGAACCTAATCAAACAAGTGTAAAAATAACAGCAACAGCAACAGTAGCAGATAAAGAAGGAATAAATACAATAACAGATCCAGAAGGAAA
>ERZ772960.2204-NODE-2204-length-14506-cov-5.603764_pt1 | contig 14506 bp, 8 predicted proteins | sample MGYA00580678_ERZ772960 | MGnify/ENA primary metagenome ERZ772960 (study PRJEB29015, sample SAMEA2737930) | human oral metagenome | biome: human oral; feature: human-associated habitat; material: dental | place: China | collected 2059 ... | reverse complement strand
ATGAGAACATAGAGGCTTCTGAGAAAGCCATGCTCAAAGAAGTTGTCAAGCCTAATGTAACGTGAGTTCGACGAATTCACGTTAAACTACTTGCTAACGCGTTCTCCCTCCTTCAGAGCGGCAGAGTATAAAAAGAGCCCCCTCCCACACACACATCGGGAGACAGGGCTCGAAAAAGTAATAACACAAACAGACTCACGCCTCCTTGCTTATTACGAAATATGGTTGATAAGTAAACAAGTTGACGGGTAGACGAGTTGCTTGCATAAATTTATGGGTGCATTGCAATCAACTCGTAAACTTATTTACCCGTCAACTTGTCAACTTAACTTACTTGCTGAAGCTATTGAAGTTATACATCACACCAATGTTGATGTTGTTCGTAAATGTTCCGCTCTTGGTATAAGGCAGGCTGTGAGGGTAACGACCCTCGGGCATGCGATAAACCGTGTGACTGTAGAACAGAGACAGGTTGCGTGCAACACTGTAACTGAACTGACCACCGAAGTTCATGGCTGCCTTCGTGCCACCATCGCCCAATAACAACGTAGGACCTGCATAGAGGTAGACATTCCAACGCCGTGCAGGGTCGTAGCCTGTCATCGCGTTGAAGAGGTTCACCTGATAGTCGAGCGAAACCAAGTAGTTGGTAAAGTTCAACGTTGTGAGGTCATACACATGGGGATAAACCATCTTCTCCTTCATCCACTCACCTTGCAAGCGCAATGCATGAACCGTGGTGAAGTTGTAACCAGCAAAGGCCATGGCATTCTTGAGTAAATCGCTCTTCTGTTCAGAGAACTTCCACTGCCAAAGCGTGTTGTTCCAACCGAAGCCCGCACCGACAAAGAGACCTTCGAGCGGCAGGTTATGACGGCCTTCAATATCTTTTTCGTCATAGTCTCTATCAGCTTTGTTACGCATCAACAACGAGATGCCCATTTGGAGAGCGAAACGATTGTGGCGGTTGTCATTGATATTCTTCAGCTTCAATGGCGTGTAGGTTGGTTCGAGTGTCAGACGCAAGTCATTGGTCAACTTAGCCCAAAGCTGTCCGCCCACACGGAATGCCGTATAGCCGCCCTCATAAGAGTCAACAAAGCCAGCAACGGTCTTCTTTGAATGACCGAATTCATAGCCTGCAAAGAGGTTCAATCCGAAAGCGGAATCCCAATTGTAGTCAGACTTGAAGCCCAACGGATTGATCATGAGGTCGGCCATGAAGCCACGTGTACCGATGAGATAGGTGACCGGATAGGAAGCATAAGTGCCTTCGTCCCAGTTGGCATTGGTCACACGGAAGCCACCACGCAACCCAATGGCTGAATTGGCCCACCAACCCAAAGCAACCTTGGCATCGAAGCCCGTTGTCTTAGAAGCTCCAAGCGGTGTTTTACTCATGAAAGCCGGACCAAAGCCATACTCGAAGAAGAGCGGACTGCGACGGACTTCATCATCACTCGGTTCACCTTGACCAAAGAGTTTCCTGAGTGCATCGAAAGTGTACATCAAACCGATGTTCAAGTTGTTGGTGTAGGTTCCGTTCTCAGAGTAAATCATACTGTGGGGATAACGGTTCTTCGGCATACGGTAAACTGTATGGCTGTAGAACAAGCCCAAAGACGGCGTCACATTATAAGTGAACATTCCACCCACATTGGCAGCAACCTTTGTTCCGCCATCACCCATCAACAACGTCGGTCCTGCATAGAGATAAGCATTCCAACGGCGTGCAGGGTCATATCCGGCCATGAGATTGTAGAGGTTGAGCTGATAGTCGAGTGATAAGAGATAGTTGTTATAATTCAAGTCGGTCAAATCACTGTGACCGGGATAAGCAACCTTTTCTTTCATCCAATCGGCTTGCAGACGTACACCGTGCAACGTGTTGAAGTGATAACCACCAAAGATGGTCGCATTCTTCAAGAGGTCATGCTGGTGACCAGTGAAGCGCCAATCCCAAACCGTGCTGTTCCAACCAAGACCTGCACCAAGGAAGTAGCCCTTTGTTGCAATGTTCTTGCGATTGGCTTCGTCAACTTCTTCATAAACGCGCTCCTCTTTATTCTTCAACAACATGGAGAAGCCCATTTTTAAAGCATATTCGTTATAATCGATACCACCGTTTCCATGTTGTGTGACAGGAGCGTAAATCGGTTCAACCGTGAAGCGAAGCCCATTGGAAAGGCGAGTCCAGAACTGAGCCCCTACACGGAAAGCAGAGTAGTTTCCTTCATAAGAATTGACAAAACCGTCCACAGTACGCTTAGCATGGCCGAATTCGTAACCACCCAAGAGGTTTACACCGAAGCGAGGCTCCCAGTTATATTCTCTCACAAAGCCAAAGGGATTAACCAAGAGGTCGAAAGCGGCACCACGCGTACCCACCAGCAACTTGGTTGGCTGGCCGGCATAGCTGCTCGATGCCCAATCGGCATTGGTCACATGGAAGCCGGAACGCAAAGCGAAAGCGGAAGAGAACCACCAGCCCAAAGCGACATTGGCATCAAACCCGCGCGTGTTTCTGAAACCGAGAGAGGTGCGTCCCGTATAAGAGGGACCGAAAGCATACTCAAAGAAGAACTTAGACTGCTTGGCAGCATCGAAGAGTTGTTCCGTTCCATCGAAGTCATACATCACACCCACATTCAAGTTGTTCGTATAAGTACCATCCTTAGAGTAGACCATACTGTGAGGATAGCGGTTCTTCGGCATACGATAAACCGAATAGCTGTAGAAGAGCGAGGTATGACGAGACAAATTATAAGTCAACATGGCACCCACATTGGCTGCGAAGTCTGTTCCACCATTACCCATCAGCAATGTAGGACCGGCAGACAGATAGACATTCCAGCGACGGGCAGGATCGTAACCTGCCATGAGGTTATAGAGGTTGAGCTGATAATCGAGTGACAAGAGGTAGTTGTCGTATTTCAAGTCCACAGGGTCACTGTAGCCCGGAGCGGCAACCTTTTCGCGCTTCCACTCACCTTGCAGGCGTACACCATGCAATGTATTGAAGCGATAGCCTCCGAAGAACGTGGCATTCTTCAACAAACCATGCTGATGGCCCGTGAAACGCCAATCCCAAAGTGTATTGCTCCAACCCAAACCGGCACCGGCAAAGTAGCCTTTCAGCGGCGTATTGCGTACAGAGTCCTCAGCAACTTCGCCGTAATTGCGTTCGGCCTTAGACTTGAGCAGCAGTGAGACACCGGCCTTCAAAGCATATGCATCATAGTTGATACCGTTTTCACCTTTTTGCTTTATGGAAGAGAACATAGGCTCAACCGTGAAGCGGAGACCGTTGGAAAGGCGGGCCCACAACTGAGCACCAGCACGGAAACCAGTATAATTACCTTCGTAAGAGTTGACAAACACGGGATCTGTGCGCTTGGCATGACCGAGTTCGTAACCTCCGATGAGATTAACACCGAAACGTTGATCCCAATTGAAGTTGTTCGTAAAACCAAAAGGATTAATCAAAAGGTCGAAAGCGGCACCACGCGTACCCACCAGCAACTTGGTTGGCTGGCCGGCATAGCTGCTCGATGCCCAATCGGCATTGGTTACATGGAAACCGGAACGTGCAGCAAAGGCTGAAGAGAACCACCAACCCAATGAAGCCGTGGCATCAAAGCCGCGCGTATTTCTGAAACCAAGGGAGGTACGTCCCGTATAAGAGGAACCAAAAGTATATTCAAAGAAGAACTTAGACTGTGTGGCAGCATCAAAGATTTGCTCGGTTCCATCAAAATTATACATCATACCAATATTGAAGTTATTGGTAAAGGTGCCTTCTTTCGAATATACCGTATGATAGGGATATCTATTTTGCGGCATACGATAAACCGTATGATTGATGAACAGAGCTGCCCTGCGCGATACATTATAAGATAGCATACCACCCACATTGGCAGCGAAATCCGTTCCACCATTACCCATCAGCAACGTAGGACCTGCATAGAGATAGACATTCCAACGGCGCAAGGGGTCATAGCCCGCCATCATGTTAGACAGGTTCAGCTGATAGTCCAAGGAAAAGAGGTAATTCTCAAACCTATACTTATCTATACTAGAAGGCGTATTGCCATAGTAAGCCAAAGACTCCTTCATCCACTCTCCCTGCAAACGGACACCATGAATGGGATTAAACCGATAACCACCAAACGCCAAGACGTTTTTGAACAAGTCATGTTGATAACCGGAGAATCTCCAATCCCAAACCGTATTATTCCATCCTAAACCTACACCGGCAAAGAAACCGCTAAGAGGAGTGTTCTTGATAGAGTCTCTACTAACCGAGTCGGTACCAAACACATGGTAGTTGCGGATAGCCTTATCACGGAACAGAACGGAAAGTCCGAGTTTAAGCGCATATTCATCATAACGTGCCCTATCGAGATTACCGTTGTAATGCTGTATAGGCATATACGTGGGTTCCAAAGTCAGACGAAGATCGTTTGTCAACTTCATCCAAAGCTGTCCACCCAAACGGAATGCCGTGTAATTTCCTTCAAAAGAATTAGCAAAGTCTGGTGTCGTCTTTTTCAATCTGCCAAACTCATAGCCAGCCAAAAGATTCAATCCGAAGTTAGAATCCCAGTTATAATGACGCTTGAAGCCGAAAGGATTGAAAAGGAAGTCGAAATTAAATCCGTTTGTTCCAATCATATATTTTACCGGCTGCCTACTCAATGTGCCATCTTTCCAATCGGCATTCGTCACATGAATACCTGAACGGATACCCACAGCGGGAGCCAGCCACCAACCAACAGCAGCAGATGCATCAAAGCCCTTTGTGTTCAGTAACGAGAGTCCGTCCGTCTTTCCCATGAAAGAACTGCCGAAGCCATAGTCAAAGAATACCGGGAAACGAAGATGTTTCAACTGGCCGTTGTCTGACAGATAGCGCAAATCATCATTGAAACGCTTCATAAAGACACCTGCATGTGCCTTGTCCGAAAGCTGACGGTCGAAATACCACTGATACATGAGATTCATTCCGTAAGCAAAATCGGGATCGCTATAGCCTGGATTTGTTAAAAGATTATATTTCGTCGAAGCAACTTTGAAATAAGGTTCAAAGCCAAATGAAGCATGCGGACTTGCAAAGAACTTGAATTGAAAGCCTACATGACCGTCGAATGAAGTTCCCGAAGTGTAGGCATAAGTAGCAGGCAGACCGGGGTTCTTCCATGAATGCATACTTGAAGAACGAAAACCAAGCCCCACAATACCCGACACACTGAAAGGGCGCTCTGGACGATAACCCAACAGATAATTGCTGAAATTATACAAGAAATCAACATAACCGCCATAAGAATTATATTGGTTCGTGTTGAACACACCTGCAGAAGGGTTTGTATACCCCCATGATTTCTCCAAACCTACACGGAAAGAAGACATTGGACTGAGTTCTTTTCCCAGACCAAGGCGGAAACTCATTATCGGTGTATAGTAGAGTTCCTGATTAGAGTTCTCATAAAAGTGACCTACACCACCACCTATATGAAAATAGGTGTTACCCAAAAATCCTCTGTTCACGTATTGGTCGCCTTTAAAACGATGGCGACTGTCAAGCACATAATTAAGTGCATTAAAGTTCTTTTGGCGAGGAGCACCATAGTAAGCCGTATCCTGCTGAGCAACCGTAGAATCTGCAAGCGCTTCCTCCAACTCGCTCAAATCCCGCGCAACTGTATCTGTTTGCTGTATGCCGAAATGACGAGCACCCGGCAACGCCTCCGCTACCAAAGCGGGTGTCGTTGCAGCAACGCTACTCACAACAAAAGTCGGTACAGATAACAGTAACAAAAATATCCTTCTCATTATTCTTTCTGTTTATATCTATTTATTGGCCTCCTCAGCCTTATTCTCTTCTGTCTCCACAGACGCTGTTTCCTCTGTTGACATCGTTATATATTTAAAACGCTCTCTATAGTCCGGAATGCTTGCCTCTTTATAAGGATAGCGTTTCCGCAAATCATCACTGATATTGGCATCGGTATTGAAAAACTTATGAAACGAGTCGTCCAAATCAAAGCTGTGTTGGAAATATGCCAAGAAGTCGGGACAGTCTATTGCCTGCAACTTCAACGCAATGTCTGCGCCATACTTATTGATAAGATCCGTTATTGTGACGTTCTCCATATCCGGATCGTTCGCAACAACGACTCCCTTCAAATACCATTTCTTTGCCAAATTATCGGGCAGAGAATCTATCAGAGGTTCTATTTGCTTATAAGTGTAGCCCAACTCCGGAGCTAACTCCGTACTCAAAACTGCACGGTTCACCGGATTGGTATTCATCACATAATCCAAGGCAGCCTTCGCACGTGCCTCTTCGGCCGGCGTTTTATTCTGCTTGAAGAACAACGTTTGCAAATCTATCAGCATCTTCAACTCATGGAACTTATTCGTATCCGGCAACTTGTTTGCCAAGAATGCAGCTTCGCCCAATTTACGCTTACGCAAATACATCAAAGCTTGATTGGCGACAATTTCCTTAAAGTTGACCGTATAATTGTAAGAGTTGTCAAATGCGATAGGACGGGAGACCTCGATACCAGCCTGCATGTCAATAAAAGGCTTCAAAATATCCAAATTGACAGAATCGGCATCTAACATATAACAAGCGACCTTGTTAGCAATATAAGCGGCAAACGGACTAAACTTAGCTGTCTTACGAGCCATATTCTCCTTGTAAGCCCGCATCGTTATCTTGCGTATCTCAGCAGAGTCCTTAATTTGGGACAACAAATTAAAATAATCACCATTTGAGAACATCTCTGTTCCACCTTCGGCATAGCGAGGATCATTATAATAGGTCCATACCGTTTCGACCGGATCAAGTATCTTATTTCTTCTGATAGTATAAGAACTCTTAATCAAACGCTGATTCTGCATCACACGCTGTATCAACATATTGCTTGCCATCATTCGGTTCAACCCGGCAAGATCATGAGCCTGTCCATACTTTCTCAACTCCTCGGCTTCAGCCTTTTGGCCGTAACGGACCAAAGAGTCGGCCACGTCATCCCATGTATATACATGCGGTTCCTTGACAACCAAGTCTGCACTGCTGATTTGTGAACCGATGATTCGCAAAATCTTCCGTGCACGATTTGCTGCCAAAGACTTATTAGAATTAAATCCTCCCTCAGGAGAAGCTGCACCTTGAATTGTGAAGTTCACCAAAGAACGTCCGTATGAGCGAAGCTCTCGCACGAGCATATCCAAAGTCTGCTGGTTCACAGAATCAGAAGTAAGTTCGTCCTTACCCACAACAAAGAACAATTCCAAATCTCTTGGAACCTCTTGGAGACGTGCTCTTACTTGTTCGAAGAAGCGTGATGACAAATCCATCTCACACTTTGCCGTAGCTGCATCAAGCATCTTCCAAGGCTTTCTGCTGTTTGCAGAACCCTCCTTATTATCTTTGAAATAAACATGCGTGTAGTCTTCAAGGCTCACCTTGCCCACCCATTTGTAACTCTTATCAGGATCGGGCTTAGGGAAAGTGACTTCCCAATCCAACCGCAAAGCCTTTTCACTCAAAGGCTGCTGTGGGTCATAATAGGAATGGAGAGAATCATTACGCTCATAATCGTAACTCTTACGGCGAATTTGATTATGATGATATTGGAAACCCTCGAAAACCATCGGCTCCAAATACTGAACCGTATCTTTGGTCGATGCATCCAATGCAGCAGGCTGGAATATCAAGCGGGCATGCTTCTTGGCGTAATTCTCAGGAAGGCCGATGCTGACGTTCCAATGAAGGTTTGGTCCGTCATCCAAAGGGGGTTGTTCTGAAAAGTTCACACCTTTTCGCTTGGCGTAGACACTTGTTCCTTTCAACAAGATGGCGTCATTTGATCCCGAAGTAAACGAAATATCATAATTAAGCTGTGTACCTTTGATTTCAATCAATTTCACCTGATTGTCACTGATAACAAGCAGCGCACCGTTAGCAGAAATATCAGCTTCAAAGTGGCCTTCGTAATCAGGCGTAACAACCTCGTTACTCTTGATATTCACAACACTTCCCAACTCATTGCCCTTCTGACGGTAAAGATTAGCCTGTGTACGGGCATCTTTCTTATTATCGAAAACATACACGGGAACCGACAAAGGTTCTTTCCCCCCTGTCTTTCCGTCAAGCGTACGCATTGTCTTCGAAATGTTACCTGTGATATGAATTACCTGAGCACGGCTGCTTTCCGTAGAAAACAGAAAAACGAGCAATAGCAGATATATGTATTTAATATATTTCTTCATCATTCAAAAAATTACATTTCTACCATATCGTATAAGAAAGTGTGACACCTATCTTGGTAGGCAGGATATAACAACTACTGAAACCCTTACGTAAAAGCGAACCGTTGTTCAGTTGAAGGTCAGGATGGTCGAGATGCAGCTTCTTATGGCGCGTACCAATGAAGCCGAAACCGGCATGTGCATCGATGGCCCATTTATCGGACAATGCAAAAACATAGCCGAACGTCAGGCCTGCACCAAGGGCATAGCCGTCATAATTCACATTTTCGTGGGTAAACAAGTAATCGGCTGCCAACAGACTGACACCAACAAAATGATGGTAGAGTGGACGACCACCAAAATAGTAGCGGTATTCAGGCTGCACACCCATGATTTTCAAATTATCGTGGAAATAAGGGTTCTTCGTTCCGAAGACCGACAAGCCCAATGTTGAGCGGTTACCTATCGTCATCTCGGCTCCTAAATTGTAGGTTTGTAGTGCCAACATCGTTACATCTGTGTTGACACTAAGCTTCTGCGCATGAGAAGCAACCGTCCCTAAAGCCATGATGAGCATCAAAAATATCTTTTTCATTTCCTATACAGCCTTATTGTTGCGTATTTTGTTCTTTCATCCATGCAGTCAGCCTGTCATACGTCAGGAAAGCACCTTTAAAAACAGCATCAGTTCCATTGTCACGCGCTACCGTTCTAACTTGTGCGGACGCGAGTTCTGCCTGGGTCGTGGGAACAGAGTCTGTCTGTTCCGTAGGAGTTTCTGTCGGTTTTGAGTCTGCCGGTGTTCCGTTTTCACCTGTTCCCGTAGTAGGCACAGAGTCTGTTGCAGGCTGCTCGGCCGGCGTGGTCGATGGCGTTTCCTCTACGGGCTTCTCCTCTTTCTTCTCACCCTCTGTCGTTGTAGGGGTCGATTCGGTAGGCGTAGCAGGGCTTTCCGCAGGTTTTTCTTTCTCTTTATTCTCATCTTCCGGAGTAGAAGGGGCAGAAGGTGTTTCCGAAGTCGTTGGCGGATTATCACCGGCAGGGGCCTCGGTCGGATTGCTCTTTCCGTTTTCCTCGGCAGGCTGTTCCGTTTCCGTCTTCTTATCACCTTCAGTAGCAGGCTTTCCAGGAGCATTGTCCGGTGTTTCCGTAGGCTCTGACGGCTGATTGTCATCACCATTCTTTTCTACAGGAGCCTCATTCCCGGCCGGAACGGTCGTGGTAGTATCTGTAGGAGTGGTCATTGTCGTATCAACAGGCTGTTCTGATGTAGCCGTGTCACTCACAACAGTTGTATCCGTACCAGCCGTGGTCGTATCTACAGGTACAATGGCACTCACACCACGCTTTCTCATTGCTCGCAGTGAGTCTACCATGTGCTTGTTAGCCTGTTTCAACGAATCGGCAAACATTTTATTGGCTAACCTCAGCGAGTCTGTTGTACGTTTGTTCGCAGCAATCTGTGCTTGACGCTCCTTATAGGCTATCGCACGTACGTTCTTCAAAGAGTCTTGCATGAACTTCCGCTCCAACTCTCGATGCTGCTGTTCGAACCTCTTTTCGTAATCAAGCTTCTCCAAAGAGTCCTTTCTTATCTTTCGAGCTACCTTCTGTGCAGCCGCTGTACTGTCGCGCTGCAGCTTCAATGTAGCCAACATCACGCGGTAATCATTATCAACCTCAACACGTTTCTTGTATTTGTTGGCGACGATCGGACCGAAGTGATAAACGAGTGACACACGCACCGCATCCGTAGCTGCTGCATAGATAAGCGAAGAGAATGTCGGTTTATAGCCTTTCTCAGGTTTTGTCGTTACATATTCAAAGCGATTGCCTCTGAGCTCACGCGTATATTCCTTATATTTTGCAAAGACCACACCGGCATTCACACCCAAATCAAGGTCGAGGCTGCTGCCATTGGTATAGCCATAGAGTTGCTTCACATAGCCGAAAGAGAGTCCACCAAAGGCTGAAGTTCCTTTGTAGCCCGTCTTTCCCAACTTGATATCAAAAGAATTAGCACCGGCATAGACACCCCAATAGAAAACAGAAGTGGAGTTCTTTCCATGCCAATATTTTCTTAACTGTATCCTGCCGTCATACAAATCATAGATATAGAAGCGCGGTTCTTTCGACTGCTCTTTCCAATTAAACCGGCCCTGTGCACCAACCGTCCATTTACTCCAGTTCCGATTGCCCAACGTAAACTCCACGCCCACGTTAGGGGTCAAGGCAAGCCAATCGACAGTATTCGTTCTGAAGTTGAATCGCTGACCGAACTTCAGGGTATCCACCTTGTTGTAGTATAGGAGCTGCGCTTGTGCCGATGCAACGAAAAACAATTGCATCAATAGACAGACAACCCATCTACATACTTTAGAATGATTCATAAATCTCTATAAAATCGTTATCTTTTTACTTCTTCGTACCTGCAATCGAAAGCAACTGCTTTGCATAACTGTCTTCAGGGTCCAACTTGATGATCTTCTCAGCATAGCTGACGGCCATCGGCATCACTTTCTTGATATAGTAATAGTAAGACAGCTGTTTATAACACTCTATCATGTAATCGTTATCACCACCGTCACGTTCCAAAATCTCCAAAGCCTGCTGATAATAGGGTTTGGCGAGGCCACGCACATATTTCGGATCCATCAAAGCATTGGCCTTGGCTCTCCAATAATAGCCCACATAGCTATCGGGACGCAACTTCGACACCTCTCCGAACACTGCTTCCGCCTCTTTCAACACAGCAATCTTCTCAGGTGTCAGTTCATCACCCATCTTCTCGCTCGTTGCCTTGCGCCAATAAAGCATACCCAACTGGAACAAATCGCGCGAGCGATCATAGGTAGAGTCGGTAATCGTAGCCAAATAATCACGTGTGTACTTGATGGCCTTGTCGTAATCACCGATTTTCTGATAGGCTGTGGCAATATCCTTGTCAATACCCGGCACGTTCTTAGCTTTCGCTCTTGCCAACTCAAACTTCTCAATGGCTTCTTCCGGGTGGCCCAATCCATTGAGCACATAACCATAATACAAGTAGTCCGTGTAACGTATTTTCGTCGTATCGGTAGCCATGTCAAGCAATTCCTTGGCATTTTCAAGTGCAGCCTCATAATGCTCTTGGTCGGTATTACAATATAGCATTAGGCGCACAAGGTCGGTATTGTGCGGATGCAGCTCATTACCTCTCGTGGCCACTTGCAATGCTTTCTCATAATTGCCCGACAATAGTACAGACTGCGCATAATGCACAAGTTCATCTTCGGTCATCAATGAGTCAGGCAACGACTCGTATCGAGCTATCGCCTCCGTATAATTCTGAGCACCATAGTATAATTCGGCTATCTTCCCGTCGACGGGAAGGTCGGGACGAAGCATTTTGATAAAATTCAGTTTACTGATAGCATCTTTCATATCCGTAAACTTCACTACTTCTGCATACTTGAAATAGGCTTCCGGATCGCGCTTATTGAAATACATCGCACGCCCGTAATAATATTTGGCAGAGTCCGTGTTGTTCTTCGCCAATGCAATATCACCACCTAAATTAATCGTCTTCGTGCTAACCTTATAACATTTCTTCGACAAGAGAAAATACTTTTCGGCCTCGTCAATCTTTCCGGCCTTCAAGTAAGCCGACCCGATGGTGGCAATCATGTCCGTATTTTCCTTATCTGCCTTGATAGCCTTCTCCACATAAGTCTTTGCCAAGCCTGGATTCGAATTAATCAGACTCACCATATCGTCAACCTTTCCGCTCTGCATCACGTTTTGAGCAACAACAGGCGAAGCAGCTATCAAAATCACGACGATTAATAATTTAATTCTATACATACACTATATATATTATTGAACGTCTAACACAACACGATAAAAACGTCTTTTTACCCTCTCTTTTGCTAAACGTGTGCAAAGTTACGACTTTTTTTTAGAGAATAACAACCTTTTTAGATATTTTTTATTTCCATCCTCAAAAAAGGAGTCTGCCAGCGAGCAACAAAAAGAATTACCAACAGCCTATGACACAGAAGCATTCCATCGCCTATCATGAAATCTTCTCCTTGAAAATAAATGTGCACGACTTGCATGCTCATACCATGAAACACGGTATTGAAGAGACTCTATATATAATAAGGTGTAATTCTACCATCCGCTCATTTGCCTATCCCATGCCCCACAAAGTCCATTTTCCCTTTTCCCACACTACCACCTAAAAGTTCTCGGCTCTCCCACAAGTCACTCACAGTTCTATTAAAGATGTATTGTTTTACAACTTGAGAAAGACAGGCTTCCAATCTCAATCATTTTGCAGCCCGATATCAGCCATATTACCGTTCAAAATGACTAAGATTGCAAGGTAAAGTGACTAAAATGAACGCATCATTTGGCTAAGATTATAAGGCCGGAACATTGGGCATGACGGCACAAACAAATGAAAGGAGAAAACATGCGGCTCATTATCAATACGTTTTCAAAGAAAAACGCAAAATAATTTGGAAGTTAAGGAAATATAATGTAATTTTGCACCCACTTATAGCGGAACGGTTTCAGAAACCAACTGCCACAACTTGAACATGACATTCAAAATAAACAATTTAAATAAAAACAAAAAACATGATTATTGTACCCGTAAAAGATGGTGAGAACATCGAAAGAGCACTCAAAAAATTCAAAAGAAAATTCGAAAAGACAGGTGTTGTCAGAGAGCTTCGTGCCCGTCAGCAATACAACAAGCCGTCGGTTTTGAAGAGACTCAAGATGGAACACGCCATTTACGTACAGAAGTTGCGCACGAACGAGGAATAAAAACTCGTTAAAAATTTGGCCGTTTGAATTTAATTCCGTAAATTCGTTGCGTGAACATTGTGATAACAGCAGCGCATTTATGATGATTCAAAGGTTTTTGGACTACTTGAAGTTTGAGCGAAACCGCTCGAATTTGACGGTAAAGAACTATGGAGATGACCTTCGGGCTTTCGAAACGTTCTGCAAAAACCAAAAAGAACCAATTTCATGGGAGGCGGTAGACGCCGATGTCATCCGTAATTGGATGGAACACATGATGGATAAGGGAAACAATGCCACCTCAATCAACAGACGATTGAGTGCGTTGCGTTCCTTTTATCGTTTTGCACTGTCAAGAAAACTCGTGAGCAAAGACCCGGCGCACAGCATCACAGGTCCGAAACGGAGCAAACCGTTGCCACAGTTCTTGAAAGAGCGCGAGATGGACAGGCTGCTACAGCCCGATTTGTGGACAGACGGTTATGAAGATGTGAGGAACCGTACGATTGTCATGACGTTTTATGAAACAGGTATCAGGCTTTCAGAACTGACAGGACTTGACGATGACGCGGTGGACTTTGTCAACCACCAACTGAAAGTCACGGGGAAGAGAAACAAACAGCGCATCATCCCTTTCGGAGACGAATTGGATTCTGCACTCCGCTCCTACATTGAGCGACGCAATGCCGAATTGACGAACAGGACGGAAGGGCTCTTTCTGACAAGCAAGGGTGAGCGGATGACCCCGGAACAAGTAAGAAAAAGCGTGCAACGGAACCTCTCGAAGGTCTGCACACTGAAGAAACGTTCACCCCATGTACTGCGTCACACGTTTGCAACGGCCATGCTGAACAACAAGGCTGGCATAGAAAGTGTCAAGAAACTACTCGGACACGAGAGTCTGACAACAACAGAAATCTACACGCATACGACGTTCGAGCAGTTGAAACGTGAATATTCAGACGCCCATCCAAGGGCTTAACCTTAAAAACGGAGGTAATTATGGAGTTAAAAATTCAGTCGATTCATTTCGATGCTACCGAGAAACTACAGGCGTTTATCGAAAAGAAAATTGCCAAGTTGGAGAAAACCTATGAAGACATACAGAAAGCAGAGGTGCAATTGAAAGTAGTGAAACCGGCCACTGCGCTGAACAAAGAAACCAGCATCACAGTCACGGTTCCGGGGCAGAAGCTCTTTGTGCAGAAAACCTGCGACACTTTTGAAGAAGGCATTGACGAAGCAGTCGATTCTATGAAAGTGCAGCTCACCAAATACAAGGAAAAAATCCGCAGACATTAAAAAAAGCGGCTAAAAGTTTTGGAAGTTAAAAAATAAATCGTATCTTTGCAGCCGTTTTACAACACGTTCGAAAAGCCGTCAGCGGCTGCAAGGATTTGCCTCTTTAGCTCAGTTGGCCAGAGCACGTGATTTGTAATCTCGGGGTCGT
>ERZ772960.2203-NODE-2203-length-14506-cov-11.722580_pt1 | contig 14506 bp, 15 predicted proteins | sample MGYA00580678_ERZ772960 | MGnify/ENA primary metagenome ERZ772960 (study PRJEB29015, sample SAMEA2737930) | human oral metagenome | biome: human oral; feature: human-associated habitat; material: dental | place: China | collected 2059 ... | reverse complement strand
ACTTAATGCAAAGATAAGAATTATGTCGAGCTTACACACTTTTTTAGACACTACCCATATGTACGGCCTTGTGAAATCATATGTACGGCTGAAATCTCTTCTTAAATATTTTGTGTTTCTCGCAAAATTACCTATCTTTGCACTCCGAACAGATTTGTTTCTTTACTGGACTTGTAGCTCAGTTGGTTAGAGCAACAGACTCATAATCTGGAGGTCATAGGTTCAAGCCCTATCTGGTCCACAAATAGAATAAAGAGCTTTGCACGTCGTTGTAAGGCTCTTTTTGTTTATAATCAAGTAGTTATACGCATAAATTACGATGATGCAAACGGTTCATTTGGGATAAACTACACCTATATTCTCTTTAATTTTGTTGCACACTTAATGCTGTTTTGAGCAAAATATCAGCTAATTTATCCATTGGTTGACTTGATGTTGACAGATTGTTGACAGATAGTTGACCTCAAAATGAAAGATTATGCTAACGATTAAAGCAGAAATTCAGAAAGGTTGGGTACGTCAAGATGGTAGTTACAATGTTCGTATCAGATTTACAAAAGATCGCAAGGTGAAACGATTATCTACAAGCCTGTTTGTTACAAAAGCCGATTTAACCGATAAATTTACTATCAGGGAGGATTCACTTATTAAGCAGGAAACCGACAGACTTATCCTGCATTATCGTACGATGTTTACCGAAATGCACTTGGAGGCAGAGGATCTTGACGTAAATGAGATTGTTGCTCGACTGACCAACAGGGAAGAAAGTGATAAGCCTGTAGATTTTATCCAGTTCTCTAAGGAATGGATTGATAATTCTACCTTGAAAGGAGCAGTAAATTACACTTCTGCACTTAACAGCCTTATCCGATTTACTAAGAGTGAAAGGCTGTACACGCATCAAATTACAAGTGAATTTTTGCAAGAGTTTATGGCATTCTTACTCAATGAGAGCAAGGATCGAGCGGAACAGTTGAAGAAGAAAGGCAAGCGTGTACCATCCACTCGCAGCACTTCCCTTTACTTGATGAGCATTCGTAAATTGTTTAATGAGGCCGTAAAACAATACAACAAACCCGACCAAGGATTAATCCGTATCAAGAATACACCATTTGCTTACTTCCATATTCCCAGGCAGGAAGCTACAAGGAAGCGAGCCATCACAGCTGAGCAAATCAGGAAAATAGCACAGTTGCCTTATCAGACAGTTTATAAAGGCATACACCACACCAACCGCTTCAATCTTGCTAAGGATTGTTTTATCCTCTCATTTTGCATGATGGGAATAAACTCTGTGGATTTATTTAACGCAACCGAATATGATGACAATACGCTTACTTACTATCGTACTAAGACGAGAGACCGGAGAATGGATAAAGCTAAGATGATAGTGACAGTTCCTAAGATATTACATTCTTTATTTGAGAAGTACAAGGATACAACAGGCAAACGGATATTCAACTTCTATCAGAGCTATGCTAATGAGAAGGCCTTTAACAAAGCCATCAACAAAGGATTGAAAGAGATTGGGGATATACTTGGAATTGACGATTTAGAATATTATGCTGCACGCCATTCTTGGGCTACCATCGCCCTTAACAAGGTCGGAGTAAGCAAATACGTGGTACACGAAGCTCTTAATCACATTGACGAATCTATGCGCGTAACTGACATTTACATTGAACGTGATTTCTCGAATGAGAATAAGGCAAATACGAAAGTCGTAAAATACGTGTTCGGAAAACGGCATGACAAAATCCGATAAAAAGTAGTTTTATAGCCCCCATCTGAAAAATGTCACTTAACGAAAACTCTATCGGCAGAAATGCAGGTGGAGTTTTTTCATTACCTTTGCAAGAGACCTAAAACAGACAATATGACATTTGATATTGATAAAACGGAATATATCGCTATTGTTGCAGGGATTGACAGCTTACCACCTGCCAATAAGGGTGAGGTTATAGCTCCAGTATTTGTTGAATTGGCACAAAAGACAGCTATAGAACATTTTACCCATAGATTTCCTGATTTGTTTCAGGAGAATCGAGCCAAGTACAAACTTTTCCTTGAAAACAGCACCATACAGAAACAACTCTCCGAATGGAAACTTGACCCTATCAAGTTTTGGTATCTGCATCTGTTCATTATAGATTATGCAACAGACAGCTTTTGTGACGTTACCATATTTGAGGAGCTAAGCGCCAAACAGTATATAGACGGACTTATCAAGACGTTGGAAAATACAGATATGGAGGATTTTTGTCTTGATATTAGAATTAATAAGAAGAAGCTATCAACGCAGAATCCGTGGGTAGTTGCAGCCCTACTTTCTGCTTTAAAACAAGAATATCCATTTGACTGGACAAATAGAGATGTGGTTGTTTCTAAGGAAACCAGAGAGGATGTAGAACGCTATAATACTGCAAGGATGAAATTCGCTACAGAATTATACAGCCATTTCTTTGATCATAGCCTATCCAAGACCCAACGAGGAAGAAAGTCCTTTATCGGAAAGTTCCTTTATTTAGCAGACTTTACAAAAGATGAGCGTTACTGGTATGGGTGCAAACCGACATTGGAGAGATTTTGTAAGAAGTACGAGATAGCCCAATATCCAAAAATCATAGTTGATGGGACTGAATATATTGCAATAGCGTTTGATGTTGGCAAAGATTTGTCAGACTGCATAAAGAAATGTACCACGATTCCTCAAGTACGCCATTCTTTCTACTTTTCTGCATTTGACGAGTAAGTAACTATTATCCACTATTTTAGGTTTTAGGGAATTTTGTACGGTAAAAAGTTCCCTAAAGCTCCCAAGCCTCCTTTTCTTTCTTGCTCCTTATTTTCCCTCTATCTTTGCATCGCAATTACGAAACAAGCGCGCTGTTTAAGTGATTGTGAGGTAACAGGCTCACCTCTGATGTAAGAGCCTTAAAAACTAAAAAATGGAAAGAAAAAATTCCACCAAGCAAATTAATAACACAGAGGCATCTGCAAGTACAGAAACCAAAAACAAAGTAAGCATGAAAAAAGGAACATTCACGTTGCCAACTTTACAGGAAGCACAAAACCAGTATGACAACATTGGAGCTTACAACCAACTCCAAGCGATGATGAAAGCAGGACAGAAATTATCTGTCAAGTTCTACACAGGAAAGGACAATAAGCCTTGCGCCTGGATTGAAAGCAATCAAGTAGCAGGCTTCAGGTACGAAGTCAAAAACACAAGTTTTAAGGGCTTGATGAACTACCTGATGTCAGGTGAGATAGCAGACTTTGACACATCACCAATGGAGATTCTGCCATTGAAAGAAGAAACAGATTATGCCCTCTTAGTGTTGAAGCTGATGCTGGAAGAACACTGGGGCATCCAGTTCACACCTCTTTTTAGAGAAAGGTCTAACTATATAACTGCCCAAAAGGTGTTGAGGAAAGGAACAATATATTTCCGCATCCAAAGAACTGATGAGAACATAGAGCTACTACAAGATTACGGTGTAGCCATCTAAACAAAAACAGGAGGAGGGGGAAAACTCCCTCCTCCATAATAAAAAAATCAACTATGAAGAAGATAATTGAAATTTCAATGAGTTATGGCAAGATACAACATCTTTCAGAAGTCCTGCCACTGATTCCAACCAACACAATCCTTTGCAAGACACTTACAGGCATAGGAGCTACTTATGGGGAACTTCGAGCCGCTAGAAACTCTATTATCATTGAACCGAACAGACCTGTTATATATGGGAAGTGTCATGATAGCAAACATAAAGATGACAACCTGTTTGGCGTGTACGAGGGAGTTTATACCCAAGATGTTTTTGACTATATCACAAAATCCCAAGACAGGAACAAAAAGATAAAGATACTAACTACTCCTGAAAGTTTCTATAAGGTGAGAATGGCCTTTGAGCAGAAAGGAATAGATATTCGGACAGACGGTTATTTCCTACTGTTTGATGAGTGCCAAAAGATTGTCAAAGACTGTGGCTATCGTAAGAATATATCTCTGCCAATAGATTACTTTTTTGAATGCAACGATAAGGCAATAGTTTCCGCAACACCTCCATCCGAGTTTGCAGATCCACGATTTGAGGATTTTGATATTCTCACTATCCGCCCCAACTTCAACTACAAGAAAGCGATAACTGTGTGTCCCACCAACAATATACTAGAAAGAACACGGCAGTTGTTGCTACAAATGGACGAGCAACCTGTTTTCTTTTTCATAAACTCAACGGACATCATCCTTGCTATGATGGAACAACTTGGATTAAAGGAGCAATCAGCGGTGTTCTGTTCCTCCGACAGTATGAATAAACTGAAATCACAAAAGTTTAGTAATGCACACGAGAACTGGGAGCAAAAATACATGGCAAAATACAACTGGATGACAAGTCGTTTTTACAATGCTCTGGATATAGAGTTGAATTGTAAGCCAAACGTTGTGATGATTACCGATTGCTTCATAGCAGATTACACGATGATAGACCCATATATGGATGCAGTACAAATTACAGGACGATTTCGTAATGGAACAAACGCTATCTAGCATATAAGTAACTTCGATGAGAGAATCCCAGTAAGAGACAAAAGAGGCATCATCACATGGTATCAGTGCAATAAAGAAATATATGAGCAAATAGAAACGCTTAAGAGCATCCAAACTGATCCAAATTGTAAGGCTGCTTACAATGATACAATGGAAGTCTTGCTTTACAACAGATTTCTTGACGATTACGGTAAAGAGGATGCCTTCAAGATAGACAACTATATCCACGAAGAATTGGTAAGGGTGATGTACCATGATTCAACTCGCCTATACCAAGGATATGATGAGTGTAGATATTTTGAAGTAACCACCTCAAACATAACTTATAAATATGGTGATTTTGAACGGTTGAAAATCAAGAACACCACCATTCCCATTAAAGAGAAGCGGAAACTAATTATAGAACAATTAGAAGTGTTGAAAGAAGACGAGACGGAAATGGCAATGCAATTCCTAAACGAACTTCGTCACGCTGATTCATGAATAGTAGAGGCATGGGAAGTGTTAGGGAAACAGGTGATTGAGGAACTGGATTACAACCCCAAGCTCATTAGAGAGAAGATAATAATAACCCTGCATGAGAAGACAGCCAAATCTTCGGATGTTATCAGGATGGTCAACAATTCTTTTAAGCCCAAACGTTGGTACACATCTCGTTTCATTAAACAAGAGTTGAAGCGAATACACGAACTATTGGGAGTACCAAAGAGTAAAGCTATTACTGCAAAAGAGATTTGTAAATACTTTGAGGCAGCAGAGAGGCGAACGAATGAGGAAAGAGGCTATTATCTTATCACTCCAAAGTTTATCTCCGAATGACAGTTTTTCAGATATAATAGCAACCCACTGTAGAGAATTATCACTCCTCAGGAATAAAAATCGACACCATGCTGAATAAAGCAACAGGCAATATACATAAGTTTGTAACCCACACATGGAATCCAAACAAGGGCATTTGCCATCATGGATGCAAATATTGTTATATGCAGCCCACAAGCGAGCAGACATAGGTCTGAACCAAACAAGAGTTTCGCGGTCTTGCAAGGTACGACTGTTTCTAAAGCCACATATAGTAACTCTCAAAAACAACCCATCCCCATCCTCAAAAATATAGATATTGTAATAAAACAGAGGTATCAAGAGACAGACCTTTCTAAAATATGCCCCTCTACCATTAAGCCAATCCCTGCCATCAGAACACTATGGCTTTATCCCCCAATCCATGCCTAAGAAAAAATATCTGCACACGAGTACACCTGCCTTGCTTCCCCTCCCACACAATGCAGGGACAAAAGAAAAATAGTAGAGGTCTTTACTTTGAAAAATAGGCTTTCGATAAACTTCTAAACGCTTTTAGGGATTTATATGTGTAACAGGCTGGAAGTTGGAGTAATCCACTTTCAGTCTGTTTCATTCATACCCAGTTTTCAATCAATATTCACTTAATACATTTACAAGTTATGAACAATGTAATTTTAATGCCTGCTGTTGTGGCAAAGAACAACAGAAACTTTGATTCCAGCGATGCAGAGGATGCCGTTATCATTGAAGATACCCCAACAGAGAGTAGCAGTGTTTCTTTCCTCGAAGCCAACACCAATGCTATCTCACTTGATGAGCTTACCTGTACATGTGTTGTTCCCACTTGGGGTAATCAAGAGTTAACCATTTCGCATCAGGACTTTATCCATTGTGTACATGATGCTGACAAAGACTCCTATCATGGAGAGCAAGTAAACAAGCCTGCTATCCGCGTTTCTCATATTGTAAGAGGTAGAACGCCTGACGCATTAGGCAAGAAAGCATCAGAACTTTTGGAATGCGAAAAGACACAGTTCTATCAGCGCATGGCATTCGCCTTTACTATCCCAACTATTTACGAGACTTTGAACGGTCAGCGATTGGAACTTTGTGTGGGTGGAGTTCGCAATTACAACGATCTCAACCTTTACAGGGCAAGCCGTGGTGTGGAGAAGTTCTCCATCTTCGTGGGCTGGCGAGTAAACGTGTGCAGTAATCAAGTGCTGACAGGTGATGGCGTCAAGCTGTCTGTCGAAGTAATGAATATCCGTGATTTATATAAAAGCGTGATGGAATTACTCTACCAATTCAACCCTGCTAAGGAGATACACCTGATGCAGACCCTCTCAAACACTTCTCTCACAGAAACGCAGTTTGCACAAATTATGGGCAGAATGAGAATGTACCAAGCCTTACCGCAAGGATATACAAAACAGATACCACGCCTGTTGATTACAGACAGTCAAATCAACAATGTCTGTCGTGGCTATTTTAGTAATCCTAACTTCGGAGCAAAAGACGACAGTCTGTCTATGTGGGACTTCCACAACCTGCTTACGGAATCGAACAAGGGAAGCTACATTGACACTTACTTGCAGAGAGCCGTAAATGCTACGGAAGTGGCTGTTGGCATTAACAATGCCCTGCACGGTGATGAGAAATATAAATGGTTCATTGGATAAGTGGACTATTGATTGAGGGCGAGGAGGCATCCTTTAAGGGTGTCTCCTTTTTTCAATTACTAACATTTTAATACATAATAACTATGGATATGGATTTCAAAGTAGCAGAAGTTACGCTACAATATAGACCGATTTGTAAGAAGCAAGGTAGGGTCATCAGTTCAGAGGAAGCATACAGCATCTTACTCCCTACATTTAGAGAGGGGACTATCGAGTACAGAGAATATGCCAAGATGCTTTATCTGAACCAAGCCAGCGAGGTAATTGCCTACAATACGATTTCAGAAGGATGGCTGACGGAAACGGCCGTTGATGTGAGACTGATACTGCAAGGTGCATTGCTCACCAATGCCACGCAGATAATCCTTGCACACAACCACCCAAGTGGCAACCTAAAGCCAAGTTCACAGGATGATATGCTTACAAAGAGAGTGCAGAAAGCGTGTGAGATTATGCGAGTTGGTTTCACCGACCATTTGATATTATCTCCTGAGGGCTATTACAGTTATCGTGACGAGGGGAAGATTTGACGATGGAAACAAATTACGTTGTAATCCTTGATTTCTGTACAGCAACAGTCATTAAGATACGCTTAACATCAGAGCAGATTGAAGAATCCTACAAATATGAGAATTTTGAAGAGTTTCTATCCACGCTTGAAGACAAATACCACTTTCAAGTGAAGAACTGCTACTGGATGACGTGTGAGACACTGAACGAGGAAAATTACCTCTGATTATATTCACTAATAGGAAAAGTGAATGTTGTTCTGATAATCAGAAACTTAGGAAATCTGCTGTCAGAATAATGTTCACTTTCCTTATAAACCCAACATAAACGAGCATTATTATGAGTTTGAAATACAGCAATACAACGGCTGACTACCTCCAGTGGTCAGAAGCCATGAACCTGATACATAAATTGGCAAAAGATGGGAACTACAAGATTTCGCTTCTTATAGCAATCGGCTGTTTTACAGGATTGAGGATATCTGATATTCTTGCCCTGCGGTGGAAACAGATACTTGATGTTTCAGAATTTACCATAACAGAACGTAAGACAGGTAAGCAGCGAACCATACGCCTTAACAAAGAATTGCAGGAACATATTAAGGACTGTTACGAGCATATCCAGCCACTGGGCATTGCAGCTCCTATCCTTGTCAGTCAGAAAGGTACGGTGTTCACAGTACAACGCATCAACGTAATACTGAAAGAACTCAAACATAAATACAGGTTGAAGATAAAGCATTTTAGCTGCCACAGTTTGAGAAAGACATTTGGCAGACAGGTTTACAACATGAATAACGACAATGCAGAACTAGCATTGGTCAAGCTGATGGAGCTGTTTAATCATTCGTCAGTAGCTATTACCAAACGCTATCTTGGTTTACGACAGGAGGAAATCTTGGAGACATACGAATGCCTCACATTCTGAATAGTGACATTTTTAGAAAATAATCCTTTTATACACACCTTTCTAAAAATGTCACTACTTCTTAATTCATAGAGAATAACGCTCCTTAAGATAGAAAAATCATCTTATCATATAATTTTTTTGTGGAAAAGAAGCCTTTAATAAGGATTTTTATCTATCTTTGCGGTTGAACTCCCAGTACATCTGTGTGCAGGTGTGCGCTATAAAGGGTTCAACTTTTGAAAAAGAGCGTTTGCTTTAATTATCCTTCCTCTGAAATGTGGAAAATTTCAATACTGCAAGGATGATGACAGCAAGGCTCACGCTTGGGATTATTGTACCCTTACCAATGGGAATAATATACCTCAATGCGTGGGCTATTGTTGATTATCTGCAGTAGGTACTTTCCACGACCACAGAGGGGATAACAGCAATAGTTCCCACGCTTTTTCCATTTAATAACCGCTTACTTCCGGGAAACAGTTGGCAAAGAAGAAATAGTATGCCAGAGCATGTCTACCACTATACGAGCTATCAAGCCTTATTTGGAATCATACAAAAAAATGGGCTTATTTTTCATGGGTCACGTTATGACTGCATGAATGACTCTAATGATTGTATGTTTGCACGCCAGATAGTTCTGCCGTCTATATTGGCCAGCTTAGGGCATACTGATTTTATTCCCAAAGAAAAGGAAAATATTAAATCGTTTCCGTATGTTGTTTCTTTTTCGGAGAAAGGTGATAATGAATCCATGTGGCAGCACTATGGCAGTCAGGTATGCTTGATTTTGTCATCTGATAAGATTAAAAAGGGCTGTGATGTGGATGGAAAGCACATAGCTACATGGGGCAAATGCTACTATGCAGAAGAGGAAAATATTCCAACTGTGGTTATGGAGATATTCAACAATATGGAGCAATCAGACAACATTCTAGATAATATCATGGAAGCATGCTCCTTCATCAAAAGAAAAGCATTTGAAAGAGAAGGTGAATGGCGTCTTGTGTCTAATGATTATTACCTATTTAGTTTTAGCAGCGATAGAGGGTGTGAGGATAAAGAGATACCAAATGAAAACACCGATTTCAAAATCGGTAAATCCGGGAAACCATTCCCTTTCAAGCACTTTCATATAAACTCATCAGCTCTTAAGGGAATTATCATCAACGAAGATAATCTTACAGAATTTCTCAAAATCAAGCAATATGTAAAATTATTGCTTACCAAGAAAGGATTTTCAAACATAGAAATAAAGCAAACCAATAAATATCCTCTTTAATCTATAAGCTATGAGAACAACAAGATTTATTTATACCACATTGCTATTGCTACTACCTTATTGGCAACTATTTTGCTATGCACAACAACTTACATATCCTCCTGTAACAGAGAAAGAATTGCATAAGCATATTGTTTCTATTCTATATCAAGAATTTAACAAACACTTATTTTCCAGCGGGCAAGTAATTATAATGGATTGCATGTCTGGAGAGATTAAGGCAACGGTGAACTTAGTAAATGATAAATCTGGGATAAAACCTACAACAAGCCAGCTATCACAGCCGACGGGTTTAATGCGTCCTATCTCATTATTGGCTGCTTTGGAACAAGGAAATACTGATTTGAATGACAGTATTGATACCAAGGAGGGAAAGATTGATATAAACGGTTATTTACTGGAAGATTATAACTGGCGTAGAGGGGGTAATGGAAAGACTACCATAAAGCAAGGTTTTCTGTTATCTTCCAATATTGCTACGTATCTAACAGCCAAACAAGCATTTGGAAAAGATTACAACAAGTATCATAAGACTATAGTCAATATGGGCTATGGTTTACCACAAGACAGTATTAAAATGCTATTGCCTATTTCCAACGATGGTATTTCTTTTGCCAAGTTTGTAACTGGAAAGAATCAACAAATCACTCCCTTGCAGATACTTACCTTTTATAATGCCATAGCAAATAATGGTAAGATGGTTAAGCCTACATTCCATAAAGGTGATACCGTTGTTATAAAAGAACAGATAGTGAGTAAGGAGAATATTGCTACCATTCAACAACTACTTGTGCAGAAAGTAAAAAGCGGTCTTGCGCATAAAGCATACTCTGATAAAGTGAGCATTGCAGATGAGCAAGGAGTGGCTATTGTAAAGGAAGATGGGGATAACTCCATTTATTGCTTACAGTTCTGTGGTTACTATCCATCAGATAATCCACAATACAGCATCATCGTTTCCTTAAACAAAAAAGGCTTACCTGCAAGTGGTGGTATGGCTGGTGACACTGCAAAACAAATAATAGGAATGAATTATTAACATCAAAAAATAAAATTATGCTCCCAGGTAATGCAATCGTATATAAATGCCCTCATTGCGGAGGAAAGAAAGAATTAATGTCTTTGCTGTCAGGCAATACTTTTAATGCTCGTTATTGGTCTGATTATAAGACAGAATATCCTATGCTACCTCAAATTTCGCTCATTCAAAAATGTCCAAGATGCGGGAAATATTATCTCACAAGTAGGGCGGATGCAGTAATTGGAGATAACTATTCTAGTGAACGAGGCGAACTTTCTTATGAAGAAACTCTAGAAGCTGTTGAAACGTTGCTCCAAGAACAACTCAGTCCTCAAGAAGAAGTATCCATTCTCCTCTTCTTTATACATGCTTTCAATGACAAATATAACAGGCATGAAGTTGTAAGTTCACCTATTGAAGATGACCTTTTATTTAAGAAATATATACACCAAATACTTCAAATTTCAGATTATTGGAAAGAAACTGATAAGTTATTGTTAAAAGCCGAACTTCTACGTGAATCTGGGGCATTTAGCGAAGCCTTGACTGTGGTTGAGAGCATATCACCTGAAACTCATCAACAAAAGCAGAGAGCAGCAAAAATAAAAGAAGAGTGTGCAAAATCAAATCGAAAAGTTTGTGAGCTACAAAACATGGAAGAGGACTTCTCTATTATATATGACATCCCCACGAATAATCATTTAATCAAAGACGATTATGATTCCTTCTATTAAGAAAGATTACTTGAAAAGGGATGTATGTCAGGAAAGATAGCAAAATAAATAACATCAGATAATAATAAATAGTATAATGGAGAAATCCATACTTATAGATAATAAAAGCAGACTTTGAGAACTTTGTTTGCATAAAAAAAATAATTACAATGGAAAATTTCTTTGGCTACGGCTCTGGGAGTGCGTTATTTGATAAACGTAGACATCTCAACACAGTGTTTTTCTTATTTGCAAACTATCATTTGATAGTGGATAGTAGAATTGGGCAACAAATAGCATATCATTTGAAAAATAGTGATATGGAAACAACTGCTTCGTTCATCTGCAATGATATTTTTTCATATGGAGAACATAACTTTATGAATCTTCTACGAGAGAAATATCAAATACCAGAGAGTGATTTTTTGCAAATTATGGGAGGAGTTGGATTATTAGAGCGAGAAAATAAAACTCCAGCAGGATATAATCGCCAGCAGAATATATCTCTACTTGTTGAGATGTTGGTTTCAAGAATTTATATGCAGCCACAAAATACAAGTGCATTACAACAAATAAATAATATTATTGCAACTATAGCCCACAAAATGTTGCCAAAATTTACAGAAAGTGAAATTCAAGCTATGTTTGATTTATCAATGGAAGCAATGCGTCTTTATCCCCATGAGAGTATGCTTAATCAAATAGAACAATATGTTACAAACAACTTGAATAAATAAAAATGTGAACTTTTTATTCGGAATAACACTATTTCAACTACGATGATGTGCTTCAGTCTTAAAAGTTCAGAAAATAATATTTGACAGAGAGACAATCACTTTCTTGACATATATTTAGTATTAAATCTTTAAAACAAAAATGGAAATTGATAGAACAACAGATAAGATGTTCTTAAAATTGTATGTACAATCCTTAAAAACAGATAATAATGGACTATAATAAAGTTAGAAATTTCGTCATAAGTTATTTAAATGGTTTGAGAGTTACTTATATAACATTGGGATTAGAAAACACGACTTCTGAGGTTGAGAAACTTTTCCCTGGTGCAACTTTCTCTGAACTCTTTAATATTATAGAAGGGACTCCAATAGGACATGGTGTAACTCTATTTGTCCTGAATAATCAAAAACAACTTATAGGACAACGAGTGTACAATGCTTCTAAAATATGGATAGAAACAATAAAAGAAGCGGGTATGGTGTATGGTGTCCCATATAAAAGATTAGAACGGTCTTCTGATGATTCGTGGCTTATTTATTTCTAATATTAAATTACAGAAATGTTTAACACCCACAAGAACATGATTTTATGGAAGATTTAATATTAACATCAAAATGTCACAAAAGGTATGAGAATGGACTACCTGTTATGGGGCTACAATATAGTGGAAGGATTTTGGCCATAACCAAATCTGATTTCGGAAAATTAATGAAAGGAGCACCTGTCATTCCTGATAAAGGTTATCTTGTAAGAATGCTAAACACGGACATAAAAGATGCTAATGGCAATTATCAAGAAATGATGCAACCCAAACTAATGCAGCTTGTTTCAGATACAGATAACAAAATAGAGTTACATGGAGTTACACTAAAGATTATGGGAGTTACAGGTGCCAATTTCAATGACTATGCTATAACTCTGCATTTAGTGAACCAGAAAGTAACAAAATGCATTCTACACATGTTAGACAGAAACATTGATATTGAATACCTTGATATTCAACAATAGTTTAAACTTAGAACATATTCTATAAATCCCTTTAAAATGATAACATTTACAGAACAAGAAAAAGCCGTTATTTTATTAGGTACAGCTTCTATTACCGCAGCAGATGCTTATGGATCAGAACCTAACGCAATGGAGAAGAAATATGCCCAATTTATTAATGAGGCAATTAAACCATCCCTGGAAGCTTTTCAGTTGTACGAAAGTTATTTTACAAATCCCATTGATGCATATAACTTAATAAAGAGTTCGCCTGATGTAAAAAAACGATTAATAAAGGCTTTCTTTATATATATGTGTACCTGTGACGGTCCTATAAATGAAGGAGAACAACAAGCATTAGACCTACTGGATATTTTATGCGATTTCCCAGAAATGACTATGGACGAGATAAACAAAGAATATCGTGCTTTCTTGGAAACCTGTCGTATTTAAAAACATTTTATATCTGTAGAAGCTACCTTTCAGACTATCCCCCCTATGAACAATAAAAACAAGAGTGGATTTATACCACCAATGAATAAAAAGTAATCCGTATAGACACTCACTCTATAAGCACCATCTGAGTAATCATTTGGTGCTTTTTATTTTATTCTCTTGCAACTCTCAAAAGAAAAGACTATATTTGCAATATAAACGAAAATATAGGAGGACAAGTAATGAATACAAATAACACCACAACAAGCACATTCTCTTTGGAAATACCCAAGGCTGATACATCGTTATTGAAGTCGCTCGTAAAGCGTATGGGGTGGACGGTACATTAAACAACAACGAAGCACACCGCCTACGAGCAAGCACTTGATGACAAAAAGCAAGGGCGCATCAATGAGTATGCTAACGCTGATGAATTATTTGCCAAGTTGAAGATATTTGGCAAAACGAAACGATAACACCAAGTGAGCAATCATTTGATATTTTTTCGTTGACGACATTTTTACTCTGAAAATTCTTATATATACCTAAATGTGAAAATGTCACTCCAACATAAAAATTCTAAACTCAAATGCACTTTTACTCGATTTTTCAGAAAAGTGCTAAGTAGCTTGGATTTACAGAATAAGATACCTATATTTATTCCAGATATTTGGGTAATCCCAACGATAGAAAGGAAATATGGAGGTACAGCAATGTGCCTCTTTATTTATTACTTGAAGTGTCGAATTTTTATTTATAGGCCACTATAGATAAAATCGAAGTACAGATATACCTAATGAAAGAAAAACACATTACCAATGAGAGCCGTATGGGAATTGCCAATGAGAGCAATAGATACTACTAATCAGAAAACTA
>ERZ772960.2198-NODE-2198-length-14513-cov-24.795546_pt1 | contig 14513 bp, 11 predicted proteins | sample MGYA00580678_ERZ772960 | MGnify/ENA primary metagenome ERZ772960 (study PRJEB29015, sample SAMEA2737930) | human oral metagenome | biome: human oral; feature: human-associated habitat; material: dental | place: China | collected 2059 ... | reverse complement strand
TAACATTAAAGAGATAGCAAAAGAGTATAATTTAGAAGTTACAAGGCATAACAAGGCAAACAAAACAATAACATTTGCACTTTTAAACGAAGATGGGAAAGCAACAAAACAGAGATTAAAATTAGTTGAAGCATTAAGTCAAAAAAGAGGTAAAAATAAACTCAAGGAAGAAGATAAGGACAAGGTTAAACTAGGTGTTAAATTAGAGCGACTACACGACCAAGAGAAAGGAAATTTTAATAGCGAAACTAATCCATTCTCTTATGAAAATTTCTTTAGGGATAGAAGCAAAGAGATTGAAAATAATAGAGAATTTGAAGAATTTGTAAAAGAAATAGAAGCCGAAGAACTGGAAAAGGAGCTTGAAAAAATTATGAAAGAAAAAGAAAAAACTGTAAAAGAGATTGCAGAAAATTTAATTAAAAATAAAGAAAATATCTATATAGAAGAAAAAGAAAAAGCAGTAGAAATTTCAAAGATGATTGAAATAAATCAGAAAGATTACAAGCAAGATGAAAAGAAAATTACTGATTTAGAAAAAGAATTAGTTGAGAAAAAAGAGGAAATACCAAAATTAGAAGCAAGTATAAAAGATTATAGTAATACTAAGACTTTACTTGAAGAAGATTTACCTAATAAAGAACTGGAAGCAGAAAAGAAAATTGCAGTTGCAAATGATAAGGAAAAAGAAGTTGAAAGACTGAAAGCATTACTAGAAAGAGCAGAGAAAGAGTTAGAAAGTGCTAATAATCAAAAAGAAATTGCTATAACAAGCAGAGATAATACAAAAAATAGAATAGATGATATAGATACTCTAATCAAAAACAACAATGATAAAATTACTGAAAATAAAGAGAAAATTATATCTATTCCAGTTACAATAGAAAATTTAAAAGGTAGTTTAGAAAAGATAGACAAGAAGATTGAAGCACACAGAGAAGAATTTAAAGCAGTTAATGAAAATGTAAAAATTAGAGAACAAGAGTATAAAGAAGCTAAAGATACTGGAATGGAAAAAGTGCTTGAATATGAAAGCTATATAAAATCTCTATATGAAAAGAAACTTGAAGCAGAGGAAGAAAAGAAATTAGAAGTAGCCGAAAAGTATCAAAAAGAAATAGAAAAATATCAAGAAAATTTGATTAAACAGAACATTGAATGGGAAAAAATTAATAAATTAAATAGAGAAATAGCCGAACAAGTAAGACTTGAGAGGGAACAAAAAGCACTTGCAAAGAAGAAAGAAGCAGAAGCTAGAGCAAAAATTTTATCTGAAGAAAAAGCGAAAACGGATCTAAATAATTTTATTGATTTGCTTGATAAAGGAAAAATTGCTAATGAAGATTTAATTGAATTGGTTGAAGATTTGAAAGAATTTGAAGAAGCAGAGGATAGAAACCCATTACAATATGCTAGAAATATTAAATTTAGACTATCAGACCTGGAGAACGATATAAAAGTTAATAGTGCATTTAGAAATACAGAAAAAGTAAATAAAATGCTAGAAGAAAATGAAAAACTTTTTAATAGAATTAGTGAATATATGGAAAATATGGAGCAAGAAAAGGCTAATCCAAATATAAAAGAAATAGGCAAGAAAGATACTAAAGAAGTTAGAAAGGAGGAAAGGGAAATTGAGTAACTTAGACTTTAAAGGAATGATTGAGGCAAATTATAATGTACTTAGCAATTTAGAAGCCAATATACAAGCATTTTTCAAGACTTTTGAGAATGTAGATACTAAGATAGTGGAGAAAGAAACAGCTTTTATCAATGCGAAGCAAGAATTTAAAGAACTGATAGAAGATTATAGAACTATACTGGAGAACACAAGAGAAGAATTTAAAAAAGCACTTACTAGCGAACAACAAGAGTTTATAGAAGTAGTAAATGCTAATACGAATAAGGTACTGGAGATAAAAGAAGAAGAATTAAAACAGAAGCTAGAGCAAGAAGAACATAAAATACTATTGAAAACAAAGACATTATTAGAAGCTATGGAGAGTTTTCAAGAGAATATAAATTCAAAAATATTAGACACTATTAAAAATCTTCCAGAAGCACTAGAGGAAGAAAAGGACTTAATTATAAATAAAACTCTTGAAAATATTAAAGAAACATCTAAGAGTTTACAAGCGAATATAGAAGATTACAGAAAAATATTAGAGCAAGAATTAGAAATTTATAAAAATAGGCTTGTAGAAGAAGTAAAAGAGTGTAAATATACTTTAAAATCTAGCGTAGAAGATATAAAAGAAGTTGCAGAAGATATAAAAGCAGAAAATATTACTTTAAATAAGAACAGAAGCAGTTTAGAAGCAGATTATAGAAAAGTTAATAATAGTTTAGAAAATGTAACTAAAAGCACAAGCAGTCTAGTTAAAAGTATAAATAATATAAAGTATACATTTATAATCAATAAGATATATATTCTGTTATTTTCTCTTTTAAATTCAATATTTATTTTAAGAATAATAGTACCTCAAAAATGGGAAACAAATTTTTTAGGTACTAAAACTTTATGGACTTTAATTATAATAGCTTCTTTACTAATAATTTTAGCAACTGGAGATTTTATATATCGTGTAATATTTCCTATAATAATTAATGTTTGGAAAAAAATAATTAATATATTTTTCACTTTTGAAGATGAAGCAAAAGAAGATTAATTTTATAGGCTATGTCACAACAAACAGTTGATAAATAGCCATTTTTATAGGGGAGTATCAGAACTCCCCTACAAACTGTTATTTGCAGTTATCTATACTCATTTGGAATTTCGATATGAAATGTCTCACACAATAACTTCACATCATGTGCATCATTTTCATCAAACTCGTATCCCAGATGGAACATTACTTGACTATATGGTTCAATACAGGAAACCTCTATTTCCTCAATTCTTCCTTTACCCGAAAAAGTTTCTACCGGAAAACAATCCCCATCATAAAGAATTTCACCTTCGTCCGTATATTCAAAACAATGCAAATCAATAATTCTGTTTTTCAAATCTTCCCATACAGTATGGTTCAATGTTGTATATTCCATCTTAATCTCATAAAAGCCATTAGCTTTCATTATTTCTATAAAGTTCTGATAATCGTTCTTTTCTACAAAAATGTCAATATCATTATGGGCTCTTGACTGATATCCAAGAAGAGCATCTACACCCCATCCACCATCAAGAAAGACTTTAATCTCCGCATCTATTGCAAATTGAAGAATCTGTTTTACATCTGTTATATTGACCATCTTATCATCTCCACAAATTCTAATTAGGCGACCAGAGGAACTGCTGGTCTGTTTGATAAATCTCTGCATTTAGCAGTTTTCAATGTTGCCAAAACAAAAGTTAAGAAGATGTTCCTTTTCTCCATGTCGCTTTCTTTGGCGTAATTTACAAGGTTATTCCACACAAGATAGTTGTTCAGATACTTGGTAGAAACACCGTTAAAGCCACGCATAAACCTCTTTAGCTGGCTATGGTAGCTATTGATATGTTGGATATTATAAATGCCTTTCTTGGCTTTGCCAGTCTTTAACTGCACAAGGTCAATGCCATTGGCATTTGTAAATCTCACATAGGAGTTCATCTTGTCCGTAACAAGAGTGGAATTGGTCTTAATCCTACCATCATAAATATGATGTAAATCTCTTGTAGAAACTCTACCAGTATTCGTAATCTTGGAGATAGACAAGCCATTACTATTAACCGCACAAGGAACACATACCTTTTCTTGGGACAAGCCTCTGATATGTGTAGAATGACCACGCTTATGAGCCTTGCGTGGCATAGCAAATGTCTTACTCTTGCTATGATTGCCCTTGTACGAGATGGCGAAAAAAGTTTCGTCAGCCTCAATAATGCCGTCAAGGGTAACATCGTCTGCCATATTCTGAAGTGCATCCAAAATCTTGTGTCTCCAAAGGAATGCGGTGTTTCTGTGAATCCCACAAGCAACAGCAGTCTTACGAATGGATAAGCCATTCATCATACAATCAATGTACTGCTCCCACACGGACAAGTCTTTTCTTGTACCAGACACAATGGAGTTCGTAGCAATCACGAAGGACTTGCCACAATCCTTACATACATATCGCTGTGTGCCATCTTTACGATGACCATTGCGAACCACATGGATACAGCCACAAAGAGGGCATACACGACCATTTGCAAAGCGTTCCTTTGCTACGAAATCTTCAATATTCAAAGACTTTACAAAGGCAGGACTTAAAAGCATTGTTTTAAGGCTTTCCTGCTCTGCGACAGTCAACTTACCGATAATATCTAATGCGTCTTTGATAGTAGGCATATCCAATTACCTCCTTCGGTGGTACTGTTTCTTACTATTATTATACGCTATTTCTCGTCAAAAATCAACCATTTGTTGTGACAGAGCCATTTTATAAAAGGCACAAGCTAAATTTGTGTCTTTTTCTTTTTTTGCTTGTGGAGTTTAACATAAAAAAAAGCCGAAGTAAAGTGTGCCTATCGGCATTTTCTAGCGAAAACTGTCGCACTTGACTTCTGTTTTTTTTATAACTCCACCAAGGCAACCAAAAAAGAAAAAAAAGAAAAAATGTGTGGTATTTTATGTTGTTTGGAAGTCTTTAAAACCTTGCTATTTTCTAGTATTTTTAAATTTTATATCCTATCTTTTTATTTTAAAATTGTAGTATAATTACTATATGTTTGTATTTTATTAATTTGATTATCTAATATTTAATTTATCTAATTATATATTATTAGTACATACTTTAATATTTTTTACTATTATTCTATCAGCTGTATAGCATTAATTTTATATTGGTATTAAAAGATATTTTAGATTACATATTTAATCTATTATAAGATTTTATATAGTATTATTTAAGAATAAAATGTATTTTATAGTATTATTTTGAAAATATAGAATATAAATTATAAACTATCTATTATTTTTTCAAATTAAAATAGTCAAAATTTAACTTTTTTTATAATTTTCAACGATTAGATAACTTCAAAAAGAAGCCGAATTATATTAATAAATCAAAGTATTTTTTTCTTTAATTTCAATACTTTTCTTTATAAGTTGCTTGAAATCATTTTGTAATCTTTCAAGCATTTCTTATTGTATTTTTCTTGATTAAATGGTATAATATAACTACCAAATATTTATTTTAAAAGGAGTGGTAAATATGCTAAATAGCACTTTTGGACTAAGTAAAGAGTTTTTACAATTCATAGATAAGGAAAATTCTTATCAAAATGAGGGAGAAGATACTTATACTCTTATTTTCATTAATGGAGCAACAGAAACTTTTAAAAAAACTGGTATCAAGAAAGCAGTAATAAACTATATAGAACTACATAAAGAAAGCCTAGAACTTGTTTTAAATCAAGCAGATAGCATTCAACCAACTAATATAGAAGCAGAAGAAAATGAAAGTAATCAAGTTGTAAGCAATCAAGCAAATAGTACAGAAATAGCAGTATTTAACAATATTCCAATAACAAGGCTACAAAAATTCTTTACTTTGGAAAATATAGGGATATTAGAAAAACTTATAGAAATAGAGAAAAGTGGAACACTTGTAGACCATTCAAGTATTCCAGACCATTACAGAAAATTGAGTAATGGTAAATCAGTTTCAATTCGTATGAATGAGGAAATATACAACAAGATGAAGCTATATAGTACCGAAATAGGCGAAACTATGGCAACTATAACGAATTATCTTTTTGATATGTACCTTAAAGAAATGAAAAAATAAGAAGTTGCTTGAAATAAAGCAGATTGATTACAAGCATATATAAAAAAGGAGCAGGAAAAAATGGAAAAAGAAAAAGAAATGGAAAAAATAATCAAGAACTTAGAAAAGTTACAAAATAGAGATTTTGAATTTATAAATGCAGGTAGAATAGTTGTAGCGAGCGAAAGCAGAAATATAGATATAGATATAATAAATGAAGTTTGTAATAGATTAAAGATAGAAACTAACCACATAACGAAAAATGACCTAAAAAAGATAATAGAAGAAATTAAAATAGAGTTAGATTATTTGTTAGATTATCTAGAACCTGAAATACCAAAATTAAAAAGAAATTGACTAAAAACAGTTGTATTAGAACATATAAAATTGCAGATGAAAAAATATATCTTCAGAAGCTAAAAACATTGTCTAAAAAGAAAGGGGGTTTTAAAACAATTATGGCAATATATGGATATGCTAGAGTTTCAAGGGAAGTACAAGACTTAACAAGGCAATTAAAGGCACTTTCAAAAGCAGGAGTAAAAGCCGAAAACATTTTTAAAGATATTGGCAGTGGCAAAGATTTTCAGAGAATAGAATATCAGAAGCTAGTAAATCGAATATTGAAAAAAGGCGATATTCTCTATATAACATCAGTTGATAGGTTAGGTAGAGATATGAAAGGGATTGAGGAAGAATACAGATTATTAACAGAGGTTAGAGAGTGCCAAATAATTAGCATTGAAGAGCCTTTCTTATCCACTTCACAAGATGAAATCACAAATAATCTTTTAAGACCTATCCTTTTAAAATTTCTTTCTTGGGTAGCAGAACGAGAGAGAAAAGAACTACTAAAAAGGCAGAAACAAGCCTATAATTCAATGTCTAAGAATAGCAGAGGTAAACTTATTTCTAATAGGACTGGAAAAGTCATAGGTAGACCTAAGAAATACCCAGACCTAACAAAAGCACAAAGAGATAAAATTGAGGAGTGGATAAGAGGGGAAAGAAGTTGCTTATCCGTTTCAAAAGAACTAGGAATATCAAGAAGCACATTACAACGAATTAAAGAGGAAGAATATCAATAAAAAGCAAAAAGGCTTAATTTTCTATATAGTATAAATAGAAATAAGCCTTTTTAAAATAAATCAAAATCAAAAAAAAATAATATATATTGTATGTAGCATATTTTCCATTAACAAAAAAGGCTTCATCTTTCGTCTGAGGGGAGAACAGAAGCCTTTTTTACTAATAACTACTACACACACACAAACCTATTATATCATCAAAGTTCAAAAAATAAAAATTACTTTTTTAAATTTATATAATAAAATTAAAAATAGCACCTATTGGAGTAAGTGCTATTTTCGTTCCATTTTTTTTGCATTAATAATCGTTTTCAAATTTATTATAAACTTTTCTTTTTTAAATGTCAATGGTATAATTAATCGTTCCATTTTTCTTCTTTTCTCCTTGAGAGGAGGTGTAAGATGAAAAAAGCATTTTTAATCGGTTTCGCAATAGCATTTTTCTTGCTATTGTTCTTTTCAAAAAATGTATACATAACTATTAATCTGTAAAGGTTATTAGTTACAAAAAATTTTTTGAGGGTATATAAGCTATTGGAGTGGCTTATATACTCTTTTTTTTATAGCTTATACAGAACATCAAAGAAGCCTTTAAAATGCTTTTAAAAGGCATTACAGACACTCAAATTTTAAACTTGTCTTATAATTTTTAAATATCTAAAATTAGCACTTGCATTTTAAAGCCTTTATATAGTGTTTTTTAAAGTTTTAGACTTTAAAGGTTAAATTGTAAAGCTATGTACTATAAAATTAAGAATAGGGGTACGAGAGGAGTTAAAAGTGGCATTAAAAAAATGAGAACGGAAGCCAAAAACGAAAAAGCGAAAAAGGGGGGTAGGGGGGTTCTGTCCTTTTATTTTAAAAAAATTTAAACTTACTTCTTCATTTCTACTTGTATATTATTTCTAGTTAAAACATCTTTTGTTGCAACTAACTACTAAAGTGTAGTTAGTTGCAATCCGTGAAAAAAAATAAATTGTTACTTTTTTAGTTCTTTAGTTGCTACTGGAAGCTATAAAATTTAGAATTTAAAATTTTAATTTTTTTTATATTAGAAATCTAAAATCAAAAAAAGAAATCGAAAAAAAATCCTAGTCAGATATCTTCTTTTTTTTCTATTTTTAAGGACTTTTTAGGACTACCACAAAACCCCATTTTTCCACTGTTTCAAGGCTAATGAAAAGACATTTTTGATACTTTATAAGACATTTTTGATACTTTATAAGACATTTTTGATACTTTATAAGACAAGGTATTATTTATAATGTCTTATTTTTATTTTATACTGATATATTTATAAAAATTTAAAAAAATAAGACATTATTTTTATTGACATTGTCTTATGTAAATAGTATAATAGAAGCATAAAATTAAAAAGGGGGGAATATTAAAAATTGAATGAATTAAAAGTTGTTGAAAATAAAGAAGAAATAGTAATTTATAATAACGATTTAAACACTAAAGTTTATTTAAAAAAATTTAATAACTTTAACTGGGACATTTTTATGATTGTTGTTTCGGCTCTAGCTTATACAAAAAATGGAGTAGCAGAAATAAGTTTAGTAGAAATAAAAAAGAAAACGAATTATACCAGTCAAAACAATGAAAATTTTAAAAATAAGCTAAAAGAAACAAATAGAAAAATTTTACAAAGTATTTGTGAGATTGAAACTGGAGAAGATACAGAACAATTTCCATTATTTAAAAAATTTAAAATCATAGGTAAGAAAACCTTGAGAGTTGAAGTAGGAGAAGATTATATGTCTTTTTTTACCGACTATAACGAATATACAAGTTTTGGATTAAAAACTTTTTTAGAATTAAAAAACAAGTATACGAAGCCTTTATTTAAACAATTAATGCAATTTAAAGCAACTGGAAAGGCATTCTTCAAAATGGAAGATTTTAGAAATAAGTTAGATATTCCAAAAAGTTTAAGTTTTTCAAAAATTAGAGATAGAATTTTAATACCTAGTATAAAAGATTTTTCTATTCTTTTTAAAAATTATAAAATAATAGCTAAAGTCCTAGATGGAGAAGAAATAGAAATAACAGAAAATATGCCAGATGAAGCTAAAAAAGATAGGCGACAAGTTACTAATATAAATTTCTTTTTCACAATAACAAAAAAAGAAGATATTATTACAGAAAAAACAGAAGTTGTAAGCAATCAATCAGAAAGATTACAAACAACTAATACAACAGATGAAGAAGAAATTGATATTAAAGAGGAAGAAAGACTATTTAACCTAGACAGTATTAAATGTGGATTAGATATGCAAATTAGTATTACAGAGGAAGAAATAGAAACAGAAAAAAGTAAAATAGAAAGATATAAGCAATATATAAAGCAAACTAGAGAAGCAGGAGCAATTGATAATGTTGATGAAGTTATAAATAGAGATATTATAAATCATTACGAATTTTGTATAAAAGAAGCACTAGAAAAAATTAGAAGTTTAGAAGCAAAAATTATTGAAGATAAAGAAGAAATTGAAAAAATAGAAAATGAAATTGCTTGTAATCAAGTTGTAAGCAATCAAACAAGTATAAACGATGAAAAAAATACTGAAATTAAAGAAGAAATTGACTATTTAAAACTTATGAAAGAATTTTTAGTAAGACAAAATGTAGATTATAGATTAGTAGAAGCTAAAATAAATATACTTTTGGAGAACAACAGTGCAGAAGAAATTTATAGAGAAATTTTAAGAATAAATAGCATTAAAGATGAGAAAGCAAATATAGACCCTAGGAAATATTTAATTGCAAGTATCAATAATATAGAAAAAATTAAAAATGCTTGTAATCAATCTGTAAGCATTCAAGCAAATAAAGAAAAAAATGAAGAATTGAAAAAAACAAAATTTGAAGATTTATTATTAATTGATTAAAAAGGAGAAACAGATATGAAAAATTTAGAAATTTTTAAAAATGAAATAAAAGAAGTTAGTTTGAAGCCAGTTGATACTTTTGAAGATGAAATTGAAATAGCAATGTTTTTATATGTTTGTATTTCTAGTAAAAATAACGAATACAATTTTTTAATAATGGATAGAGAAGAAATATTAAATACTATTTTAAAACTAGATTTAAACTTTTTAACAATCGGAGAAGTTGCAAGTTTTATTTTAAGAACAAAAAAATACTTGTGGAGAGGACTAGACTTAGAAGAAGTAAAAAAAGATGAAGAAATAAAAGATTTTCTGATTGCATTAGATGATGAAATGGAAAAAATGGAAGTAAAAGAAAGAATTATAAGTAGATTTAGGTTAGAAACTCTTAAAAACATAATGGAAAAACTTAGAAAAGCATATATAATAAGAAGAACAATCAAGGCTTTAAATAAGAAAGATACAATATTGGAGATAGAAAAAGAAATAATAGATATAAATAATGTTGTAAAGACTAAAGTTGCAACATCGAATACAGATGTTTTCTTCAGAGAAAAAGCATACAATTTTTTAATTAATAATAATGAAAAAATAGAAAGCAAAATATACACAAATACAGTAATAGATATGTTTTTAAAATTGAAAAAAAGAGACCTTTTTATTATTTCTGGTATACCCGGAACGGGAAAAAGTAGCTTTTGCTTAGATTTAGCTTTAAAATTAGAAAGTGCAGGAAATAGTGGTATTGTCTTCAGTATGGAAATGGGAAAAGAGGCAATGAGTGGAAGAACTTTAGGAATGAAAACGGCTATACCAGTTGATAATTGGGACAACAAAGAAAAATTTTTAGAGTTTATAGAAAAACAAGACAAAAAGACACAAAACATTTTGTGGGATAGAATAGAAAAAAGCAGAGAAAAAACAGAAAGATTAGAAATCTTCACAAGAGGAGGACTTTCAGTCGATTTTATAGAAGAGTATGTAAATAACACAATTACATTAGGAAGAAAATTAGATTTTATAACAGTAGATTATTTGCAACTTTTAAGAGGAAAAGGGAAAGATAAAACGGAAGAAATAACTGATGTTTCAATAAGGTTAAAAGAAATAGCGATGAATTATAATATTGTAGTAATCGCAGTCGCTCAAATGACAACTGAAAGCAAAAAAAATTTTGAAAAAGGGGAAAAATTACTAAGTGGAACGGCATTAAAAGGCTCATCGCAAATGTCTCAAGACGCAAGTGCAATTCTATTTTTGACAAAGATAGGAGATATTGAAGATAAGAAAAGACTATTAAATTTACAAGTTTCTAAACAAAGAGAGGGTGAAACATTTGATAATTTGGAACTAGAATATTTACTACCTAACCAAGTATTTTTATACCACAGAATAGAAGAAAAATTAAACTATGTGAAACCAAAAGAAGTAGAAATAAAAGAAGTAATAGAACAACAAAAAATGATATACAAACAATAAAGACACAATTATTTTTTTTCACGGATTGCAACTAACTACACTTTAGTAGTTAGTTGCAACATATAATATAAAGGAGTATTGAATGTATGTAGGAGTAAAAAATAGAAACTATAATACAAAATTGGAGAAGCTACATAGTATAGAAGAAAAGATTTTAGAGCATTATGGAATAACTCCAGAGAGTGATAATCTAACTTGCTTTAAATGTGGAGAGGAAAAATTAGGTTTCTTCATTGCAGAAAACAAGAATACAGATGTAAATGATAAAAGAAAAAGAGGTTATTTAAAATGTAAATGCTGGAGTTGTAATTTTATTGGAGATGTTTTAGATATTGTGAAGCTAGTAGATAAAAGATTTACTAAAAAGAGAAATTCAGAAGTAATAGATTTATTACTATCAGAGAAATTTTTTGAGATAAAGCCACCAGTAAATTTTAATTTTCAAACATCTAACTATAAAGCTAAAGTTGTAAAAGTAAATAAAACTAATACAGAAGAAGAAGCAAAAGGCAATTATATTAAATTTAACAATTTATCCTTGGGAAATTTTATAAATTATGTTATAAAAGGCACTGGAGAAGAAAGAAATTATTTTCTTCAGAGAGGTTTTATAGAGGAAGATTTTAGATATTTAAGAGGTTATGTAGGAATAGAACATCAGAAGCAAGAAGAAGATTTCAATATAATCTTCCGTTGTACTGATTTTAGCTTCATTAGGAGATATGTTATACCCAGAAGCAAGAAAATGAGATCCGTTTTTGCTGGTAACAAAAACGGAGAATATTTTTACCAAACACCCATAACAGAAAGGCATTTTTTATCTAAGTTTGGAAGCAAAACATATATAATTAATCTTACTTTTAAAAACATCTTTGGAGTATTAACATATAAAGATTGTCTAATTAATAAAAGTAAATTGATAAGGTATCAAAATTCTTTATTATTAGATAAAAAAGCTAATTATTGTTATCTTTTCGATATGGTAAATGCTAAAAGAACACTTGAAAATAACAGAATAATTTATATAACAGAGGGAGTTTTTGACACTCTAACAGTTAAAGCAATTTTGAAAAATAAATGCTTAGTTTTTGCTACTGGAGGAGCAAATAGCAACCATAACTTGATAGCGAATAAGTTAAAAACACTAGCAGAAGAATTACAAGAGAAGCTAAAGATTGTTTTGCTTTTTGATAATGATGAAGCAGGAGAAAAAAACAGTAAAGAATTAACAGAACTTTTAAAACATAAGTATATAGAAGTAAGAGATTTATCAAAAAAATTATTTCAAAATTCTAAAGACTTGAACGAAGAATTAATAAGAGATAGAAAAGAACTAGAAAGAAGATTAAATATAATAAATGAAGTTTTAAAAACGAAATAACGATTTAAAAAAAAGAGAGGTATTATAATACCTCTTTTAATTTTGAAGCACCTTAAAAACGATTTTAGAGCTTCGTTTTTTTTAAACATTTTGATTATTTTCAATTTCATTGTGATTTTCTAGATTTTCAACTTTTTCTTCAACTTTTTCATCTGTTATTTCAACTTTTTCTTTATCTTTTTTTGGAGCAGAAGCAGATTTTCTAGCTTTTCTTTTTGGAAGTTTATCATTCAACATTTTAATTATATCACTTAACATTTTATCAACATCAGTTGCAAGAATTTTTTTACTATTTACTAATTCTTCAAACTTATTTAACAAGCCTAAAATTTTTTCATTTTTCTTTTTAATTTCTTCTAATACACTAAGTTTTTCTAAATCTTTTAAGTCAATTTTATTTTCATCTAACAGTTTTTTTATATCTTCTAGTTTTACTAAAGCCATTGTTTTTCGCCTACCTTTCATATTGATTACTGATATTCTATCATTAATCAAATGAAATGTAAAGGCTTCAAAACAAATGAAATTTATGTATTTTAAAATCGCAACTTTAAAACTTGCTTTGCAACTTTTAAAGTGCTAAAATGTAAGTATAAAATTTGTCAATTTTATATTACATTTTTTTAAAATTAATAAATTTGCCAGTGCCTTGTATTGTTCATCTCTATCGAGATTACACATACAGCACTGGCAAAGGGGAAACCCCTTTTGATACCCCTTTCTAGCTTGTAAAAATTCACTTTAAAAACACATCTAGCGAGTGTATTTTTAAGAGTTCATTTTTAAACAAGCTATTGAGATTGTATCGCCAATCTCAAACTCTAACTCTTGTAGTATCTATTTAAAATTTTATTTGTGAGGTGTTAATATGTATAATAAAAGATTAATGTTTAGACTTGATGAAGAAGTTGAAGCAAGGTTAAAATTGAGAAGTAAAGAACTAGGAATAAGCTATGCCGAGTACATCAGAGAATTAATAAATAAAGAATTATTAAATAATAATTTAGATACTATATATAGCTTTATGTTGAAGCTAGATAAAGTCTACAATGAATTACATAGAATAGGAGTAAACTTAAATCAGTCAGTAAAGAAGATGAATAGTAAAAGTATTAAAAATGAAGTATTAGATTTTGAAGATATTGTTATAAATTATTGTGAAGAAATTGCAGAAGTATTAGAGGACTTTGGAGGTATTGAAAATGCAATTAGTAATGAAAATAGCAGAAGAAAAAAGAATGAATAGCGACGGTATGAAAGCACTATTTAATTACATAGCGAGAGAAAGTGGAGTGTATAAAACACAAGGAATAGGACTAAGTGATGATAGCGAAAAAGCATTTAAACAAGTAATGAATAACAAAAGAAGATTTAATAAAGCACAAGATGACAAAATGAGATTTTGCTATCACGAAATTATAAGTTTTGAATATGGTACAGACCCTGAACTTGCATTAAAAATTGGAGAGGATTATTGCAATAAATTACATCAAGAGAAAGGTTTTAATTGCTTCTTTGGAGTGCAAGTAGATACTAAAAATACACATATACATATATTAGTAGATAGTGTAAATTGTAGAACTGGTAAAATGTTACAATCTCTAACAGAGAAGCAACTTGAAAAAGTACCAGAGCGAAGAAATTTAGAAGAAGTTTATATCTATGAGGAGCAGAGGAAAATTGCCGAAGATATGGCTATTAAAAATGGATACCAAATAGAAGATGAAAAAAGATATTCATATATGCACGAAGCAAAAAAGAATGATAAAAATGCTAGAAAGTGGCTAACTAAAAATCAGTATCAAACCTTTAAAAAAGAAGAAAAAGGAGAATTAAAAGAGGAGAAATCTTGGAGGAATGAAATTGCAGATAAAGTAAAGGCTATGTATAAAAGACTTGATATTACAGAGGATAACATTAAAGAGATAGCAAAAGAGT
>ERZ772960.2194-NODE-2194-length-14522-cov-14.589203_pt1 | contig 14522 bp, 11 predicted proteins | sample MGYA00580678_ERZ772960 | MGnify/ENA primary metagenome ERZ772960 (study PRJEB29015, sample SAMEA2737930) | human oral metagenome | biome: human oral; feature: human-associated habitat; material: dental | place: China | collected 2059 ... | reverse complement strand
TTATCGTCTGTGATGTAGGACGTACTGCCGAGGTGGTCACTGTGATAGAAGAAGGCTTCCTCCTTCGTTGTATCGTTTGGAATATATCCATAACCAGCCTGCGGGTCATCAGGGTTGCTTGGGTCATTCCAGCTTACAGGTGGACCGGGGTAGACGACGGAGCCGCTGTCGCTCTCGTTAAATCTTATCTGTGGGCAGTCGTTGCATCTTATCCACGAAACGAATGGTTCGCCCTGTTCAAGCAGGGCTTCCTTTCTGATATATCCTTCCTCGCCGGCGAACCAGTTGCCTACTATGAGGGCTGTGCATGGCTTTTGTTGCCCTGTTTTGATATAGGGACGTGCTTGTATAGATGTTCCATCGCTTTTTATAGAATGCAAACTATCTATGCCTGTAACAAGAAGTAGTTTTTTCTTTTTCTTTGTTGAAATAGAATATATATCTAACAAATAATCTTGCCAATTCTTGTCTATAGTGTCTATTCTTAGTTGCAAAAAGGTTCCTTTGACATAAAGACATTTGAATAAATATGCTTTGTTTGATGCGGTATTATAATAGGGTAAGGATTTTATCTCTTGAAGCAAGAGATGTTTTTTATCAGAGATATTGCTATCGATCAGCCCAATTTGTTTGAATAGCTTTATATCCGTAGAGTCCGGAAAAATAAAGATTGTATCGCTTTCTTTTTTATTGTCCGTTACCTCTTTCCATATATTTTCTTGATTAATATTATTTTTTCCAGTTTTTATCGGAATAAAATAAGTTCTGTATCTGCTATCAATAGCTGTGTTATAAGAATGTTTATGATGTCTTCTTATCTTTTTATGTGATAAATCGCTCTTATTGTAAACAGCTATGTAATATCCTGCAAAGATATTTGAGGTATCTCTGCTTTGAGCATTTATCTTCCAGCATGGAAATGTATAGAAAACTATTACCAATAATATAATTGTCTTTATCATCTAATAGAGGAAATCAAAACTTTAACTTATCAATGGAGCAATAATCCGTCCGAACGACATCACCATATCATACGATGCACGCTTTGCCTTACCGCTGGCATGAACAAGGCGGTTCAGCTCGTCATATTCATACGTATGCGAACTCCTTCCTCCCAGCTTCGCCTTGTTGAGTCTCGTCAGCGATGTTGGGTTGGCGGCATTCGTAATACCGAGGATATTATCCACAGCATCATAACGATACCTGTTCTCCATCACAGTCTGACCGTCCGCTGTAAGGTTCATCGCCTGCAGACGTTCACGCTGCTTGTCGTATGTATTGGTAGTCTCCGTGCCATTACCGAACTTCGTATAGACCGTATGACCATCCTTATCGTAACCTATCCTGTCAACAATAACGCTCTGACGTCCCTGTTTATTGCTCGTCAGGCTCTCAACCTGTCCGGCATTGTAGTGATAAGTTACCACTTCACCGTCAGGATAGGTCATCGTCCTTACTCTGTTCCATAAGTCATACGTTGCTCCATATACCCATGTACGGATGTCAGCAGTGCTGGCCACAACAGTGCGTACGGTCTTGGTGACCTCGCCCTGACGAGAAGCATCTAATCTCACTATTTACCTATTCACTTATTGTTAAAGAATGTGGTAGCTAAAAAGATAACAACCAATAAAGCATATATAAAAATAACCTTGGAATAGGAAATAACATTGGCTATATCTTCATCGCTTGCTGCTCCATATGTCAAACATACTTTACTATTAATAAATACACTTACTGTAAGCCACAGTACAAATAAAGAAAAGACGATAATAAATATTCTAATTATTTTCACTTCAATAACTTATTAATTTCTCTGTTCATTTGCAAAGTTATATTCTTTACTACGCTATATGGGCGTTTTGACAAGACGTTTAAATAATTACTCATATCTGATGGCGCATAAATTTTGGACTTCATCTGGGTTGGATTGGGAACGTACACGGGCGTCGGCACGGTTCCTCTATCCTCTATAAAATCCAACTTGGTTCCACCAATTTGCACAGCTGTCACTGATTTAGTTGTACAGTTGTTTGATAATAAGCTATATTTATCTATAACCCTAGCGTTACTTGGAAGCCATATTCATGAGGAGACTTTTCATATTTGACAGATTCTGCTCTATCAACAAGCGCCCTTTGGAAAATACATCATCCATATACTTCTGTATCTTCTTATCACTTATAAGACGGTTCGGCTCGTCATATTCATACGTATGCATACTCCTTCCTCCCAGCTTCGCCTTGTTGAGTCTCGTCAGCGATGTTGGGTTGGCGGCATTCGTGATACCGAGGATATTATCCACAGCATCATAACGATACCTGTTTTCCATCACAGTCTGACCGTCCGCTGTAAGGTTCATCGCCTGCAGACGTTCACGCTGCTTGTCGTATGTATTGGTAGTCTCCGTGCCATTACCGAGCTTCGTATAGACCGTATGACCCACCTTATCGTAACCTATCCTATCAACAATAACGCTCTGACGTCCCTGTTTATTGCTCGTCAGGCTCTCAACCTGTCCGGCATTGTAGTGATAAGTTACCACTTCACCGTCAGGATAAGTCATCGTCTGCACACGGTTCCAGCTGTCGTAGGCATACCAACTGCAAATATACAACATTTATTTTGTAAATGTGTCTTTAGATCATGGGAAAACGGGGAAGGATAGAGTGTGTTGTGCGTGCAAATGTAACCAAGCGAAAAGCATCAAAACCCCTAATTAAGTTTTAATGTTTAGTTGCTGTCACTTTTAACACTTTGCTTAATTAGCTTATACACAGATGATTAAAAGCAGAAGAAGAGTGATAGAAATGACAGCAAAATAGGAAATGGTATACGGTAGGCTTGTGTACTTGGGTGGGAAAGGGCGACTGATAGTTATGGGATACGCCTGTTTATGGTAAAACGCTCCAGCGCAGGTTCGTGTAAAATTATCCGTCTTGAAGTGTGCCACCAAACCATTACGGACTAATCTGAAATATGTTTACAAGAGATTGAAGCTACATGTCCATAAAATAACGAGATATACCAAGAAATCAGACTTGTATCCATTTGTTTACCAAAGACTTACAAAGTCCTTTTTAAAAGGTCTCCTTTTACGCTGCAAAAGGGCGTCTCTTACACCTCAAAAGAGCATCTTTTACCATGCAAAACCCATACTTTTAGATGCCGAATATGTAACCTACAGATAATTAACACGTTGCGAACGTTGCGTGAAAGCATTTCAAATGGTTTTCAATGTTGTTGCGAATACATATATGCGGGCACGATAAATCGGTCCCCTACGGCTGCTGACGGATTGCGATAACGTGGCGAACACCAACGAAATACACACAAAACACTCCGCAAAATACCAACAAACATTCCGTGAAATACCAACGCTCACCCACGAAATTGGTTGCGAACACTCCGCCAGGCGTAGGGGGCCGATTCATCGTGCCCGTATCCTAACATTATCAAATATGTATATTCACGTCATCAAATACGTGTTTCCGTTTCAACGCACACGCATATCCACATTACCGAATACGTGTTTTCACACCACCGCACGCACATTTCCGCCACCCTTTTTATGGGTGAACACGGATATGCGGGCACGATAAATAGGACTTTTGCGGCTGCCAATGGGTGGCAACATGCCACTTCTCCCCTACTCTACTACAACAAACTGTCGCCGTAGATGGCTTCTTTTATGTTCTTTTCGTGGTCGAACACGAAACGGGCTACTATGGAACTGAGCAGCGCTGTTGATGGCATTTTTATGCTGTTGGCTGACTTCAGACGGTCGAGAACACTTTTTAAATCGGAGTCTATATACACTGTTGCCAACTTAGAATCGCGCAACTTGTATTCTTTAGCCAGGTCTAAAAACATCTGCCAACTGTCTGTGGTATCGCCTTGTTGTAGTGTGTATTCGCGCGCAAGCTCTTTTCCTTCGGCTTTTGGCAACTTTTTAGCTGCCGGAGCCGACCTGTCTTTCTCGTCGGCAGGTGCCGCTGGCTTGGTGTGCAGGGTGGGTTCGTGGTGCACAGGCTCGCTAATGGGTTCGGGTTCGGGTGCTATTTCTTCTTCGGGTTCGGGCTCGGCAGGGGGTGTAACTGTGGGTTTCTCTATGCCTTGCACCTTGTTTACTAATCCAGAAATACCGCCTGGCATTATAACTCTTGTTTTTTTCTTTACCATAATAGTATGTTGCTTTATTTTTTTGCTGTATGTTTTAGTTTTTAAAAACCTACTTTTTGCGTTGCAAAAGTATGGTTTTTGGCGTGCAAAAACCCACTTTTTACATTGCAAAAAGGGGGTTTTTGCATGTCTACTTCATTCGTTTTATCATATATTCGAATGCTCCCTTCACTGCTTCTCGCTGTGTAGCAAGCAGTTCGAAGGTGTTTATGCGTTTCAGTGTAGCCCTACTGTTCACCATAGGAGTAACCTTTCCAATCTGCGAAAATATGTCGTTGGTGTCGCTCCACATACGTTGCTCGTCCGATGTTCCTATACGGGGGTCTATTCGGTTTGGCACAAAAAATATTTGAGCGTGCATTTCTGGGTTCACATCTTTTAGGGCATTAATAACCTGAACGAACACTCCGGTAGAGTCTAACGTCTTGTCTTCGTATTCGTAAGGGCACACAATGTAGTCGGCATTGGTGAAAAGGGGCACCAATCCGTCCTCGCTTACGTTACCAGGAGAGTCGAATAGCACGTAACCTTCTACCTCTGAAGCCGATTCCATTAGTTGTTGCATCAGCTCGGGAGCACTTACGTCGAAGCTTTGCACACTGTATGGCTCTTCTTCGTCGTATATTTGGACGTCTTTCTGACGCTGCATTAAAATGGTTTTCTGTAAGTCGGTGTCGATAATACACACGGGTTTGCCTTTCCAACTTAAATAATTGGCAAACAGCATACATAGTGTGCTCTTACCTACTCCACCTTTCTGATTTGCAAATACTACTTTAATATTCTTCATACCTTATTATATTTTTATATTTTTATATTATTATGTTTGTTCGTAAATAAATTTTCCACCTTATATATATCGCATTAATGGTTGAACGATGTGTCGAAATGGTTGTTGTCGGCGTCCGTTTTGTTGCCTCTGTACTTTAGCATTCGGGTTAAAAGCAAGAAACAACCGGTTTGAAACGCAATCGAAATTGTGAGCGTGATGGCTGTAAACAGACTTGGAAAGTTAAGCAAAACCAGCCATGTAGATGCAACAATAAAAATAAACGCTAACAATGCCGCAAGTAGCGCATAGCGAAGATAGGCGCACAACTTGCTGGAAGCGTGGAAATAAACCCACGCAAACACACCGAACGCAAACACAAGGTAGAACAAATGGGAAAGAAACGCCGTCCAATCGAGTAAGTCGGGAAGGTCTTCGGTGCCATAATAAAGCAGCGAAAATTTGCCCAAAATGGCATAAACAACACCTAACCCCATAACTGTAGTGAGCACGTTGGCACACCTAACAAGGGACTTTTGGTGCCCTACTCCATTTAAACCACGCTGCAAAATGGCTAAAAATGCCACTTCGCAAAACAAAATTAACCCTTCGGCGGTGATGGAAACTACATCAGAAACCGACACGCTACCCTCTGTAAGCGTCTCGCCACACTGGTTTACCATAACCAGAAAAAGAGCAACAGTGCAAAAAACATACACTATTTCTAACACCTTAAGCACTTTTAGCTCGTTAGAACGCAGACTGAAATGGTCTATTATAAGCTTTTTCATATTCGTATATTTCTATTTTCGGATCGCCATTTCGCTATAAAAGCAAGGCAAATACCAACAGTTTACATTTTTATATATTTACTTTCGGGTCGCCATTATGCCATAAAAGCAAAGCGAATACCAACAGTTTACATTTTTATATATTTACTTTCGGGCTGCCATTTCGCCATAAAAGCAAGGCAAATACCAACGGTTTACATTTTTATATATTTACTTTCGGGCTGCCGTTTCGCTATAAAAGCAAGGCAAATACCAACGGTTATATTTTTATATATTTACTTTCGGGCTGCCATTTCGCTATAAAAGCAAGGCAAAATCCAACGGTTTACATTTTTATATATCTACTTTCGGGCTGCCATTCGCTATAAAAGCAAGGCAAAATCCAATGGTTTACATTTTTATATATTTACTTTCGGGCTGCCATTTCGCTATAAAAGCAAGGCAAAATCCAACGGTTTACATTTTTATATATCTACTTTCGGGCTGCCATTCGCTATAAAAGCAAGGCAAAATCCAATGGTTTACATTTTTATATATTTACTTTTACATATCTGTTTGTATTTAAACAGTCTATAAAGTCGTATTATTCAATATTTTATATATTTACATTTATACACTTATAACTATCTTTTTATTTACCTTAAAAGGTATTATTGTATATTTGTATATATACCTTCCGCACTCAAAAGCATACCTTTTACCCAACAGATAGTAGGGCGCGCAGCAACAAAAGCCACACTCCCCCACTCCAACTAATCGTCGGTTGAAGTGAAAGCCCTATACAATAACACCCACAAAACCAGCTGAAGCACAAACTGAACAACCAACATTGTAATGCGATAAGTATCTAACGCTTGCAACGTAAGTCCACCCACGCTCGTATATAAATAGGTGTAAAACTCGCCAACCAACATAGACAGCACTGGCAAAACTGCCAAACCAATTCCGTAAAGGCGCACCCTGCCGCCAAACAACCGGGCAATGCCAATACCTAAACACAAATTAACAATGCCAATAGCCATATTATTGTAGAATGGAAACGCCAACTGAAATTTGGCAAAACCACCCAACAGCGACGTGCCATGCACCATTTGAGCCGTATCCGAAGGGATAACAGCCACCACAACCCCCAAAAAGGTGAGCACCATCACCACTATCTGCATAAGCTGCAACCAGTAATGGTTGGCTTTTAGCAAGGCATGGCGAAGCTGTTCCCACGCCAACAGCGAACAAAAAGGCACCAACAGCCCACAAAGCCATAGCAATGGCGTAACCTTAGATGCCGTATCGGCAACGCTAAACCCATCTGCCGTAAGCTCATCAATATGCTGCCCATACTTTTCTGATAGTTGCAACAACATGAAAACCACACATAAGCTCACCGACCAACCCAATATTGCAACGCGACGAGACGTTACTTCAAACACATTTACCTTCATATTTTTATATATTTATAGTTTTATCTCTTTACATTAGTACCTTTAAATATTATCAGTCCTTTACTTTTATAAGTACATAAACATTTGTTTAATTATGTTTTGCGCTATATTTGTATTTACATTAGTACCTTTAAATATTATCAAATCTTTACCTTTATAAATACATAAACATTTGTTTAATTATGTTTTGCGCTATATTTGTATTTACATTATGCCGTATAAATATATTAAAAGGTATATCTATAATTCAATTATAAGCAACTAAATAAAGAATTAAAGGTATATTTATATATTTACGGAAGCACGCAATAATATATTAAAACAACTATTCAAAGAACGCAATTAACACTGCACCGCCAAGCGAAGAGATAGTTATTGAAACGTATTTATATTTTTATATATTTGAATTATATAGTATATATAAGCGCTTTACACAACCTCCAGTTTGCCATTATCGCTATAAATGCAGCACAAATGTATATGTTTAGAAAATCAAAGATATATTTATATAAAAACATAACCTTAAAAATCTTCACATAAATACAAATGTACTACAAAACATTTAAATGGCAAAACGTTTTTAATTTTTTATAAATTGCTCTACAAAAATAGAAATCTTATTTTATATTACAATATCTTTGTTTCTTTGTTTTTATATATTTATATTTTCAATATAATAGATATAGCTCTGTAATGTATTTTCATTTGTTCACTTAATCCATCTTTTTGTTTCTTTGTTTTTATATATTTATATTTTCAATATAATAGATATAACGTTGCAATATATTTTTATTCTCTTGTTTAAATCTATCTTTTTGTTTCTTTGTTTTTATATATTTATATTGGTTTAGATTTATTTTTATACAAACAAAGATATCTTATTATTCATATTTTTAGGGTTTTATATGGTTGTTTTTAGTGTTTGCGCACAGAACGGAATGGGAAAAATAGATGAATTAGAAGGTATTTTCATGAGTGGGGTAGGGTGGTTGGTATCGTTAGAAAATGGAAATTTGAACGGAAAAATATATTCAGCAGAGAATTAAAAGCGAGAGAATGGGTAATAAAATTATATTTGGTGGCAACGCAATTGCACGAGAATAGTGGCAACAATATACAATTGAATGATAAAATTATACGAGTGCATAACACAATTTCTACGAATAGAGGGTGAAAATTCTAATAGAATGCAATATGGTTTCTATGAGAGGGCGGTACAAATTCTAAGAGAATGCAACGTGATTTCTACGAATGGGGTGCGAATAGAGTGGGAGGCGTGAGAGCAAATTATTGTGTCCATGCATAGTTTGGTACAGTTTCGAGGAGTGAAAATTCGGTGTGCACGTGTTTTTCCCCCTCCATTCTGTTTATGAAAACGGTAAAGGGGTGAAATAAATCGAGATTCTACGCTGGGAATAGGGAGGATAATTGGAACGCAATTTCTACCAGACTTGAGAACGAAATTAGGGTGCATACATATATATAAGGTAGAGTGTAAGGCACTATTCTGTATTTTTATTAGAAAATAGCCTAAGAAACAGTTTATGCAGTTTACGTGTATATATATGCTGTATTGGGTTGTTTTATATTCAATATTATAGATAACAAAAAACGAATATATTGGTATGGTAATGCAAAGATGTGTGCGTGGTGAGATGAGAACACGTATTTGATAATGTGAATATGCATATTTGATAACGAATATACACGTATTTGGTAATGGGAATATGTGTAATTGGCAATGTTAGGATACGGGTACGATGAATCCGCCCCTACGCCTGGCGGAGTGTTCGCACCCTATTTCGTGGTGTTAAGGAAACATTCAGCAAATGTTCGCAACGTGTTCGCAATCTGTTTGATATACATTCGTAAAATGTTTGCAACGTGTTGGTTATCTGTATGTTACATTCTCACGGAAGAAAAGGGTGGTTTTTAGCGTGTAAAAGTATGGTTTTTGCATTGTAAAAGTATGGTTTTTGGTGTGCAAAAAGGGGGTTTTTGATGGACAAAAATAGGGTTTTACATTTTTAAATTGGGTAGAACCGAAACACTGTAAATGGTATAGCGTTTAGAAAACCCAAAAGTTTTGGCGACAAAAACGGAAGATTTTTTGAAGCAAAAAACGCAAGTCTATTTTGGAAAAAAATAGAAACGAACGCAAAAAACAATGGAACGAAAAGGGTGGGGGAGGCGTAGAAAAAAAGCAGAAAAATGGGTATGGGGCAGCAACAGAATTGTTGTTGCAAAACCAAAGGGGTAGTTTTGGGCGACAAAAAGGGAGGAAATATGCTGTAAAAACTATGTACGACAAAATGGGAATATAGTTTTTAAAGGTGTAAAAAGGTGTATAAAGCACTGATACACATAGCAGATAAGAGATGAATTAAAGGCGAATGGCGACAAAAAAGTGAAAAGTTTGGTTAATTGTTTAAGTGTTTCTGTAGTTATATATGTTTATTTTGCTGTACATTAGATATTTATATATAGCTTATGAGGTATATTTTGAACAATATTTGTTCCTAATTTGTCGTTCGAAAAATGGGCTATTTTGCAGCAGTTTTGTGGTATGGGTAGCAGAATTTAGGCAATATCGAGGAGGAAAGGTATAGAAAAGTGCGACAAAATAGTAGGGTATCAAAAAACAGAGGTATAGCCATTGTGCGACAAAAAAGGAAGTATGCTTTTGCGAAAGTGGTGCGACAAATTGGGAGAGAAAACCGAACGCAAATCGAAAGTCGGTGTATGGTGTGTTAGGGGGGTAAAAAATGGGTGGCGTTGGCCGGTTAGGAAGACTTCCGAATGCACGCAAACAGAGAATGTAGCAATATGTTTGCAGGGGCTACGGATAGAGTTTTAAGAGGTGAGCACCAGGCTGTTAGCAGTGTAATGGGTGTTTGTTATCAGCTGAATAGTAGGCTGTTACCAGCGGTAGGGGCAGATTTGCCGTGCCCACGTATATATATACGCCCACAAAAGGGGAATAAATGGAGACGGAGGCGAGGAATATTCAGCCACGAAACAATAACGGCGGAGAGGCGGGCACGATGAATCTGCCCCTACGTCTGGCGGTTTATGCATTGCAGAATTGTTGAATGTGTGGTGTAGAATAGTGAAGTGTGCGTTGCAGAATTGTGGAACTTTAATGCGATAGTGTAGATTGTTGGCAGCTGACAGACAGTTTGTTGGCAGGCGTGGGGGACGATTTGTTGTGTCTGAATATCGCGAATATTCAACAACGATGTGAGAAATACGTGCATATAGTTTCCCAAAGTGTCGCTGAAAGGTATTTTTTAGGCATATAAATATTGCTCCCATTGTGTCGTAAGCAATATTTAAGAATGTGTATTCAGCACGTTATCAAGCATTTACAAGTATGTAAATGTAAAAATAGTAATGGCATTCAGCACCATAAAAAACAAATTTTGGTGGGGTGGGGGAGTAGTATTTAGAGACAGAAAGTGGTGTTTTTAGCGCATTTGGAATATGTTTTCGGCGTCAAAAAAGTGAAAAATTCCCATTCTGTCGCCCCTATTCTCCCATTCTGTCGTGCCGAAATGGTGTCGAGTTACCTATTTGTCGTAGACAAATTACGTATTTGTCGCATTCAAATTACTAATCTGTCGCAGATAAGTTCCATATTTGTCGTATGTAGAAATCGTTATAAATTGAATGTCAGATAGTTATCCGTACCCTATATAATCTATTATAATGATTAAGAAAATGATATTCTAAGAGAGACGATAGAGTTTTGTTTTGAGTATGGGAGATATTCGTTTCTGCTACAATGATGATTTTAACAAAACGTTTTTGCGACCCTCCCAATTTGTCGCCGATAGGTTTTTGCGGTGCGAAAGTATGGTTTTTGCGGTGCGAAAGTATGGTATTTGCGGTGTAAAAGTATGGTTTTTGTAGTGCAAAAGTATGGTATTTGACTTGCGAAAGTATGGTTTTTCGTGGGTGTACGTGTGTATATTGCAATTTGTTCGCAGCGTTGTTGGCAGACCGTCAGCAGCCGTAGGGGCCGATTTATCGTGCCTGCATATACGTAAACGCCCACGAAATGGGGAAGGGAAATGCGTATTTGGTGAAATGAATGTGTGTGTTTGATGATGATTAAATATGTATTCGATGAAATGAATGCAGGGATTTGGCGAATCGGATATGTATATTTGGTAATGTGGAAACACATATTCGATGATGCAAGGATACGGGCGCGATGAATCTGCCCCTACGTCTAACGGGGTGTTCGTGAGGCATTTCGTGGGTGGGTGTGGGTGTTTTGTGGAGTGTTAGGAACGGTTTTTGGGTTTTAGAAAGTGTCGGACAGCTATATAAAGTGCATTTAAAATTAGTATAAATATCCAGAAAGTTAAGAAAGAATGGTCGTATTTAAAACTTATAAATATTCCTAATGCGGATATAAATGGCATAATATACAATGTGGTGTTTAATGTTTTGATATGTTTTTGTGGGAATAATTTTCTTCTAAATCCGTTTATTATGGTTGAAGTTTGGGCGATGAACCCCACGCCAAACAGTATGTATATGGCGCACCAATATAGGTTGCTTGATTGTAAAAGGGGTTTTAGCGCAAATAAGAGTAGGAAAATGGTGATGCAAATGTTTACCATTAGTGTTGTTTTTTTCATATTCTGTTGTAAATTTTATACGTTTTTTATGTTTGTATGTTGATGCATTATTGTGCGAAGTGCGAATGATGCAGCGTGTTTTGCAGCATTTTGGCAGACCGTCAGCAATGTTTGGCAATCCGTTCGCAGCGCATCCGCAATTGGTTCGCAACCCATTTCGTGGGTGTACGTGGGTATATTGCGGAATGTTTTGCAACCCATTTCGTGGGTGTTCGCACGCATTTGCGGAATGTTTGCAACGTGTTCGTTTTCTGTATGTTACATATTCGCATTACAAAAGTATAGTTTTTGACGTGCAAAAGTATGGTTTTTGACGTGCAAAAAGGGGGTTTTTGACGTGCAAAAGTATAGTTTTTGTTTTTTGAATGTTGCATTGTTGCAATCCGTTCGCCACGTATTCGCCGAATGTTCGCCACATTGTTGCAATTTGTTTGCCACGTATTCGCAATTTGTTCGCAAGCAAAAAGCCTAAACTTTCTATGTGTATAGAAGAGTTTAGGCCACCAAGAATATTATGAATGAATTAGTTTTATATCTTATTTTGCTGCAATACACTCCACTTCAACCAGTGCGTTCTTTGGCAAAGTCTTTACTGCTATTGCCGAACGAGCGGGGAATGGTTCGCTAAAAAACTCTGCATACACTTCGTTCATAGCAGCAAAGTTGTTCATATCCGATAGGAATACGGTGGTTTTCATAACGTTTGCCATACTTATTCCTGCTTCTTCCAGAATAGCTTTTGCGTTTGTTAGCGATTGTCTGGTTTGTTCTTTGATGCCTCCGGGTGCAAATTCGCCTGTTGCAGGGTCTATTGGTAGTTGTCCAGAAGTAATAACTAGTCCGTTAGCTTCTATAGCTTGGCTGTATGGTCCAATGGCTTTTGGTGCTTTGTTTGTGTTTATAACTTTCATAATAATGGTTTTTATAAATTGTTATTATAACCTAATTAGGTGTGTGTGGGGTGCGTTTTTTCTGTCCGCTTCCCTTATTTTACACAAAGGTACTATTTTTTTTGTAATCTGCAAATTAGTTTCTTACTTTTTTATATCGTATTTTTGGAAATATAGAAGAGTTTATTTCGTGAATCGAAATGGTTATGAAAGTTTAACAAAAAATATTTTTTACGTTGAACATATACTGCACAATGGTGGTTGTATATTTGTACCCGAAACGGGTCGAAATATGGCTAACGATCTGTAGAAGCGTGATTATTAATTAGTTGTGTCTGCCCTTTGGCTACTCCATAGTGGTTTGTGCACGACGGGTTTATTAACCTTAATTTTATTATTTGGCAATTTTAGGTTTTGTGTTTATTAACATTTCCTATGCCGTTAAACTTTTTTTTAATTATTATGAAAGTAGTTTCGAAGACCCATTTGGGCAACAATCGCTGGTCTGGCGATGATGAATTGAAGATGAAATCAATGGTAGCTGCCGATTTTTCGGAGTTATTGAACCACGCTTATGTGGAGGGTTTACGGTGGACGAGTACTAAAACCGATTTAGTGGAGTTGTCTCATCTTGTGTGGGAGACGGGTTTGCTGCTCGATTCGCATGGCATTCCAATGAGTTTTTGTAGTATTGTGCGTTGCATTTGTGCTGTGTTGAATGTTGTTCCGCCCGATAATCCTTCGAGTGTTTTAGACAAGTTGCGTCGTAGAAAGAACATTCGTGTGCGTCCTATAGTGGAGCGTTATATGTTGTTGTATAGCGAGCAGGGCATATTGCACCCTATGCGTTTAGACATTAAGCGTAGGCGTGTGCGCTATGTGTAGTGTTGTTGTGGGGTGGGGTGTGCGTGTTTGGCATAGTTGCGACGGGTAGTGGCTTTTCTGGTTGCTCATTTTTGTTGTGCAGCCCCGCCTTTTTTACAGAGCAAAAACCCCCTTTTTGCACGCCAAAAAGGGGGTTTTTGGTGTACAAAAGTATGGTTTTTGAAATGCAAAAAGGGGGTTTTTGTTTTCAGAATGCGTAACCATCACGAAATAAACAAGTTGCGCACGGTTTAGCATGATGCATTGAATATTCACGAAATGAGTTGCGAGCGAGTTATGATAATGTTGTGTACGGTTTGCGATGACGTGTTACATATATTATAATAATGTGTCGAACAATCCACGAAATTGGTTGCGAACACTCCGTGAGGCGTAGGGGCCGATTCATCGTGCCCGTATCCTAACATTATCAAAAACGTGTATTCACGTCATCAAATACGTGTTTCCGTTTCACCGCACACGCATATCCACATTATCAATTACGTGTTTTCACATTATTAAATACACATTTCCACATCACCGCACGCACATTTCCGTTTGCCATTACGTGGGTGTTTTCGTATATGCGGGCGCGATAAATCGGCCCCTACGGCTGCTAACAGGCTGCCTATTACGTGGCGAACAATCCACGAAACACCCACGAACATTCCGCCAGGCGTAGGGGCCGATTCATCGTGCCCGTATCCTGACATAACCCAAAACGTGTATTTACATTATTAAATTTGTGCATTTATTTCACCACACGCACATTTCCGTTTGTCATTTTGTGGGTGTTTTCATATATGCGGGCACGATAAATCGGACCCCTACGGCTGCTAACGGATTGCCAAAATGTTGCTAACGGATAACCAAAATGTTGCTAACGGATTGCCAAACTATTCGTGGTGATACGGTTCGCCCCGTATAATGCTGCATGC
>ERZ772960.2191-NODE-2191-length-14534-cov-14.622004_pt1 | contig 14534 bp, 10 predicted proteins | sample MGYA00580678_ERZ772960 | MGnify/ENA primary metagenome ERZ772960 (study PRJEB29015, sample SAMEA2737930) | human oral metagenome | biome: human oral; feature: human-associated habitat; material: dental | place: China | collected 2059 ... | reverse complement strand
GGAACGGGCTGCTTGTTGTTGGCGATCTCCGCGCTGTACGTGGCAGCGGCGAGGGTGCCCTTGGAGACCGAGATGCCGGTCGTGTTCTGCTGAGGCAGGACGTAGCCCGCGGGGGCCTCGAACTCTTCGACGACGTAGCAGCGCTTGGTGGCGTCCTGCGAGCCGGCTCCGGCGGAGCCGACCGAGTCGCCGACGTAGAGGCCGTCGATCTTCACCAGGCCAGAGAAGTCGGAGACGAACTCGGTCTGGCCGTTAACGGTGATCGCATCGCCGGCCTTGGTGGCGGCGGAGCAGTCGGCCGCGTAGGGCTCGGCAGCGTTGTAGACCTTGAACTTCGCGCCCTGGATGCCGGTCTTGGCGGCGCCGGAGTTAGCGTCGAACTTCAGCAGCTGGGCGTTGCCCCAGTCCGTGGAAACCTCGGGGGAGGTCGGCGGATCGTTGGGCTCGGTCGGGGGGGTCGACGGCGGCTCGTTCGGAGGAATAGCACCGTAGTTGGTGTCCTGGATCAGCTGAGCCTGGTTCTTGATGGTGCCGTCGCCGAGGGCGCTCACCGTGCCGGAGAAGATCGCCTCGACCTTCTTGCCGGGGTTGGCCTTCAGCTTGGCCAGGCCGGCGCGCTGGAAGGAGACGACGACCAGGCCGCCCGTGTTGGACTGCACGTAGTCGGTGTTCTCGACCAGAGTCTCGGTGCCCAGGGTGATCTTGTCGACCTTGCCGTCGGTGAGGCGATCATCGAGGCGGTCACGCATGTAGAAGTACGTGAAGTTCGTGTCCGCGTCGAGGGTCGGGATCGTCGTGGAGACGGGGAACTGCACGCGCGAACCGAGACCGACGCCGTTGACCGTCTGATCGGAGATGGTCTTGTCGATCTCGATCTTCTGGTTCTTCGGGTAGGCGTGCACGTCGTAGAGCCACTTGCCGTCGCCACCGTTGGTGGTGTTCGGGAAGGGGATCGTCACAACGAAGGGCTTGGCCTTCTCGACGATGTTCGCGGGCGCGGCGGTCTCGCAGACCAGGTAGGCGGCAACCGGCAGGTTGGCCAAGGTGGCCAGGCCGCCACCTGCGGTCGTACCCTCGGCCGCAGCGTCGGTGTCGACTGCGGGCGCAGTGTCGCCGAGGGTGGGGTGGGCGGGATCCGCACAGGCGTTGGACGGGATGTTGCCCACCAGGGTGGCCAGCTTGTCCCAGTCGGCAGGCTTGGACAGGTTCAACCCGGAAACCTTGTAGGCCTTGAAGGTCACGCCATCGACAGTGTCGCCGCCCGCGTCAGCGGTGCCGTCGACCTTGCCCACGGTGCCCGTGTCGTTCTTCAGGTGCTTGTGGACGATGATCGAACCCGTCTTGTCCTGGTTGATCGTGCCGTAGCTCGGGTCATCGGTGGTGGCGACGGCGGCGACGCTGGTCGCCACGACCCCGGCAACTCCGAGGCTGAGGGCACCCGCGGCGGCGACCATTCGCCGCCCGAGGGGCGCATACTTCCTGCTCACTGGTCTTCCTCTCATAACTTCCGCACAGTGTGTGACGGGATGGATGGTTCGACAGCAAATATATGAGAGGAAGGACGAGAACACTACACTTACCGAGTAATTTGAAAGCTATATCACCATCCCGCGTAAAAGGCCCCCTAATCCCCAACGCGGCCCGAGATCGATTACCGGTCGATCGAGATAGACGCACTTACCAACGGGGAAGAATCCGCATTTATCCGCGACTGCCCGACCGCTGCAGCGCCCTCAGGAGAGCCCTGGGAACCTCCTCAGAAGAAGCAACGCTCACCTGGATAACACCCCGAGTGTCAAGCATTTTTGCGACGGCAGCGCGACGTTGCTCGACAACTACGCGCGCCTCGCGAGCCAGCTGCTCATCCCTGCGCAAAAAGTCGGGCAGCGGCCCCTCGTTCACATCGACGACATCCGTGCCCTTGTCCAGGGACGTAGGATCGATATCGGCGACGCAGATCTGCATCACCTGGTGGCGCACCGACAGCGACTTAATGAGGTCATCGGACACGCGCGTGGGCTCCGGCTGGGTCGCATCCGTGACGATCACGATGAGGCTTCGCCGCTGGGTCACGGTGCGGGCGCGCGCCAGGAGCTTGGGCACGTCCGAGTGAGGCGAGGACAGGGTGATGTCCTCCTCGATGCGGCGCATCACGGTCTCGGCGTGGGCATTACCCGAGCGGGCGGGCATGAAGCGCACGCGCTCGGAGTCGCCGGCGACGAGGCCAATCTGGTCTCCCCGGGCGACGCTCAGCCAAGCGATTGCCTCGCACGCGGTCAGCGCGATCTCTTCCTTCGTCTCCCCGGAGGGTGCCAGCGCGCCCATCTCGCGTCCGGTGTCAACGACGAGCATCACCTGCAAGTTGGCGGTCGCTTCACGTCGTTTAATCACCGGCGAACCCATGCGCGCGGTTGCCGCCCAATCGATGGACCGAACATCGTCACCCGCCTGGTAGGGAGCCAAGTCCATGAACTCCCAGCCGCGTCCGTGCCGCAGCGCAGAGTGCTGACCGTCCATGACGGACAGCAGTTTGCGCATCACGGGCAGATGGATACGCGACGAGAGCGAGTGGATTTCGCGCGAGCGTACAGGCATAGCGTTCCTTCAGACAATCAACTGGCGTGCGGGACCGAGGGCCCTTTACGGAACGGGAACCGCGTTGAATACGGCGTCGATCAGGCCCTCGATGGACACGTTGTCGGCGAGCGCGTCGAAAGTACGGATGATGCGGTGACGCAGGATCCCGTAACGCATCACCTTAATGTCGTCAGGCATCACGTGGTTGCGGCCGGACATGAGGGCGATCGCCTGGGAAATCTGCATGAGCGCGATGCCACCACGCGGCGAGGCGCCGACGCGCACGTGCTTGTTCCAGCCGGGCAACGGGTTAGGACCGGCACCTCGCGTCGTGTTCACGATGTCAACGATGTAGGCCTTGAGGGTCTCGTGGACGAACACGCGGCGGCACGCGTCCTGCAGGGTGAGCACGTCGGCCGGAGTGATCGGCGTCGCCGACGACTTCGCCGTCATCTGGCCATTATCGATACGGTTAAGGACCTCGAGCTCCTCAACGGGCGTCGGGTAGGTGATGACCTCCTTGAGGAGGAAACGGTCCATCTGCGCCTCGGGCAGCACGTAGGTGCCCTCTTCTTCGATGGGGTTCTGGGTCGCCATGACCATGAAGGGGCTGGGCAGCTTGTGGTTGACACCGCCGATAGTGGTCTGGCGCTCCTGCATGGCCTCCAGCATGGCGGACTGGGTCTTCGCGGACGAACGGTTGATCTCGTCCATGAGGACCATGTTCGCGTGGACGGGACCCAACTGGGTGACCATCTCGCCGCGTTCCTGGCTCCAGATCTGCGAGCCGACGATGTCGTTCGGCATGAGGTCGGGCGTGCACTGGATGCGGTGGAAGGTACCAGAGACCGCGGACGCGAGTGTCTGCGCGGCAGTCGTCTTCGCGAGGCCGGGGACGGATTCGACCAGCACGTGGCCACCCGCGAGCAGCGCGGCGGTCAATGCGCGACGCAGACCTTCCTGGCCGACGACGGTGTGCTGGAAAATATCGTTCATACGATCGAGCAACCCCTTGGCGTGGGCCAGCTCTTCGTTGGTCAAGTAGTTGGGCACGGGCTCTCCTTGCGTGCGCGGTCGAATGCAGTCTCAGTGTAGCCGTCTCCGCCGCCGCGCACGCAATCCGGTCAGTTTTCGCGTAGATATCGCACTACAGGACAATGTGTATTGCCGTGTTGCCCAGCGCGGTGTCAGATCGCGGCGTGTCCTGTCAGCCCGCTGCGCGTCCGCGCTGTTCCTGCGGCGCTGCCTGTCGCATTGCCTGCCGCTGCGGTGGGCCCGGTATCGGAGTCTTGGTGGTGTGCCTGACCTATGTGTGCCTGTGTCGGGCCCGGTTGCCGTGCGTTGGTATTCTCCTGGTCACTGTGCTGTGGCACCTGAGCCTCACCGTCGGATGCTATCGCTCCCAACGCCGGGGGTGGTGTGGGGGTTTTGCACTACACGAAGCCCTCTGCCGGTGTGTCGCCGGCGTGTCGCGCCCTCTTGTAGTGCAATCCCCCCGTCGAGGAACCTGCCTGAAGGGCGCGGTGCCCACAACGCAGACCACCTCGCCAAAAAACGATGAAAAAGGGCTGTTTAGGGTGAAGTAGTCAGCGTTCTGGGCGATCCCGGCGACATGGGCAACTAGCGCACGCATCAGCAAGCAATCCCGGGCGCATGGGCTGCTCACGCACGCGCAGGCGGGGCCCGTCCGGGGTTCTGACAGTCCAACACGAGCTGTTACTCGCACGTTAACCCTTGAATATGCGCGCAAACCGCATAATACGCACGTAAACCCCTCGACATACGCGTGGGCGACGCTGCCCACACGCATATCATCGGGCCTGCGTGCGACTTGTCGGGCCTGCGTGCGTCTTCAGGGGACAGCCAGCGGGCGCGATGCGGTTGTCACATCAACGAGACACACACGGCCACCTCAAACAGAACCCCTGCGACAGGGCAGAAAAGTCAACAGCCCAGCAACACGATTTGTCCATCCTCATAGCCGGTCCCAACCAACTAAGACACCGACTTTCCCGCATCAGCATGCCAAAAAGCCGCCCCTTGAGCAACGCGTTGTGTCCTATAACTCTAGAAATGACCAAAGCACAGAAACGGGCGCGCAAAAGGGGCGAGCCCCGGAGTTTCCTCCGGGGCTCGCCCTCAGATCCGCGCGGATCAGGCCTGCTTCGCGGCGGCGATGCGCTCGCGGAACTTGGCCAGCTGCTCGGTGATGGCGGCGGGGAGCTTGTCGCCGAACTGCGAGAAGTACTCCTCAGTGTCGTCCATCTCGGCGGCCCAGGCGTCGGGATCGATCGCGAAGAGCTTCGCCCAGACGGCCTCGTCAATGTCCAGGCCGTCGAGGTTGAAGTCCTCGAACTTCGGGTAGCGGCCGGTCACGCCATCGATGGCCTCGACCTCGCCGGCGGCGCGGCGAACGATCCAGTCCAGGACGCGGGAGTTGTCGCCGTAGCCGGGCCACATGAAGTTACCGTCTTCGTCCTTGCGGAACCAGTTGACCTGGTAGACCTTCGGGAAGCCCTCGCCGAGCTTGTCCTGCATCTCCAGCCAGTGGCCCCAGTAGTCGGCCATGTTGTAGCCGCAGAAGGGCAGCATGGCGAAGGGGTCGTGGCGCAGGGACCCGACCTTGGCGTCCAGGGCGGCCGCGGTGACCTCGGAGGCCACGGAGGCGCCGATGAACACGCCGTGGGCGGGCTCGTACTGCTCGGCGACCAGCGGGACGTTGGTGGCGCGGCGGCCACCGAAGAGGACGGCGTCAACCGCGACGCCCTCGGGGGCTTCCCAGTCGGGGCAGATGATCGGGCACTGCGAGGCGGGAACGGTGAAGCGGCTGTTCGGGTGAGCAGCCTTCTCGCCGGACTCGGGGGTCCAGTCGTTGCCGTGCCAGTCGATCAGGTGCGCCGGAACGTCACCATCGATGCCTTCCCACCACACGTCACCGTCGTCGGTCAGGGCGACGTTCGTGAAGATGGAGTTGGCCTTGCCGGTCTCCATGGCCATGGGGTTGGTCTTGTAGGAGGTGCCGGGGGCGACGCCGAAGAAGCCGGCCTCGGGGTTGATGGCGCGCAGGCGGCCATCCGGGCCCGGGCGCATCCACGCGATGTCATCGCCGACGGTCTCGACCTTGTAGCCGGGGATCGTAGGCTGGAGCATGGCGAGGTTGGTCTTGCCACAGGCGCTCGGGAAGGCGGCGGTGACGTGGAACTGCTGGCCGGTGGACTCGCGGGTCAGGCGCAGGACGAGCATGTGCTCGGCCATCCAGCCGTCGCGGCGGGCCATCGTCGAGGCGATACGCAGGGCGAAGCACTTCTTGCCGAGCAGGGCGTTGCCGCCGTAACCCGAACCGAAGGACCAGATCTCGTTGGTCTCGGGGAAGTGGGTGATGTACTTCTCATCGTTGCAGGGCCAGTTCGAATCTTCCTGACCGGGCTCCAGGGGAGCGCCGACGGAGTGAACGGCGGGAACCCACACGCGGCCCTCGTTGATGAGGTCCATGGCAGCAGCACCCATGCGGGTCATGATGCGCATGTTGACGACAACGTAGGGGGAGTCGGTGATCTCAACACCGAGCTGGGAGATGGGGCCACCAAGGGGACCCATGGAGAAGGGAACCACATACAAGGTGCGACCCTTCATGGCACCCGTGAACTTCTCGTGCAGGGTGGCCTTCATTTCCTTGGGGTCAGCCCAGTGGTTCGTCGGGCCGGCGTCCTCTTCCTTCTCACAGCAGATGAAGGTACGGGACTCAACACGCGCCACGTCGGATGGCTTGGAACGAGCGAGGAAGGAGTTCGGGCGCTTCTCCTCGTTGAGCTTGGTGAACATGCCGCTCTCGACCATCTGAGAGGTCAGGCGATCCCACTCCTCCTGGGAGCCGTCGCAGAACTCGATGGCGTCAGGGGTGGTCAGCTCAGCAATTTCAGCAACCCACTTGACGACATCTTCGGGAGCGTTGGCCGGAGCCGCTGCACGCACGTCCTGTTCAGTCACGGACATTTTGCCTCCTGAGGCATTTTGGATTGTCGAGGCCGCGTCTGCGTCCCCGATTGACATAATCAATCATGCCGGACCCCTCGCCCGCGCTTACGGGCGCTTGGTCCCGGTCACACCACAATCGTAGTCGAACGAGTCACACACCGCCCGGGTGACAGGGACCTTCAACCCACCCCTGAGCCGCCGGGCTTCACGCCCGACCCAGCCCAGACCTCGTGAATGAGACGGAAGTCGGCCTACCACCGGTCTCCGTGAGATAGACCACCAGATATGGGGTCACAAATCCATCACTGAACTTGAAGTCTCACCGCCCCATGACCGACGATTACAGGTAGCACAACAGTGCTGTTCACCATTGGAAGGACCGAATACACCATGGGATTCCGAAACAAGACCCAAGGCCCTGACTTTTTTGAAGACTTCACCTCCCAGGCCCGCCAGCTCGTGCAGGCCGTCGAGTTCCTGACGCACATCTACGCCGCCTCCCCCGAGGAGCGCATCGCCCTGCGCGATCAGCTCCACGAGGTCGAGCACCGCGGCGACGAGCTGAACCACGCGATCGTCCAGCGCATCAACTCCTCGTTCATCACGCCTTTCGACCGCGAGGACCTGCAGTCGCTGGCGTCCCACCTGGATGATTGCCTCGACTTCATCGACGAGGCCGGCGATCTCTTGGTCGTCTACGGCATCGCCGACATCCCCTCCTCCCTGGTCTCCTTGCTGAACACGCAGATCGAGGTCATCAAGCACTGCGCAGACCTCACCGCAGAGAACATGCCAAAGCTCAAGTCGCCTATCGATATGCGCGACTACTGGATCGAGATCAACCGCCTCGAAAACGAAGGCGACCTGGCCTACCGCCGCACGCTGACCGCCCTGTTCGACTCCGGCCTCGACCCGGTCACGATCATCAAGCTCAAGGACATCGTCCAGGGCCTCGAGTCCTGCGCCGACGCGTTCGAGGAGCTGGCCAACGTCATCGAGTCCCTCGCACTGAAGGAATCCTGAGCCGTGGATCTGAATCTGATCCTCGTCGTCGTCATCGCCGTCGCGCTGTTCTTCAGCTACACGAATGGCTTCCACGACGCGGCGAACGCGATCGCGACCTCCGTGTCGACACGCGCGTGGACTCCTCGCGCGGCGCTCCTCATGGCCGCGACGATGAACGTCATCGGCGCCATGATGGGCACAGGCGTCGCCAAGACGGTCGGTAAGGGCATCATTTCGATTAGCGGCTACGCCGAATCCACCTCGCCCGACATGCAGCAAAAGGGCCTGGTCATCATCCTGGCGGCCCTGTTGGGCGCGTGCATCTGGAACCTGATCACCTGGTGGTTTGGCCTCCCCTCGTCCTCCTCGCACGCCCTGATCGGTGGCATGGCGGGTGCTGGCCTCATGAGCGGCACGGTCGTTCACTGGTGGGGCATCATAAGCCACGTCGTCATCCCGATGTTCGCCTCCCCCATCATCGGCTTCGTCGTCGGCTACTTCTTCATGAGCATCGTTCTGCGGCTGCTGCGCAATGCACAGTATCACCACACGATGCGTCGCTTCCGCGCCGCCCAGCGCGTGTCCTCGGCCGCCATGGCCCTCGGCCACGGCATCCAGGACGCTCAGAAGACGATGGGCATCATCGTCATGGCGCTGATGGCTGGCGGTTACGGCGAACACCACAACATCCTCGATCCCATCACGGGCGAGATGAACGTGCCCCTGTGGGTGAAGATCTCGAGCGCTCTGGCGATTTCGCTGGGCACGATGGCGGGCGGCGGGCGCATCATGCGCACGATCGGCCGTAAGATCATCGACCTGGATCCGGCTCGCGGCTTTACCGCCGAGGCCGTGTCCGCCTCGATCCTGTACCTGTGCTCCTACGTCATCAACGCTCCCATCTCGACGACACAGGTCGTGTCGACGGCGATCATGGGTGTGGGTTGCACGAAGCGGTTCTCGGCTGTGCGGTGGGGCGTTGCGGGCAGCATCGTCACCGCGTGGTTCCTCACGCTGCCGGCCGCAGCCATTGTGTCTGCCATCGTGTACTTCGTCGTGGCGCTTCCCCTGGGGGTCCACTAGTGGCTTCCCGTCGCCTCGTCGGCCTGGTCGCCGTCATTGGTCTTCTTGCCGCCCCGCTCGCGGCGTGCTCGGATTCGTCCGTCATGCACATGCGGGTGGGCCAGTGCATCCTCCTGCCGGAGGGCTCGGAGGAGACCACGGCGACCACTCTCGAGACGACCGGCTGCACGCACGAGCATGATGCCGAGGTCTTCCACATCGACACGGTTGCCGACGGGGATTTCCCGGGGGCGGACGAGCTCAACAGGCAGGCCGAGTCGATGTGCATCTCGGCGTTTGACGAGTACGTGGGTGCGGACTACCTGACGTCATCGCTGGATGCGACGTGGATGATCCCGACGAAGGATTCGTGGGCGCACAAGGACCGCACGATCGTGTGTCTGGCTCGACCGCTGGATCATTCAAAGCTGACTCAGTCTGTGCGCGACTCCGGCATGTGACCCGGTTACTACGACACTCGTGGCGGCTCGGCTTCGGTCGAGCCGCCACGCCTCGTCAGCGGCGCTCCCGGGCAGCCCAATCGTGCCTCGCCAAGCGCCGCCAAGCACCCGAATCATGCGGTCAACGCGGCGTTATATAGTGGAAGTAGCACGAGGACCAGATATAGTGGAAGTAGCACGACGACCAGCAATCAGGCTCGCCACGCCGCGTTCTTCCATCACGTGTGCGAAGGCGTCGTTGCTCCAAGGAGAATCATGTCCCAACGTTCCTTCACATCCCACGCCGCGCGCCCCGCGCTGATCCTCGGGGTCTCGGTCGCCATCCTGAGCCTGGGCCTGTCCGCATGCTCCGTGTCGATGTCTGGAACTCGCAAGCCCTCGAAGGACTCGCGCACGCCCACGTCCTCAACGTCCACGTCAACGTCCACGCCTACAACGACGGCTACGCAGACGCACGTCGGGGAATGTTTCCAGTTCGGGCAGAGCGATGACAGCGACGTCACCATCGTCGACTGCGACCAGCCTCACGATGCAGAATACTTTCATATTTTCGACTTCGCGGGCACGAGCCTGCCGTCCGACGACGAATTTGAGGAGGAGAGCGACGACATCTGTGGCCTGATCTTCGAGCACTACGTCGGCAAGCCCGTCGCGGACTCCACGTTGGACTACGAATGGTTTCTCCCCGCTTCGCAGACCTGGGCAAAGGGCGACCACACGGTGCAATGCTACGTTTTCGCCGAGGACGACAGTAAGCTCACCGGTTCCGTGAGGAACTCCAACATGTGACCCCGTTTCTACGCGCGCTCGTGGCGGCTCGGCTGGTGCCGGGTCGCCTCAGTGCTTCTTGGAGGCCTTGCGCGCGTGAGTGGCGGGGTTCTTCGTGGTGACGCCGTGCGTTTCGAGGGCTGCGACGACCGGCCCGTCGGGACCGTGCTCGACGTGGGCAACGAGGACCTGGCCGTGCCTCAGACACGGGGCTTCGCCGCCGGCAACGGCACCGGACGCGTAGGCGCGGATCTCCTCGATGACGGCCTCGCGCGCGGTACCCGCGACGGACAGGACCGTGGGGGAGGCGTGCTCGCACAGGCGCTGCGCCGCGAAGGCGCGGACACGACCGAGGCGCGCCTCGTCGCCGATAGATGCGTCTGAGCCGGTGGCGGTCAGGTCGAGGGAGTCGACGAGCGTTACCGATCCCCCACCCATCGACGCCCAGGGTGTGAGGCTCTGGCGCGCGCGGGCTGCAGGCGACGCGAACGCGCGGGCCACGCCGAAGCTCGAGAGCAGGTCGATGAGATCGAAAGCCTGGCGCACGCCGAATCGGCTGAGCGCCGGGTCGACGGGTTCGCGCGCAGCCTCGGCCTTCTTCGCCGAGGCCTGCTCCACCTGGGCGGCCCTCCTGGTCGCGGCGGACGCGACCATCGCGGGGGTCGGCGCGGGGCGAGGCTTGGCGGGCGCCGCAGCCGCGGCGGGCAGCGCGGAGCCGCCGGACGAAGGGGAAGGCGACGCGGAAACGTGGGCGTCCCCGGCCTCGTCGAGGCGCGGCGTGACGCCCTGCCCGGGACGCAGGACGAGGAGCGTTGTCGTCACGAGGCGGCCTTCGCGGGCGCGGGCGACGATGTCGGCGAGGAGGCGGCGATCACCTCGGCGCGTGAGCATGTCGGCGGCGCGCTCGGGCGAGGTCCACGCGGTCTGGTCGATTTCGGTGCGCGGGGCGCGCGCGACGGGGGCGCGCAGGCGCTCGGAGGCGTGGCCGACGGGGACGGGCGTGCCCACCCAATAGTGGACTTCCTTGGTCTGCCCGCCACCCAGGCGGTAGCGCTGGGTCGTCAAGGGCGCCCCGAGCGTCACGATCTGACCGGTCTCTTCCTCGACTTCGCGCACGGCGGCGGAGACGAGGGACTCACCGTTTTCGGTCTTTCCCTTAGGCCAGGACCAGTCGTGGTAGCGCGGCCGGTGGACCATGAGGACTTCGATGTCCGAGGGGTCGATCGGCTCGCCGGGAACGGCGACGCGCGCGGGGTCCGTGAAGCGCCAGACGAGTGCACCCGCAGAGCGAACGAGTCGCTGGGGGCGTGGGGCTGGCATCGGGCGCATAGGGAATAGGGTAGTCGCCCGGGCGCGCCGATGCCCTGGTGGGCGCGCCACGTCGCCCCGGGTCACGCCCGGTCCGAGGCGCCCCGGCCTCGGCGGCAACGGGTCAGTCGAGGGTGCCGACGGCCGCCTCGCGCGCGGCGACGTCGAGCTCGTCGGCGGTGACCAGCAGCGCACAGTGGCGCATGGTGACGCGGTGGGCGAGCGGGTCGGCGGGGTCTTCGATCCACAGGGCTCCGGCCTCGCCGGCGGCGAGCACGCGCATCGCCCGCGAGGCCTCGCCGAGCACGTAGTCGAGGTCGTCGTCGGTCAGGTCGCCGCGCAGCAGCGAGTCGACTTCCTCCATGATGAGGCTCAGGGGACGCAGCTCGACGGGGGCCTCGAGGCCCTGGATGATGGGGGCGCGCGAGCCCTCGGCGTAGCGCTCGGCTACGAGGAGCGGGTCGCGGTGGTACCACTCGTGCAGCAGGTAGACGCGCCAGAGCGCCCCGGGGAGGGTGAACTCGGGGCTGCGCGACCACACGTGCGCGATCGTATCGACGCCGCGAGTGCGCACGGTCTCGCGCAGGCGCACGACGTCCACGTCGGTGAAGGTCTCGTCTCCCACGCCCATGAGGGCCCAGGCGGCGGTGTGCGCGACGGCGGCGGTGGCCGCGGGATCTTCGTCGCCGACAATGGCCTCAGCCCGGGCTGCGTCGAGCATGGCGGGGCGTCGCGGCATCTTCGATTGGGCCATGGGGACTTCTTCCTCCTACAATGGGGCTGCTGGGCCTATAGCTCAATGGTAGAGCAGCGGACTTTTAATCCGTAGGTTGGGGGTTCGAGTCCCCCTGGGCCTACTGGTCGCCTCGGAATGTTCCGGGGCGTTCACGCTATCTGCGGGCGCGCGCCCGCTTTCGGAGGTGCAGCATGGATCCTCGTTTTTCTCGCGCGTACGGCGCCCTGGCTGGCCTGGCGCTCGGCGACGCGTTGGGCATGCCGACGCAGGCGATGTCTCCTGAGCAGATCCACGCGGTGTACGGGCGCATCACGGGACTCGTCGACGGTGATGCCTCGCAGCCCTACGCGCCGGGGATGCCGGCCGGGTCGGTCACGGATGACACGGAGCAGGCGCTGCTGATTGCGTCCCTCCTGGTACGAGGCCGGGGCACCTCCTCGGGTCGTGTGGCCCTGGACGCGGGCGAGTTCGCCCACGCTCTGCTGGCCTGGGAGGATTCGATGATTCGGCGCGGCTCGCTCGACCTGCTGGGCCCCTCCACGAAGGCCGCGCTCGAGCGCGTGCGCGCGGGCGAGGACCCGCTGAGCGTGGGCGGGGCGGGGACCACAAACGGCGCGGCGATGCGCGTCACCCCGATCGGTATCGCGATGTCGACGGCCGATCCGGAGGCCTTTGCGGATGCCGTCTGGTCGTCCTGCCAGGTCACGCACGCGACGCGACAGGGCTTCCAGTCGGCGGCGCTCGTGGCGGCGGCCGTGTCCATGGGGATCGACGCGGCACGCTCGACGAGCCCAAATCTGAGAGGCCTGCTGTGGAAGGCCGTGACCTACGTCGACTCCCTTCCCAAGCGCGGCGCGTGGACACCCGACCCGGACGTCGTCGCGGCGACGCGCAGGGCGATGCAGCTGGCCAGCAACCCTTCGTCGTCTTCCCTGGAATGCCTCGTCGAGCAGGTGGGCACGTCCGTGGCCTCGGCCCACGCGATCCCCATGGCCTTCGCGCTGCTCACGCGCGACCCCTCCCCGCAGGCGCTGCTGGACGCCGCCAACATCGGCGGGGACACCGACACGATCGGCGCAATTGCGGGCGCGATCCTGGGCGCCGCACTCGGGGTCGAGGTTCTCCCCGCAGACAGCCTCTCGAGGATCGAGGAGGTTTCCCACCTCGGCCTACCCGCCGTCGCCAGGGAGCTCCTCGAGCTGCGCGATCAGGCGCTCGCCGGCCGCCAGGAGGAGGCTCCCGCGGATGCCTCTTCGGATGCCACGCCCGAAGTTTCGCGCGGGGTCACTTCTCCGGAGGAGCCGGCCCCCACCTCGTCGCCCACCTCCCCTGCGGGACGGGTGGTCCTCATGGGGCAGATCCTCGTGGACCTCGCCGTGCGCGGCGAAGCTCTGCCCTCCCCCGGTGGCGACGTGTGGGCCATCGACGAGGGAATGCACGTGGGCGGCGGCTTCAACGCCCTCGTGGCGACGCGACGCATGGGGGCCGAGGCCGTCTCCCTCAGCCCGATCGGCGAAGGTCCCTACTCCTCGCTCATTCGTGCGGCGCTTGAGCGCGAAGGGATCACGGACCTTGGGCCTCGCGTCACCGGCACTGACAACGGATTCTGCATCGCGTTCACGGACCGCACGGGCGAGCGCACCTTTATCTCCACGAAGGGCGCCGAGACGATGGCGCCCGCGAGCGCATGGGCGGACTTCGTGCGCACGATGAGCCCGGGGGACGTCCTCTACATCGATGGATACCTGATGGACCACCCCGCGAACCGGGAGGCTGCGGAGGCAGCGCTGCGCGTCCTACCCGAGGGCGTGCGCGTGATTCTGGACGTCTCCCCAGTCATCGGGATCCCGGGAGAGCTGCCCTCCGACGGCGTCATCGTGTCGATGAACCACAGGGAGGCTCAGGAGATCGCTCACCAGAGAGGCGGTGCGAGCGCTCGCGACCGGGCTCTCCAGCCTCGTGAAGCGGCGCGAGCGATGCTCACCGTGCTGGATCGTCCCGTTCTCGTCCGCGCAGGCGCCGAGGGCGCATACTTCGTCTGGCCTTCCACGGCAGCTCCGGACACCCTCGATGAGAGCGCAACGCGCATCCCGACACCTCGCGTCGAGGCGATCGACACGAACGGCGCGGGCGACGCCCACTCGGGTGTCCTGGCAGCCTCCCTCGCCCTGGGTGTTCCGATGAAGCGGGCTTTTCTCTTCGCTAACTGCGCGGGAGCACTATCAACGACGGTCGTCGGCCCGGCCTCGTGCCCGACGCGCCAGGAGATCGAGGCCGCGGCGGACGCATTGGAGGCGCTCGCGGACGAGGAGTGAGCGCGGTCGAGACGTTCGCGCGGCAGGCACACTGCCCGCCTGAGCACATGTGTGCACACCAGCCCCTGCGACGTGCGAGATGTGTCAAATATTCAACCGAATCATCTATTTAGCGTCTGCGCGGGTGCACAATCACATCATGACGACAAACGACACCCAGGACCGCGATGGCATCATCGGCGGGGCGCTCACGGTTGCCCTGCTGATCACGCTGGCTGTGCAGAACGCCGTGCCCCCGATGGCGACCGACATGTACTCGGCCGCGTTCCCGTAGATCACGGCGGACCTGGCGACGAACTCGACGATGCTCGGGTTCACGCTCACAAC
>ERZ772960.2187-NODE-2187-length-14548-cov-5.822190_pt1 | contig 14548 bp, 12 predicted proteins | sample MGYA00580678_ERZ772960 | MGnify/ENA primary metagenome ERZ772960 (study PRJEB29015, sample SAMEA2737930) | human oral metagenome | biome: human oral; feature: human-associated habitat; material: dental | place: China | collected 2059 ... | reverse complement strand
CATATAATTTACTTAATAATATAGAAGAAGAAGTAAAAGTAGATAGTCAAGTAGACGATACAGTTTACAATCCCAAAAAATATTATAACTATCTAATTGGTCATAACTCAAGATTAGATGAATTACATGCAGGAATATTAAATATTAAATTAAACTATTTAGATGAATGGAATGGTAAAAGAAATTCTATTGCAAAATATTATGATGAAAAATTAGATAATAAAAAGTATAAAAAAATGCAATTAAGAAAAGATGACTATAATGTTTATCATATGTATATAATCCAAACTGAAAATAGAAATGAATTGACAAAAAAATTAGATGAAGCAGGAATAGCGTATGGAATTTATTATCCTGTGCCTTTACATTTACAAAAAGTATATAAAAACTTAGGATATAAAGAAGGAACTTTACCTAATGCAGAGTACCTATCTAAGAGAACAATTGCAATACCAGTTGATCCTGAGTTGACTGAAGAAGAAAAAGAATATATTGTAGACTTCTTAAATAATTTAGACTTATAGGAGAAAAGATGAAATTATCAGAATTAAATTTTGGTAAAGTACAAAAAGATGGAGAATTTAATTGGTTAGGACTTACAGCTGAAGATTATCATGGAAAAAAAGTTTTAACTTTTTTAAATGATGAGAAATATTATAAAGAAATAGAAAATAATAAATCAATTACTTGTATAGTTACAACAGAAGAAGTTGCTCAAAAAATAGAAAAAAGTAAGTATGGTATTATAATAAGTGAAAATCCAAGAAAAGATTTTTTTGAGTTGCATAATAAATTAGTCAAAGAAGATTTTTATTTTACTAAAAAAGAAAATAAAATTTCTGAAAAAGCAAATATTTCTGAAAAAGCAAATATAGGAGAGTATAATATTGTTATAGAAGATGGTGTTATTATAGAAGCAGATGTAACAATATATGAAAATGTTACAATTAAAAAAGGAGCAATAGTACGTTCAGGGAGTAGAATAGGTGGAAATGGATTTGAATTTTCAAGATTTGGAGATGAAGTACTATCTATATCCTTTGCTGGAGATGTATTAATAGAAGAAAATGTAGAAATACAAAATAATACATGTGTTGATAGAGGTGTATTTGATAGAACTTATTTAGGAAAAAATGTAAAAGTAGATAATTTAGTTCATATTGCTCATGATGTAAAAATAGGAGATAATACCCTTGTTGTAGCATGTACTCTTATAGGAGGAAGAACAAGAATAGGTAAAAATTCTTATTTAGGACCTAATTGTACAGTCAAGAATGGTTTAATTTTAGGAGAAAATTCAAAAGTTAGTATGGGTGCAGTTGTAACTAAAGATGTAAAAGATAATGAGGTAGTAACTGGTAATTTTGCAATTCCACATAAGCAATTTATAGAAAATTTGAAAAAAATATAGGAGAAAGAAATGATTAATATTTGGTTAATAAATCAATATAGTTATCCTCCTGGAAAAAGTAACTGGAGAAGACACTTTGATTTATTTAAAAATTTTTCAAAAGAAAATTATAATATTGATATAATATGTGGTTCTTTTGTACATGATAGAAAAGAAGAAATTTTAAATAAAGGTGAAAAGTACAGATTAATAAATAGTGAAGGGATAAAATATCATGTTTTATCTGGAATTTTGTATAAAAGTAAAATAGTACGTATGTTATCAATGATTCAATTTTTTTTCAAAGTTTTATTTTTTTCAAAAAAATTAAAAGATAAACCAGATATAATTTATGCTTCAAGTCCACACCCTTTTAATGGATTAGCAGGGATGTATCTAGCTAGAAAATATAAATGTCCATTTGTATTAGAGATTAGAGATTTATGGCCTGAAACATGGGTTGCAATGGGGGCAACGACTAAAAAAAGTATTATATACAAGGTATTTGCTTATATAGAAAAAGTTTTATATAAAAATGCAGATAAAATAATAACATTGACAGCGAATAAAGATTATTATATTTCAGTAGGTGTAGATGAGAAAAAAGTGGAAATAGTATCAAATGGAGTAGATTTAGAAAAATATGATAGTTTATTAAAAGAAGAGAGCCCAGTAAAACTTTTAGAAAATAAATTTAATGTATTATACACTGGTGCACATGGAACAGCAAATTGTTTAGATAATATTTTAGAGGTAGCAAAGTTAATAAAAAATGATGATATAGTATTTAATTTTATAGGTGAGGGTGAAAAAAAAGAAGAACTTATAAAAAAATCTGAAGAATATAATTTAAAAAATGTTAGATTTTATCCTCCGATAAATAAAAATTTAATTCCTAATACTTTAAAAAATGGAGATGTTATGATTGTTGTAGCTAAAAATACACCTTTATATAAATATGGGATAAGTTTCAATAAAATATTTGAGTATTTTGCTTCATCAAAACCTATTATCTTTTCTGGGAATGTTGCAAATGATATGGTAAAAGAAGCTAATGCAGGTATTTCAGTAGAGGCTGAAAATATTGAAAAAATAAAGGAAGCAGTACTATCTTTATATAGTGTGTCAAAATCTGAAAGAGAAGTATTAGGAAAAAATGGAAGAAAATATGTTGAAGAAAATTATGATACAAAGGTTTTATCTAAAAAAATTGAAAAAATAATTTTAAATCTATTGGAGGATAAAAATGTATAATGTTGCAATTATTGGATGCGGAAGAATCTCTCATAAAATAGCAGAAGGAATAGCTAAGAATAATGATAGAATGAAATTAGTTGTTTTATGTGATCCTATAGAAGAAAAAATGTTTGAGACAGAAAAAACATATAATAAGAAAATAGAAAAAGAAAATACGATATTAAAATATAAAAATTATAAAGACATATTAAAAGAAAATAAAATTGATATAGCAATTATCTCAACAGAAAGTGGTTATCATGAAGAAATTGGACTATATTTTCTTGAAAAGGGGGTTAATCTTATAATTGAAAAACCATTGGCTATGTCGATAGAAGGTGCTCAAAAATTAGTTGATACTGCAAAAAAAAATAATTTAAAATTAGCAGCTAGTCACCAAAATAGATTCAATTATCCTATTCAACTTTTGAAAAAAGCAATAAAAGAAAATAGACTAGGAAAAATATTTAATGGAATGGCAAGAATCCTATGGACTAGAGATGATAACTATTATCTTCAAGCTCCATGGAGAGGAACATGGGCTTTAGATGGTGGAACTTTAATGAATCAATGTATCCATAATATAGATTTAATAAATTGGATGATGGATGATGAAATAGACACTGTATATGCTCAAACTTCAAATTATATAAGAAATATTGAAGCTGAAGATTATGGAGTTATTCTAATTAGATATAAATCTGGAAAAATAGCAACAATTGAAGGAAGTGCTATAGTTTATCCTAAAAATCTTGAAGAAACTTTAACTGTAACTGGAGAAAAAGGAACAGTAGTTATTGGTGGAATGGCAGTTAATAAAATAAATACTTGGAGAGTAGAAGGAGACAATGAACAAGAATATTTATCTATTGATTGTGGAGATCCTAATTCTGTTTATGGTTATGGACATGAAGCATTGTACAAGGATTTTGTTGATGCTCTAGATGAAAATAGAGAGCCACTTGTAAATGGAATAGCAGGGCTAAATGCAGTAAAAATAATATTAGCTGCTTATAAATCACAAAAAACAGGTTTACCTATAAAATTTTCTGAATTTAAAGAATTTTCAACTTTAGATATGGGAGGACTTAATGTTTAATTTTTATAAAATTAATGGATATATATATAATAAAATTTCAAATAAAAATTTATTCATTAATCAAAAGTCTCAAGAGAAAATTTTAGAGGAAGTCTATAAAGAAAGTTTTCAAGAAAATTATTTTTCTAGAAGTTATTGTCAATATTTATGTCAAAAAAAGTTATATAAACAAAATTATATATTTCTAAATTTTATATCTTTTTTTTTCATAAAACTTATACTTCTTTTTTTTAAAATATTTTCAAAAAAAATAATAAAAGAAGAAAAAGTAAAAGTTCTTTATTTTGGAATAGAAAAAACAATTCCAAAAGAATTTTTAAACTATGAAAGAAAAAAACTAGAAAATCACCTTTTTTTAACTAAAAAAGATATTGAGTATTTCGAAAATGATATTTTAAAGAAATCTAAAAAGGAATATTATTTTGCCTTGAAAGTTTTGCTAAAAATGGCGATATATAGGTATAATATAGAAAAGTACTCACCTGAAATATTCTTAGTGACATCTGAATATAGTTGGACTTCGTCTATTTTAACAGAATTTTGTGAAAAAAATAAAATACTTCATATAAATTATATGCATGGGAATAAATGGTATGTCATTAGAGATTCATTTTTTAAATTTCACAAATGCTATGTATGGGATGAACACTATGCCGAAATTTTTTGTGAATTGAAAGCTTTTGAAGGACAATTTGAAGTTATTGATTATTTAGATTTCATTCCACAAATAAATATTGAAATAAAAGAATTGTATAATACATATTATTTACAAATAGATGAAACAGAAAATGAACTTGAGCAAATAATTGCTATATTGGAGAAATTAAGGTTAAAAACAGGTTACAAAGGAAAAATAAGATGTCATCCAGTGTATACTCCTAAAAAAATAAAAAATAAAATTCCTAAGGAAATGTTAGATGAAGAGAAAAATATATATCATTCTATTGTAAAAAGTAACTATCTAATTTCTAAATATTCTACAGTTTTATATGAAGCTTTTGTTATGAAAAAAGGAACTGTAGTTATTGATGATATTACTAAAGGAATAGAAAAATATAATTCTTTAAAAGAATTAGGATGGATATCAGGCTATAAACCTCATTTAATGTTAAGTGAAATTATCAAAGAGGACTCAATATGAATAATCTAATTATAAATATATATATATTTATATCATTTATTTCAATGTATAATTTAGAAAATAAATCCATCATACTATATTTGCTATTAATTTTTCAATTAATGATGTTTAGTTTAAATTTATACTTCTTATTGAAAAGAAAAAATATAAAAATTTCAAAGGACATTTTTTTAATTTTATTTATAACATTTTTTTCATTAATTTTTAATATAAGTACATTAGGAAATTATATAATAAATATGGTTTTAGTATTTAATATTTATATACTAACTAAGTATAGATGGAACTATGTATATAGAAGAGTATTCTTATATGCAAATATTTTTAATATAATTAATATGTTTCTATACAAATATTCTACTAGAATCTATGGGGTTCCTAAAGTTATATTAGGGTATACATACCTCAAATATGGGTAGCAAGTCTTTCATTAATAGCAATATATTCTTTATTTTCTATAAGTTTAATAAAAAATAAGTTGTTAAAATTATTTATAGTATTTTTAAGTGTATCTCTAATTATAATTGCAGGAAAGTTTACTACAATATTAGCCTTATTAATTGCAGGAATGATATATTTATTAAATTCAAAATTTTTTATTCTTTCTTCCAAAAAGATGCTTAAATATACTTTAAAAACAATGCTAACAATATGTTTTTGTAGTCCATTTATATTTTATTATTTTACTCTTATCTTTAATAAATTTTTAGATACTAAAGCTTTAGATATTCCTGGTTTATTTTCAGGAAGAAATTTGTTATGGATAGATTATATTAATTATATTTACAATAATAAATTTCAAATTTTAGTAGGGAATGGTTTTTTTTCTGACGAGAAAAAAATATCTTATTTATCGCATCCACATAACCAATATTTAACTATATTTTATATATTAGGAATTTTAGGATTTATTGTCTATTATTTGTTTTATTTAAAAGTAATAGATGAAAGCATTAAAATTAAAAAGCAATATTCTAATTTATTTATGGTATTAATAGTCATTATCTTTGAAATGTGTGGAGATGATTACTTTATTTTAACAATAAATCCATTAAATTTAATAGTGATATTTTTAATATATAATTCAAAATTTAGTATAAATAATATAAAAATGTCTAAAGGAAAAAAGTTAATATGATAGAAATTAATAAGAGCTAGTATAGTTAAGGAGAAAAAAGATGAAGAGTGAAGTAACCGTAGTTATGTATCACTATGTTAGAGATTTAAAAAATAGTAGGTATCCTAATATAAAAGGACTGGATATAGATAAATTTAAGAAACAGATTAAATTTTTTAAAGAAAATTATAATTTTATAAAAATAGAAGATATAATTACTTATTATAAAAACCCTAAGGAGAAAAAACTTCCTGAAAAAGCAATATTATTGACTTTTGATGATGGATATAAGGATCATTATACATATGTTCTACCAGTTTTATTAGAAAATAATATTCAAGGTTCTTTTTATATTCCAACAAAATGTTTTCAAGATAAAAAAGTATTAGATGTTAATAAAATACATTTTATTTTGGAAAGTTGCATAGGAGAAGAAGAGAAAATTTTAAAAGAAATAGAAGAATATTTAGAAAAAAATAAAGATAGTAGAGTATCATTTTCATATAATGATTATTTTAAAGAATATGCTGTTAATTCTCGTTTTGATAAGAAAGAAGTTATTTTTATCAAAAGAATGTTGCAAGTAGTTTTACCTGAGGATTACAGAAAAAAATTAGTAGATATCCTATTTAAAAAATATGTTTGTACAATAGGTGGTGATAAGATAATATCAGAAAGAGCTTTTTGGGAAGAACTTTATTTAACTCCAGAACAAATAAGAATGATGGAGAAACTAGGGATGCATATAGGATTTCATAGCCATGATCATGTTTGGTTAAATTCATTATCCAAAGAAGAACAAGAATTTCAAATAAAATCTTCTATAAATTATTTTAAAGAAATAGGAATTAAAACAGGAAAAATGACATTATCTTATCCTTATGGTGGATATAATGAAGAGAGTGTGGAGCTTATTAAAAAATATGAAGTACCTCTTGCTTTCACAACAAAAGTAGCTATAGCAGATTTAAATAAAGATGAATACTATGCATTACCAAGACTAGATACAAATGATTTTTATCAAGGTTAAAAATTTAAAGGAGGAAGATTATGAAAAATGCTTTAATTATTGGTGCAGGACTTGCAAGTGAAAAGATATTAGATGAAATGTTAAAGACAAAAGAGTTAAATATAAAAGGAATTTTAGATAAAGACCCTAATAAATTTGGTATTGAAAAAAAAGGAATTTTAATTTTAGGAAATTATAATAATATTGAAAAATATGTAGAAAATTTAAATATAGAAGTTATTATAATTGCAACAACAGAAATGTCTACTGAAGAAATAAAAGAAAAAATTCAAAAAAAGATAGATAATAAAAAAACTGTCACATATATATTACCAAATATAGAAGATTTAGATATTAATAAATCTTTATTATCTCAATTAAGAAATATAAACATACCACTATCTGTACCTAATTTAAATAAAAAAGAAATATTAAAAAATCTAGAAGAATGTTTAGAAAGTGGTTGGGTTTCTACTGGTGGAAAGTTTATACCAGAATTTGAAGATAAAGTAAAAAAATATATGAAGACTAAATATGCAGCTGGAGTACAAAGTGGAACAGCTGGATTACATTTATCTCTACAAGTTCTAGGAGTTCAAAGAGACGAAGAAGTAATAGCACCAACTTTAACATTTATTGCAGCAGTAAACCCTATAACTTATCTTGGAGCAAATCCAGTGTTTATAGACTGTGATGATAGTTTATGTATGGATCCTATAAAATTAGAGAAATTTTGCTCTGAAGAATGTAATTTTATAGATGGAATATTGGTGAATAAAAAAACTAATAGAAAAATCAGAGTATTAGTAATTGTTCATGTTTTTGGAAATATGGCAGATATGGAAAAAATAATGGAAATTGCTAAAAAATATAATTTAAAAGTTTTAGAAGACGCTACAGAAGCATTAGGCACTTATTATACAGAAGGAAAATATAAAGGGAAATTTGCAGGAACGATGGGAGATTTAGGGGTTCTATCATTTAATGCAAATAAAATTATCACTACTGGTGGTGGAGGAATGGTTGTGGGAGACAACTATGATTTAGTAGAAAAAGTTAGATTTTTATCTTCTCAAGCCAAAAAAGATCCATTGTACTTTATACATGATGAAATAGGTTATAACTATCGTATGTTAAATTTACAAGCTGCTCTGGGAACTAGTCAAATAGATGAGTTAGAGAATTTTATTGAAACAAAAACTAGAAATTATTATTTATATAAAGAAGCAGTAAATAAGATAGAAGGTTTAGAATTATTAACTTTTAGAAAAGGTATCAGACCAAATTATTGGTTTTATTCTTTAGTTCTAGATGAAGAAAAATATGGATTAAATAAGGATGAGTTATTAAGAAAATTAGTTTCAGAAAATATACAAACAAGACCAATTTGGGGATTAATTCATCAACAAAAACCTTATCAAGAGTATGAAGCTTATCAAATGGAAAAAGCCTTATGGTATCATGAAAGAGTTTTAAATATTCCATGTAGCTCTAATTTGACAGAAGAAGAGGTTGAAATTGTAGTAGAAAAGTTAAAAAAGTAAATTGAGGAGAAATTATGAAGAAAATCATAATTATAGGGTCAGGGGGACATGCCAAAGTTGTTGCTGATATTATCTTAACAAGAGAAAAAGATTTAAATGAGGATTTAAAAATTATTGGATTTTTAGATGATAATTTTAAAAATTTAAAATATGATAATATTTTTAATATACCAATTATTGGAGATTTAAGTAGTATAGAAAAATTTAGTAATAATGAAGATTATTTCTTTATTATCGCTATTGGAAGTAATAAAGTTAGAGAAAAAATTTCAAAAAAATATCCCAAATTGGATTATTATACTGCTATACATCCAAAAAGTATAATATCAAGAGAAGTTGAAATTGGAAGTGGAACTGTAGTAATGGCTAATGTAGTAATAAATCCAGCTTCTACTATAGGAAAACACTGTATATTAAATACTTCTTCTGTTATAGAGCATGATAGTAGATTAGGAGATTATGTACATATATCACCAAATACAACTTTATGTGGTGGAGTAAGTATTGATGATAATAGTTGGATTGGAGCAGGAAGCGTGGTACGCCAACAAATATACATAGGAAAAGATGTTGTAGTTGGTGCAAATTCAGTTGTTGTAAAGGATATAGAAAATAGTTGTATTGTAGTTGGAAATCCAGCAAAAAAAATAAAAGAAAAGGAAACGAAATAAATGAAAAAAGTTTTTATAATTGCAGAAGCAGGAGTGAACCATAATGGTAAGATGGAGCTAGCATATAAGTTAGTAGATGCTGCTAAAGAAGCAGGAGTGGATGCAGTAAAATTCCAAGTTTTTAAGTCAGAAAAAGTTATATCAAAATCTACAAAAATGGCTGATTATCAAAAAGAAAATTTAAAAGAAAATATAAGTCAACTAGATATGGTTAAGAAATTAGAACTTAGTTATGAAGACTTTATAAAAATAAATGAATATTGTAAAGAAAAAGGAATAATGTTTATGGCTACTCCTTTTGATAATGATAGTTTAGATTTCTTAGTAGATACTCTAAAAGTAGATGTTTTAAAAATAGGTTCAGGTGATTTAAATAATTATCCTTTTTTAGAAAAAGTAGCTTTAAAAAATAAAGAAATTATTTTATCAACAGGAATGTCTAACCTTTCAGATATAGAAGGTGCTTTAGACTTTATTTCTCAATATACAGATAAAGAAGTGAAAGTACTACATTGTACAACAAATTATCCTTGCCCTATGGATGAAGTAAATTTAAAAGCTATGAATACTATAAAAGGTGCTTTTCAAGTTGCAGTTGGATATTCTGACCATACTTTAGGAATAGAAGTACCAATTGCAGCAGTTGCTTTAGGAGCAGAAATCATAGAGAAACATTTTACTTTGGATAAAACTATGGAAGGACCAGATCATGTTGCTAGTTTAGAACCAAATGAATTAAAAGAAATGACTAGAACAATTCGTAATATAGAAAAAGCTTTAGGTTCAGGAATAAAAAAGCCTAATAAAAGTGAGATTAAAATCCAAAGTATAGTAAAAAGAAAAATAGTCTTAGCAAAAGATGTTGAAGAAAATCATATCTTAACAGAAAGTGACTTAGAATATAAAAGATGTGAAAATGGAATTGAATCAAAATATTACAAGAGCATAATAGGGAAAAAAGTAAAAAGAAAAATTGATGCAGATTCTCCTTTAATGTGGGAAGATATAGTACAATAGGAGATTTTATGAAAAAAATATGTGTTGTAACAGGAACTAGAGCAGAATATGGACTTTTAAAAGAACTTATTAGTCAAATAAATCAAGATAAAGAGCTTGAATTACAATTAATTGTAACAGGTATGCATTTATCACCTGAATTTGGTTTTACATATAAAGAAATTGAAAAGGATGGATTTTTAATAAGTGATAAAATTGAAATTTTAATGAGTTCAGATACTGATATAGGAATTTCTAAAAGTACAGGTTTAACTTTAATTAGCTTTTCAGAAACATATAATAGATTAAAACCAGATATGGTAATTCTTTTAGGAGATAGATATGAAATATTAGCAGCAGCATTAGCAGCCTATATAGCTAAGATTCCTATAACTCATTTATGTGGTGGAGATATAACTGAAGGAGCATATGATGATGCATTTCGTCATAGTATAACTAAGATGGCTTATCTTCATTTTCCAACTACAATGTTAGCTAAGAAAAGAATAGAACAGTTAGGAGAAAATCCTGAAAAAGTATTTTATTGTGGTTATTTAGGGAATGATGAATTAAATAGACTAAAGTATAAAGATAAAAAAGAATTAGAAAAAGTAGTAAATTTTAACTTAGATAACTATATGCTAATAGTGTATCATGCTACAACATTAGAAAAAGAAAACCCAGCTGAATTTTTTGAAAATATGATGAAATATTTGATAGAAAATTTTAAAGAATATAATTTTATTATTATAAAAGGAAATTCAGATACTTATGGAAGAAGTATTAATCAAAAAATTGATATTTTAGAAAATAAACATCCTACAAGAGTAAAAGGATTCTTTTCCCTGTCAAGAGAAGAGTATTTAAACTTTTTAAAAAATTCAAATATAATGATAGGAAATTCATCTAGTGGAATTTATGAAGCTCCATGTTTAAAAAAATTAAATATAAATATAGGAGATAGACAAAAAGGAAGAGAGAGAGCAAGTACAACCATAGATTGTCAAACTGATATAAATGAATTTATAAAGGTTATAGAGAAATACAAAAAAAATGAGTATCTTCCATTATTAGAAAATATAAAAAATCCATATTTTGGAGATAATGTAGCAGAAAAGATTTTATCTACAGTGAAAGATGAATTGAGCAAAGGAAAAATTGATTTAAAGAAAAAATTTATTGATACTTTTATAAAATAGATGAGGTACTAATTATGAAAAAAATAGCTATAATACCTGCAAGAGCTGGATCAAAAGGATTACCTAATAAAAATGTATTGATGTTGGAAGATAAACCTTTAATGGCTTACACAATAGAAGCTGCTCTTGAAAGTAAAGAATTTGATAGAGTTATTGTTTCAACAGATTCATTAGAGTACAAATATATTGCAGAAAAATTTGGAGCTGAAGTCTTAATGAGAGATGCTGAATTAGCAAGTGATACAGCCAGTAGCTTTGTTGTGATAGAAGATATTTTAAGAAAAATACCTAATATAGATTATTTTGTGTTATTACAAGTGACTTCACCATTTAGAAATTATAATCACATAAGGGAGAGTATAAATTTATTTGAAAAAAATTATAATAAATATGATTTTTTAGTTTCTATGCAAAAAAGTGATAAACCTAGTTTTTTAATAAAACCAATAGAAGAGGATGGAAGTTTAAAAGAATATAATAAGAACCTTAGCAATTATACTAGACAAAAATACAAAGAATATCATCCAAATGGAGCTATTTATATTGGAAAAATCAAAGAATATTTATTACAAAAGCATTTTTTAGGTAATAAATCTTTAGCATATTTTATGAATAAAGAAGATTCTATAGATATTGATGATACTTTAGATTTTGAGTTTGCCTTAAATATTTTAAAAAAGAAAAACAGAAAGAAGAATTTATTAAAAATAATAGAAAAAAAAATTTTAGAGAAAAAGAAGTTTCTTAATATAAAAAAGGATATAACTTTAGTTGGAGGAACAATTTTTGAGGATTGGGATATAGAAACTTTAGGTACTAAGACAGTAAATAATCTTGGAATTGATGGTATAACTATAAATCAATGTAAAAAATTTATTTGTGAATTATTAAAAGTAGGACAACTATCTAAAAAAATAATTATAATGTTAGATATTAATAATATAATAAGTAAGTTATCAAAAGAACAAATTTTACATGAAATAAAAGAAATAACTAAAAATGTATTATCAATAGATGAGGAAACCAAGATATATTTTGTGGAGACTCCTTCAGTAGTTTTCAGAGCAGATATAAAAAAAGAGGAAATCTTTAGTTTAAACGAGTACTTAAAAAATAATTTAGATGAATCAATAAAATATATTGAATTAAATAAAGAAATGATAGATGAATTTAAAAATTTAAAATTAGAATATACATACGATGGTTATCATTTAAATGAAGTGGGATATAAAAAAATGAAAGCGATTATAGAAAAAGAGATATAGAAAAGATAAGAAAATGTAAAATAAAATTCTTAAGAGAGTAATATAAAGACAAAGTTTGATAAAAATTAAAAATCTCAAAGTAAAGTTATTATAAATAAGGGTTATTATTAATTTATTACAATTTTTCTTTAGTTTTTATAAAAAGTATGTATTATGAGATTACAATATGTAATATAATGTAGTATAATGTAAAACAGTGAGAAATATTAACTAAATATTAAAAAATGGAGATTTTTATGGGGAAGATAATAATAATTGCTATAATTTTTAATATAATATCAAAACTTTTGGCCTTTTTTAGAGAACTATCTTTAGCATATTTTTTTGGTGCTTCATCATTAACAGATGCTTATTTAGTTGCTATTTCAATTCCTACGATAATTTTTGGAATTATTGGTTCAGGAATTTTAAATGGTTATATTCCAATGTATAACCATATTAGAGAAACTTCAAATACTTATAATGCTAAAAGATTCACCAATAATTTTGTTAATGTCATGCTATTTTTTTCTTCTCTAGTTTTTCTTTTTGGATTCTCTTTTTCAGATCTATTAGTAAAGCTATTTTCCTTTGGCTTTGATAGAGCAACACTAGAATTAGCAAGTTTTTATACTAAAATTTCAATTTTTAGCATATTTCCTATTATATTAGTATCAATTTTTTCAGGATTCTTACAAGTTAACAATAAGTTTCTTATAGTTGCATTTATTAGTATTCCAACAAATTTTATATATATTATGGGAAGTTATATAGCTTATAAAACGAATATATTCACTATGTTAGTTTTGTTTACATGTCTAGCAATGTTTTTTCAACTTATTTTTCTATATCCATTTGTATTAAAAAATAAGTTTAGATTTTCTTTTAAAGTTAATTTATATGATAAAAATTTACATAAGTTACTTATGCTAGGGATTCCTATAATAATAGGAACTTCATTAGAACAAATAAATTCTCTTATAGATAGAACTGTTGCATCTGGATTGGGTTCAGGATCAATTACAATTTTAAATTATGCCACTAAGTTAAATGGAGCAATGCTATCTTTATCAGTTATAGCAATTTTGAGTATTCTATATCCTAAATTTTCTCGTTTAGTATCTGAAAACAATATAAAAGAATTAAAAGAGCAAATAAAATATATAATTAATATGATTTTTATTTTTTCGATTCCAACAATGTTTGGAATAATTGCTCTAAATAGAGAAGTCTCTATATTTATTTTTGGAAGAGGAAATTTAGATAGAAATTCAGTTTTAGCTACAGCAAAATGCCTATCAGCCTATTCTGTTTGCTTTGTTGCACTTTGTCTTAGGGATTTAGCAACCAAAATATTCTATTCATTTAAAGATTCTAAAACTCCTGTTATAAATTCAAGTATTGGAATAGGATTAAATATAATATTAAATATAATTCTCTCTAAATATTTTGGAATAACAGGAATTGCAGTAGCAACTTCAATTTCTACAATTTTTATAAGTATTCTTCTATTCTATAATCTAAGAAGATATGATATTTACTTAGAAAAATCAAATTTAATTATACTTTTTAAAGTACTTTTAGCATCAACTTTTATGATAGCTGTTATTTGTCTTTCTAAAAAGTACTTATCTTCATTTGGAAATCTTAGTATTTTTATATACATAATAAATGCAGGTGTTTCTTATGTTTTAGCAGTATTTTTATTAGGAGTTAATGAAGTTAAGGATTTATTTAAATTATTTTTAAAAGTTTTTAAATTGAAAAGATAGGAAAGTAAAAAGAAAATTATTATGAAAACTGTTCTGGTCAAGTAAAATTGTAACAGTAACATCTAATTAAAATTAATTTCTTTTTCTGTCTTGTAATAGTAATGATTTATTAACTCATTTTTTAATGTAT